>TARA_R110002110_G_scaffold38985_3_pt1 | contig 17095 bp, 19 predicted proteins | sample TARA_R110002110 | Tara Oceans TARA_R110002110 (sample SAMEA4397330) | marine metagenome | biome: Polar Biome; feature: [SRF] surface water layer (ENVO:00010504); material: water (ENVO:00002006), including particulate matter (ENVO:01000060) such as... | depth 5 m
GGATCCGGAGGAATGCAGACAGGCAGTAGAGCTGCACCGTCCAGATGCAGTGGTACACCTAGCCTCCAAGGTAGGGGGTATCCTCTACAACATCCAGAACAGTACTGAGATCCTACATGACAATCTACTAATCAACACCAACATCCTCGAGGCCTGCAAGGTAGCAGGGGTCACACGAGTGCTCGCTTGCCTAAGCACTTGTGCCTGGCCTGACCATGTAGACGAGTACCCTATGGTAGAGAGAGACCTCCTATCCGGGCCACCTCAAGAGACCAACCTATCCTACTCCTACTCTAAGAGGCTTCTCTACATCCAATGCAAGGCCTACCGTGAGAAATACGGTCTAAACTACAGCTGCTTTGCTCCTGCTAACATCTACGGACCCTACATGGACTGTGGAAGTAACAGCCACTTCATAGGTGCTCTGATAGACAAGATTGAGAACTCTGAAGATACTATTCATCTAATGGGCACCGGATCCCCTCTGAGACAGCAAATCTATGTCACAGATCTTGCCAACCTAATTCCAAGGCTTCTGAGATACCACCACAGCGACCTGCCTCTAATCGTGGCACCCGATCACAACTATAGCATTAAGAAGCTTGCTGAGATGGCTATCCTAGAATCAGGCAAAGAGATTAGCATTACCTGGTCTGGTGATCTAAATGGCCAACACAGAAAGGACTGCTCTCCTGCACACCTCAAGATACTCCTAAGTGCTCACGGAGGAGTAAACTTCACACCTTTCGATAAAGGTATCCGAAAAACAATAGATTGGTACCGAGAATTCACCACTACCCATGCCTAAGATACTTACCCTTCCTGATATAGTTGACAAGCATTGCGGCACACCAGCAGTCATAGATTGTACAGGCCCAAGCAGCAACTACAACAGAGAAAAGATCGACAAGATCCATAGACAAGACAAGATCATCAAGCTAGTCCCTAACGAGTGGTACAACTTCCCACATGAAACTACCCCAGACTACTGGGTAGTCTCTAACCCTTCTCTTACGGTAACCAGCCAGCTAGGACTGCTAAACAAGTGGGAAGTGCCCTTCCTCTGGGCCTCGAGTTTAGATGGGACCTCGAGAGAATTCGTAGAGGAAAAGCTGGAAGTGGACTGCCTAGCATACAGACAGGGAGGAATAGGGGGAGACGGTTCAGGAGCTGACAGAGGGTGTCCCTATGATGCCTTCCATCGTGATGACATAAATGAGGCTAAGACCATCCAGGAGTTCCTTCAAGCCTTAGCCTTGCACACAGAGCACTACAGCACAGGAATAACTGTAGCCTCTCATATGATAGCCTTCGCTCTTATCATGGGATGCAATCCTATATACCTTAGTGGTATGGACCTACGGTACAACGAGCCTGGAGAGCTCAACGGATACGCACAAACGAAGGAAGGAGTAGTACTAGACAGACCAGGAAGTACAACCTGGGATCGGCAACGACACGTTCTCCTGGGAGATATGAAGATACTCAACGACACCGCTCTAGCTATGAACAGAAAGATTATTAACCTAAACAAGAACGCCTGGTTCAACGAACTCGAAAAGGGAGATCTAGATGAGTGGACTTAGAGTAACCTTCATCAATATGCCCCTACGGGAGTCAGCTGCACCGAACACCCCTCCAGAGGGTCCAGGTATCCTAGCTGCTATTCTCCGTGAGAAGGGCCATGACGTCTCTATCTTGGACCTGAACGCCTACAGGTTCCCCACTGAGAGCGGTAACAACAGACACCTAACCCTAGCTGAGACTGATAATCTGATCCGAGAGCATCTCAACCAGAAGGGGGACCAACACCTAGTAGCTATGTCCGGCATGATCACCACCCTCAAGTGGCAAACAGAGGTAGCTAAGATCGTAAGGTGGCATCAGGATGACACATTCTTGATAAGTGGTGGTGGTCTGGCCACTGAAATAGCAGAGGGCCTGTTCAAGTGGATCCCCGAGCTTAATGCCATAGCCAGGTCAGAGGGAGACGACATCATCTGTGAGATAGCTCGAGATGTAGAGGCTGGGAAGACCAAGAAGATCTACGAGGGTGACCGGCCCAAAGATCTGGATGCCATCCCCTACGCTGCCTGGGACCTACTCGAGTCAGACCCCTACGGCCACAATATCCTCGAGGACTACATCAACATCCCTGTGTGGGGCCTGGAAGCTAACAACAGCTCAGCTACCCCATTCTCCATGAAGAGGAGCCTGACAACTGTAAGTAGTCGTGGGTGCCCCTATGCCTGTGCATTCTGCTACCGAGGAGCCCAGGGTGAGAGGAACTACGGCATGCGCTCCTGTGAGCACCTGGCTACCCAGATCAAACAGTATGTAGACCGCTACAACCTGGACTTCATAGGGTTCCCTGATGATAACTTCGCTGTAGACAAAAGGCGCATCAAGGAAATGCCAGGAGTCTTCAAGGAGTATGGCATCGACCACGTCAGATGGGGTACCCACACACGCATGGATGAGGCAGATGAGAGAGCCTTCATGATGGCGGAGGCAGGGTGCATCTACATCGGCTTCGGTGCTGAGTCAGCCTCCGAGAAGACCCTGATCAGCATGAATAAAGGCGGGCACATCCTAAGCAGAGGAATCACCGAGAAGAAGGTGAACGGCAAGACCTACCGGTTCCCCTCCAGCATGGTTGATGCTGTGGAGAACTGTCGCAAGGCAGGCATCCACGGCAACTGCACGTGGATCATGGGATACCCGGGGGAGACCCTCGAAGACCTGAAAATCAGTGTAGCCTTCATCCTGTGGCAATCAGAGGGAGCCCCCGAAGACTCAGTAAATCAGAAGATGTTCACGGCCACTGCCTATCCAGGCACAGCCATGTTCAAGGACAAGAAGGCTAGACAGCTAATGTCAAAGAACTTTGGTATTTCCTTCGATCCAGATGGAACTCCAGTGTACGATAACAACCTACACCAATACGTACTGGAGCTAGATGATGCTACCAAGGTACTCTACAATACTGATGGAGAGCCACTGAACTTTGGTGCTATGCCTACCAGGACGTTCCTGAAGGTAAGAGAATACGTAGATAACAACGAACTAGAAAAGGTTCTGGAAATTTGATGAAGACATTTGTAATTGCAGAGATTGGTATTAACCACAATGGTGATCTAGATCTGGCTAAAGAGATGATCCGTAGGTCGAAGGAGTCTGGAGCCGATGCTGTAAAGTTCCAGAAACGGACCGTCGGCAAGGTCTACACAGCTAAGGAACTAGACCAGCTACGGGAGAGTCCATGGGGCACGACCAACCGTAATCAAAAGGAAGGCCTGGAGTTTAGTGCAGGAGAGTACTCAGAGATTGACAAGTACTGCACTGAATTAGGTATACAATGGACTGCCTCCGCCTGGGATACAGACAGCCAGAAATTCCTCCAACAGTGGGATCGCTCCTTTAACAAGGTAGCCTCAGCCATGCTGACTCACCACGAACTACTCGAGATGATTGCAAAAGAAGGATTGTTGACCTTCATCTCCACGGGCATGAGTACCCTCGAGGAGATAGACAAGGCTGTTAAGATCTTTCAAAAGCACAACACCGAGTTCATACTGATGCACTGCAACAGCACCTATCCCATGAATAATGAAGATGCCAACCTCAGGGTCATGACAACCTTGAAAGAGAGGTACGCTGGCTCGGTAGGTTCTGAAATATCTCGGACGGTAGAAGTGAACAAGGGAGTAGGATACAGTGGGCATGAGGTAGGACGCATCGTCTCAATGGCAGCTGTGGCCATGGGAGCTGTAGCCATCGAGAGACATGTTACCACTGACCGCACCCAGTATGGATCAGATCAGGCGAGCTCCATAGAATTCGAGGACCTCGAACGTCTTGTCATAGACATCCGAGGAGTCGAGAAAGCTATGGGCTCTCCAAAGAAGGTTGTCTACGATAGTGAAGTACCTATCCGGGAGAAGCTCCGGAGAATTAAGTGATCCCAGCCCTCATACCTGCCAGAGGCGGGAGCAAGGGGGTACCTGGTAAGAACATCACTCTAGTTAATCACTACCCACTCCTTTGCTATACTATCACTGCTTGTCAGGAATGTCCTGAAATTGGAGAGGTGTACGTCTCCAGTGACTATCCAGATATCCAGACGATAGCACGCTCGTGTGGTGCCCAAGTTATAGACAGGCCCAGTTATCTGTCACAAGATACTTCCACCGACTATGATGTCATCCGGCACTTCTTCGATGACTACCATCAGTACAAGAAAGTAGCCTACATGCGGCCCACAACGCCCTTGAGAGACTCACTAACCATATCTCAAGCTGTGAACAAAGCAGAGAGCCTGGATCATGAGTTCACTGGACTACGATCTATGCATGAAGCATCGGATGGACCATACAAAATGTTCAAGATTGGATCGTCCGGTCTGTGTGAAGGATTCTTTCCTGACTTCAACGGAGAAACAGACTACACCAACCTACCTAGACAGACCTTCCCGCAAGCCTACATTCCCAACGGATATATTGACATCGCTCTGCGATCAACAGCAGAACAGGATGCTGACTTTGGGACCCGAGTACTACCCTGGATAACAGAACCAGTCATCGAGATCGACACCTCTCACGAACTAGATCTCTTGAAGTGCTACCTAGAACTGTACGGACATACGACCCTTGACTCACTACGACATAAATACCCTAACGGAGTTTGAGTGGTCTCAAGCTAAGGACTTCCGAGTCTATGATAAGAACGGGCAAGACTACATCGACTTGACCTCTGGGATCTTCGTTGCCAACGCAGGCCATAGCAATCCTAAGATCATCGAGGCCATTCAGACCCAGCTAGACGAAAACCTGCTGTTCTCCTATAGCTACCCTACTCAAATCCGTCGAGACGTGGAGAACCTTCTCCTCAAGCTGTCCCCTGAATTTGATCAGGTGTGCCTGATGAGCTCAGGATCTGAGGCTACTGACACCGCCTTCCAGATGATGTTGAAGTGGGGGGCCCTAGAAAAGCGAGACAAGATCGTGTCCTTCACCCAAAGCTTTCACGGAAGAACCGTAGGTTCTGCTCTAGTCTCTGGGAGTATGGATAGTCCCATAACGGATGAGTGTGTCCAGTGGCTCCCCTTCCCCTATGATGAGAACACAGAATTTGATCCGAACCAAATAGCAGTAGAGCCAAACGAAATAGCCGGGATCATGATAGAAACCTACCAGGGATGGGGTGCCTGGTTCTATCCAGATCAATATCTCAAGGACCTCTGTGCCTTTGCTAAAGAGCACGGTATCCTGATCTGCGTGGATGATATCCAAGCAGGCTTCTACCGCTGTGGTACCCTCTTTGGCTACCAGACCTATGGGGACTACCTCAAGCCTGACCTACTCTGCCTTGGTAAAGGATTGACATCCTCCCTTCCCATGTCAGCTCTCCTAACCAAGAAGGAGCTAGGACCTATACCTGGTGGCGGTACCCATGGAGGTAACACACTATGTTGTGCTGCAGCTAAAGCTAGTATGGAGTTCTTAACAGATCCTGACTTTCAAAAGGACTACCAGGAAAGAGCAGCCTACTTCGAGCAGTCTGTCAAGAGCTTGGAGAGTCTAAAGTACGTGAAACAGGTCAACGCTCGAGGTATGATCGCAGGTATTATCTTCAATGATTCCGAGGCAGCTGATGCAGTCGTGAACCACTGTCTAAAAAACAGAGTCCTCCCCGTACACACAGGTACTACCTCGATCAAACTAGGTCCCCCTCTAACTATTTCCAAAGATGCTATTGACACAGCCATTGAAACCATTAGAAATGGGGAGCAATGTCTGACTACCTGAACGTGACCTACTCTGATGAGAGGGCCCCTAAGGGGGGATACCCTCTTCAACTCGCTACGCACCTTAAAGACCAGGTCTTCCATCCCCCAGGAAAGCTACTTGACGTTGGCTCTGGGAGAGGGGACTTCCTAGAATCTTTCGAGAAGCTGGGCTTCGACGTAACAGGGGTGGATCAGTTCACCCTAGGAAACGAAAAGGTGCAGAAGGTCAACCTCGAGGATGGGACTTTTCCCTTCGAGGACGAGTCTATGGAGCACGTCTTCTCCAAATCAGTAGTAGAACACCTTAGAAATCCAGTACACCTACTGACAGAGGCTTTCAGAGTTCTCGAGTACGGAGGCAAGGCAGTGATCATGACGCCTAGCTGGGAGCACACTTACAAGAGCGCCTTCTACGTTGACCACACCCACGTCACCCCCTTCACCCCTCTCTCCTTGAAAGGTGCGCTCGAGATAGCAGGGTTCAAGGAGGTCCAAGTAAACTACTTCTATCAACTCCCCTTCGTGTGGGCCCACCCCTCCTTGAGTCTCGTACCTAGGCTAGTGTCCTTCTTACCTCTACCTTATAGGCCCAACAAACCAGCTCTCTGGGGGGTAAGCAGTTGGGTCAACAAGCTACTCCGATTCTCCAAGGAACCCATGCTACTAGCTACTGCTACGAAAAAGCTATGAAGATCAGACATACAGGCATAGTAGTCACAGATATGACACAAGCCACCAGGTTCTACCGGGACCTCCTAGGTCTCCGGCTAGTCTACTGGGAGACAGAGTCAAACGATCAGCTGGACGAATGTCTCGGGCTCCGAAGTGTCCAGGTAGAGATAGCCAAGCTAGAAGACGAGGAGAACGGAGTCATAGAGCTTCTGAAATACAAGTTCCCTGAGGGGCGTAAGAGAGGTAACAAAATAAACGACTTCGGGATCTCCCATGTAGCCTTTACTCTGCCTGATCTAGATACATTCTACCAAGAAACTCAAAATGAGGTCCTATTTTCTTGTCCCCCACAAAAGTTCCCAAATGGTGTAAAGATGACCTTCTGTCAAGATCCTGATGGTAATCACGTTGAACTGGTGCAGCTTCCATGAAGATGGGAATCGTACAAGGTAGACTACTATCTCCTGTCAACGGCTTTATCCAGAAATTCCCTGAGGAAAACTGGAGGAAAGAGTTCGAACTCCTACCTGCTCTAGGGCTAACCCATATTGAGTGGCTAGTTACAAAAGAACGCTTTCTAACTAACCCATTGTTCACTGAAAAGATATCTGGCCTACCTATAACAGCCTTTGGCCTAGACATCATGAACAACTCGGAGATCGTCAATGGAGAGTTCTTCAGAAAACACATGTTCCCCCTCGCAGAAGCAGTACTCAACCAGGGCTATGACAAGCTCAGTTTACCACTGTTAGAGCACAGTACCCTAAGAGACAAGGCTACCTTTACAAAGGTCAGAGCATTCATACATGACCTACTACACAGGTACCAAAACCTGAAGATTTCTGTGGAAGTCGACCTTAGCCACCCAGAACACGTGCTACCTCTAATAGATCACGAAAGGATGTTCTTGACCCATGACATCGGTAACTATACTGCAACATCGTGCAAGGACTTCCAGGGTGGATCCTGTTGGTATGCACACCAGAACTTCCTGGAGGCTATCTACTATGCAGGTAAGCTCGACTGCATCCACCTGAAGGACAAGAACTACGCTGGACAGAATGTCCCTCCAGGTAAAGGCAACTCCCCCTTTAGAGACATCCTCAAATGGCTCTCAACTCGAGATCTGTCTGACGTACTCTTTACTCTACAGACTGCCAGAGAAAAACCAGGGGAAGAGATAGCAACTATCGAAAACTACATGAAATACTTCGAAGACTATGAAAAACAATCCGTTTGATCTCACTAGTAAGGTAGCTGTCATAACCGGAGGTGGTGGGTTCCTAGGGCCCAAGCACGCAGAAGCAATCATCGAGCAAGGCGGAAATGTAGTCCTGGTAGATCACCACGAGGACAGGCTTAAAGAGAAGTCTCAAAACCTGATCGAGAAGTACGGCGAAGATATCAATGTCCTATGGTACACTACTGATATCACGAAACCCAAAGAGGTACAATCGACTATAGACAAGATCTGTGACCACCACGGAAAGATCGACATCCTTATAAACAACGCAGCCAGAGATCCTAAGGTCAAAAAGGGAGGGACCAGACTAGACGAGGCACGGTTCGAGACCATGACTTCCGAGTACTGGTATAGCAATCTAGACGCTGCCCTCAACGGCACCTTCTTCATGTCACAGACAGTAGCCAATAGGATGCTGGAGAAAGGCGGAGGAGTGATCTTGAACATTTCTTCTGACCTAGGTGTTATCGCACCAGACCAGAGGATCTATAAAAGACCAGGCATCCCTGACGACCAGCAGCCAGTCAAGCCAATTACCTACTCAGCTGCAAAGTGGGCTGTGATAGGAATGACTAAGTACCTGGCCGTCTACTTCGCAGAACAGGGCATCCGCGTCAACTCCCTGTGTCCTACTGGCGTCTATAGAGACGAGATCCCAGACGAATTCGTAGAGAAGCTCACCAACCTGATCCCTATGAACCGGATGGCAACAGAGGACGAGTACAAAGGAGCTATCATGTTCTTGTGCTCTAACGCTAGTTCCTATATGACAGGGTCTAACGTCGTCATTGATGGCGGCAAGTCAGTGTGGTAATGATCATCTACGTTGACATCGATGAGACTATCTGCATTACACCCACTAGCAGAGACTACTCCCAGGCTATACCCAGACCCAGACAGATAGAGAAGATCAACAAGCTCCACAAACAGGGGCACACCATCATCTACTGGACTGCTCGAGGGAATACTACTGGTAAAGACTACAGTGACCTAACTCTGAGTCAGCTAAAGAAATGGGGTGCAGAATTTGATAGGTTGGAAAGAGACATCAGAAAACCACAGTACGATATACTGATCGACGATAGGACGATGCGAATAGAAGACTTATAATGCACCCAAAGAGAGCACTAATCACTGGTATCTCCGGTCAAGATGGAAGCTATCTAGCCGAACTCCTACTTGAGAAAGGCTATGAGGTATGGGGAACTGTCAAAAGAAACTCCGTAGCAGAGAATCAGACAGCCAGACTCAACCACATCATCGACGACCTGAACCTGGTCCATGCTGACATCACAGATATGGCCTCCATCATGAGGACTCTACAGAGGTCTAGGCCCTTCGAGATTTACAATCTGGCGGCCCAGTCTCACGTACGGATCAGCTTCGACCAACCTATCTACACCACCAACACTATTGCCTTAGGCACCCTGAACATGCTCGAGGGCATGCTCGCTCTATGTCCTGATGCTAGGTACTATAATGCTGGATCCTCAGAGCAATTTGGTCTAGGAGTTGATGAGGACAACAAGCAGAGAGAGACCACCCCTATGGTACCAGTATCTCCCTATGGCTGTGCCAAGGTATATGCATACAACCTAGTCCGCAACTATAGAAAGGCATACACTCTGTTCGCTAGCAATGGAATCCTTTTCAACCATGAGAGCCCCCGACGAGGAGCAAACTTCGTGACTGCTAAGGTAGTCAAAGCTGCAATCGCTATATCGAAAGGGCTACAAAAAAAATTACCTCTTGGCAATCTGGAGGCAGTAAGAGACTGGGGCCATGCGAAGGACTACGTCCGGGGCATGTGGATGGTCTTGCAACACAGGAACCCACTAGACCTGGTACTAGCCAGTGGTCGGACACACTCAGTCAGAAACCTCTGTGATATAGTCTTTACCAAGCTAGGTATGGACTACAAGGACTACGTAGTCTTCGACGACAAGCATATACGAAGAGAGGAGCTGCCATACTTAATGGGCGATGCATCCATGGCTAAGTCCATCCTGGGATGGGAGGCCGAAACTTCATTTGACAGCCTACTAGACGAGATGATAGCACATGAAAGAGAAGCTTGCGATCGGCGCATTCAGTAGGAATAACTACGATCTATTCGGAGAGTTCTTTGTCCCTGTCTGCTTAGACAAGTTCGGAGATAGGTGGGTTAAGATGACTGTCGATGACTTCTCTGATGAGAAGGATGTTGCTCAGGGACAAGCACTATGCACAGAGAAAGGCATCACCTTCCTGGAGAATGAAACTAGAGGTCTCCAGTTCAGCATACAGAAGGCCAGCGACTGGCTGGAGAAGCACTTCCCTGACTGCAAGTGGCTGGTGATCTTCCAGACAGACTGCTTTCTCTTCCAAGGCTGCCATGAGATCCTAGGAGATCAACTACTATCGGGAAAGTATGATCAGTTTGGTACTGTGGGGTTCAACATAGCTGCAGAGGACCTAGGATTCAACGCAGGAGATGCACAACTGGACTACACAAAGGGAAACAATAGGATGATGGTCGTAGGTCGAAGCCCTCTGGCCAAGAATCCTCCTGCTCACTGGTACCGTCCGAGCTGTGTCAACATGACCGAGTGGGACGTACTAAAACCCTTCGCAGTGGAGATTCCTAACTGGATGGCCGTCGGTCTGAACCTAGAACAGTACAGGAAAAACTCAATCACTCCCACTGATGAATACCACATGATCCATGCATGGGACGACATCTGTATGCAGTTTCTCCAGCTAAACGTGATGAACGTGTGCATCCCCTTTATCTATGGGGGACATGTCCCTCAAATGAAGTCATCCTTCGGAATGATCCACCACTCTCCTACAGCTCTAAAGATGGCTCGAGCAGGGAGCAAGGCTGCAGAAAGGATTATAGGGAACGCCGACCACTCTACTGTATGGACAGACAGGTGGGGGTGGAGCTATGACAAGAAAGACGACTACGATAAGGTAAAAGACCAGTATGCAGGAACTCTCATGGAGACGTTTCGGAATCATGACCTTACTAAGGGTCCCCTCGAAGTGTACTAATGTACTGTGAACTACCAATACTAGGCATAACTCTGGCACGGGGAGGATCCAAAGGTATCCCTAGAAAGAACCTCCAAACCATCAACGATAAACCCTTAGTAGAGTGGGCGGGGGATGCTATGAGTGCATCCAAATACCTGGACTACTACGTCATCTCCTCAGAGGACGCGGAGATCCTAGACGTGTGCACCAACGCAGGATTCAGAGTATCTAGACGCCCTGACTATCTAGCACAAGATGAGACTACTTCTGCTGAAGTGCTCCAGTACACCTTGGAGGAGGTACAACACAGGGTAGATCAAAAGTTCGCCTATGTCGTGGAACTCATGTGCACAGCACCCCTAACTAGCACAGAGGATATCGATGGGTTCATCAAAAACATGATAGACAAGAGAGCTGAACACTCTGTATCTGTAGTTCCAGTTACTCACTACCACCCCTCGAGGCTCAAGTACATCCAAGACGACAAGCTCCTATCCTTCTACCCAGAACCTCTTGAGGCCAGGAGACAGGACCTCGAACCTGATGCCTACATCCGAAATGGTGCCCTCTATGGCATGACTCCTGAGGCCTTATATAGAACTAAGAGCAAGTGGGGGCACAGTCCTATCCCCTACATCATGGAGCCCGATAGATGGATAAACATAGACTCTCTCCGAGACTTAGACATAGCTCGAGCTATACCACCTAAAGTAGAGAACTAATGAACACTCTCCTAGTCCTCAGTGTCCCTCGGTGTATAGAGAAAATCACACCTCTGATAGCCTCGCTATCAGCCAAGGGTGTAGTGGACTGCTACCACATTGGAGAAATGAGTGAAGAGACTAAGTGGGCTGGGGACAAGGATATCCGACGCAGGTTCAAAGCACGGTACCGTCACCTGATCAAAGAGTTCATAGAAGGGCCTGGATTCAAACACTGGGGAGACGACACCGTAGCAAGACGTGCCTTCGAAGAGCTAGACATCAGTAACTATGATGTGGTCCTAGTAGATGATAACAGAAGTGAAAGACACCTCGGATTCCCCAAGCTAAGCCAAATGTGTCGTGACAACAAAGTTCCTCTGTTTGGGACACCACATGCTAATGGGAACTTGACTACTCTGCCTGTCCAAAACTTGAACCTGTACGACTACATCTTCTGCTATGGGCCCTTAGACTACAACGCCTACTGCAAGGTAAACCCAGCAGTTTCGAAGCGCTTTATCCAAGGTGGGTACCCCCCTACTCAGAATATAAAGACAGCTCTAGAGTTCAAGAATAAGAAACACATACTATGTGTGCTTAATCTGTTGGGATTCAGATCTAAGGGTGTAGCAGGCGTCCAGCACCACGCGGATGAGGAGTTCATCAAGAAACTGAAGCTAGGTGAGCTACAAGACAAGCTCGGGCTACCTATTATATTTAAGATTAAGTCTAGGTACTACGAGAAGGAGCACCACGATTACGACTGGAAGGAGTCAGTAGACTACGTCTCAAATCTAGCAAAAAAAGAGGGTCTGACCTATGACACCATAACAGACTGCTTGGACGATACCTTCTTGCTACTAGACTCAGGTGCCATTGTGTCCTGCTCACCAACAATGACACTAAAAGCTCTATCTACTTTGAATCCTGTGATTCATATAGCAGGTAGCAGTATGATGGGCTCTATAAAGCAGTACCCGTATCTACTAGATCCAGACAAGGATAATCTGATTAGTATGTACGAATCCTTTGATGTAAAAGAAGTCCAGCACTATATGAAACATGTCCTAGCAGATGATCCAATCAACAGATACATCTGGGGCATAACACAAGTTTCTGAAGCCTACCAAAACGTACGAGTATAAAATGGAAATCACACCCTACCTGATCACCTATGACTACTACTCCCCCAACGTTGGTAGTGGTACGGAGCGAACCACACTGATCATTGAAGCAGAAGAGGGAGGGATCAGCGGATGGTCAGAGGTCTACGCAGCTGCCTATGCACCACAGGTATGCATGACTATGGCTACCTACCTAATAGAGAACCAGAACGCTGACATCCCCTTCTGTACTGAGTCTGGTATTGGGAGAGCAGTTAAGTCCTCTATCGAGCTAGCTCTTCTGGATCTAGACATGAGACAGCGAGAGGAAAAAATACCCTCGGACCAAGCCAAAGTATACTCCAGTGCTGGTTCACTGGCTCTGGGAATTTCTGAAGTTAGAGAAGAATCAAAAAGGTGCAAGAAGCTGGGCTATAAGTATCACAAGATCCGAGCAGGCAAGGACGAGTGGTATACAGACATGGGACGGATCACTGCTGCCTTAGACGTCTTTGGTGAGAACAATGTAGCAGTAGATCTGATAGCTAATACTATGGGACACCCAAGTTCCAAGCTAATGGAAGGCATGAAACGTCTGCCTTTGCTATGGACCGAAGAGCCTTTCCCGGCTAGCCAGTTCGCCTTCATGAACCACAACCAGACCCACCTGAAGGACCAACGAATTATAGCTGGAGAGTGGGCTACCACCGAGGGTGAGATCACAGTCATTAACAGAGCCACCGGCAACATGCAGGTGGATTTCAGTCAATTCGGATGGGTCGGACACAACGCCTTCCTCGGGAGGATAGCTAAAGAGTCTGAGATCATTGCTATTCATGCCTGGTGCTCCAAGATCTCTCAGCGCATCGGTACACTAGGGAACTACCTTGTAGAGGAGGATGCTGGTACAGTCTATTGTGAGATCCCCATAGTTTCGAGTGAGCTCAACGACCACACAGAACTAACTAATGGACCAGGCTTTGGTCTTGAAATAGACAAGAATTGGTTGAGAAAAGCTGCAGGCAAGAAGAGTACTGCCTTTGCAGTATGATCGTAGCACATGACTTCAATCGGAATCTCGAGCTCTACCGCCTACCTAAACAGGTAAAGGAAATGGCAGAGCGTGTCTGTGATATACAGATAGTTGATATTCAGGATGCTAAGTCTCAAGATGTTGAAGTCTTCTGGGGGAACAGGATCACCACTAGTCAGATTTATGACTACCCTAACCTCCGTTGGATACATCTCGGCTGCTCAGGGACTGACCGAATTGACTTAGAAAGAGTACTCACCACTCACGCCTTCTCCAGGAGCGCTGAGATCCTCTCCAGTCCCGTCGCTTCCACAGCCATTATGTTCATGTATGCGCTAGGAAGAGGGCTTCAGTGGAGCTTACAGCACCCTCACAGGAGCTGTATGGACGACAAGCTCGAGTCTATGGTGGATATGAGGAGGGCCAAGACTCTGGTACTGGGGCGAGGAGGTATTGCTCAGGCTATCCAAAGCACACTAGGTACCTCTAAATGTCACTTGATGCCAGCTCGGGAGCTCAACACTGATCGGGTGTACGGGTACGACTTCATTATCAATACTTTGCCACTGACTGAAGGGACCCTCGAGGTAATTAACTTTGAGTGGTTCAAGAACATGGATCCCACCGCCTACTTCATAAACGTAGGTCGCGGAGAGACAGTCAATGAGGACCACCTGATCCAAGCCCTTAAGGACAAGGAGATCATGGGAGCAGGTCTAGACGTAGTACAAAATGAACCAATGGGACCCGACCATCCGATCGTACAGATGAAAGAAGTCCTAACTACCCCCCATATTGCCTGGTACAGTCGAACCTATTGGGAAGATGAGTTAGAACTATTTGGTCGAAAACTTCGAAGGTATAGGCACAGACCTAAAACCGGATGGGTATAACTATAATAGGTGAATACAGTCGGGAGGGCAACTAGAGAATGACACGAACAGAAGTTATTGCTGAGATCGGTTGGAATCACATGGGCAACATGGACCTAGCTAAGAAGATGATCCAAGCTGCTGCTGGTGCCGGAGCCGACTATGCCAAGTTCCAGTATTGGAGAGAGTCCAAGCTTAAGTCAGGGCCGTGGGACAAGGATGGGCGGCGTCAGATCTATCAGAAGGCTCAGCTCTCCATGGCTCAGTTACGTGAGCTGCAGTTCATGTGTAACGAGTCAGGTATCAAGTTCTTATGCTCCATTTTTGATGCAGCTGACATAAAAGATCTAGCTAAAATCTCGGACTGCATCAAGATACCTAGTCATGAGGCTACTAACTACCCGCTGATTAGTGAGGCTGTAGATAGATTTAAATATGTGTATATCTCACTGGGTGCTACTACAGCTGATGAGAAGGAACACATTAGGAAGGAGTTCAAGAAGGAAAGCGACAGGATAGCTATCATGTACTGCGTTAGCTCGTATCCTATGTCACTACACAACTTCAAGATGGATACCTTCAAGGTCATGCTTCGGAGGTTCAGAGCTACTGGGTATCGTGTCGGGTACAGTGGTCACCACTCCACCATCTACGATGCAATTATAGCTATGGCCTATGACATCGACGTAGTAGAGAAGCACTTCACTACTGACAACACCCTCCCTGGAAGGGATAACCAGTTCGCTCTGTCTCCCAAGGAGCTAGAAGATCTGTGCTGGATCCGAGAGGAAATGGAACTAGGATTCCCTAGTGATTCATACGGCTACATACCTGAAGAACAAGAGGTTCGAGATGTCTACCGTGGAAGGTGGTCTAAGCGCAATTATTAGGTGTCGGGATGAGGAGCGATGGATTGGTCATGCCATCCAGAGTGTCCTCGACTACCACCCTGATGCTGAGATACTCATCATAGATGATGGGTCTCAGGACAACTCCATGCGCATTGTAAAGACGTTTGGGTCCTTCAATGACGTAAAAATCTGGGAGCTCGAGAACTACAGCCCAGGAGCAGCTATTAACCAAGGTGTTAAAAAAGCAACCAAGGAAAACGTTCTGGTTTTTTCAGCCCACTGTCAGTTGACCTCAGTCGTTGAAACACATCTGCTCAAAGAACACTGCGCAATCTGGGGAAAACAGACACCAATATATCAAGGGAAGAGAATCTTACCGCGATACATATGGTCCAACTTCGGAGATCAAGAAGTTGTAAACTACATAGCACCCGGGGAGAAGCGATACTTCCTCCACAACGCGTTAGCTCTCTATAAGAGAGATACATTGTTGGAGTTCCCATTCCCTGAGAATCTCATGGGGAAGGAAGACCGGTACTGGGCCAGCCACATGATCCACGACAATGGTCTAACCGTTGGCTATGAGCCCAGACTAACATGCTTACATCACTGGACCGAGCACGGTGCCACGTGGCGAGACTAGATATAGTAGGCTGTAAGCCCTTTCGGAATCTCACCTCGAGCTAACATATCTAGCTGCTCCGGAGTAAGAGACTCGATGGTGAAGACATCAAACGTGCCTTCCACCTTACTCTTTTTCAAGAGTACCTCCCCTTTACTAAGAGTTGGTAGGTGCGGAAGAACAGAAGTTATATCATCAGTCGGTTTCTTCTTGTAAGAGCAGAAGCCCGCTATTACCTCGCAGAAACTCTTTAACTGTCGCATACATCTCTCCTGAGACGTTGCTAAACGCCCCAAAAATCATACGGTGAGCTCGATCCCGTCTGGTCAGACAGGTGGACTGGGCTACTCCCAAGTGTAGAGAAGTCTCCTTGAGTGTCATCCCCATCTTGTAGATACACTCAATAATCTTGGCATCGGTACCTATAACACATCCTGTCAGAGCAACCCAGCTACCTGAATCTAGTCCAGGATCCTCCGTGTGCTCATTCAGATCTACTAGACTGCTGTCATCCATCATAGTATCATTAAGATAATGGAAGCCGCGGCCCTTAGCCTCTAGCTCATCCTGGATGGCATTGTTTCTAGGTCTCTTGGGCAGACCAAACACAAACCCATTCAAGCGCTGGTACTCAATACAGTAGAACGTTAAGCAGTTGAGGAAGTATTTCTCTCTACTAAGGATAGGGTTGTCAGATCCTTGACGAGCATTGAGGATGGTGTTGACTCTCTCAGCAATGTAGGACTCAATGTCCTCAGTACTGTACCTGTTAGGGATCAGGTACCGACGAGCTACATTACGGATCAGGGGTCGGTGCTTCAAGATGAAGCATTCGACGAAGTCCCTATCAGTCATGTTATCCCAGTCTTCGGGTTCGTCTGATGCCATCCTAGAAACAGTCCTGCCAACTCGTTCCATTGTGGCACTGGAGCTTGTTCGTAGTCGTATTGTAGTAGACTGAGCCAACCTCCTGGGAGATCGCATCGCGATTTGATGTCGTTCCCTTGGGCGGCAAGAACGTCTTGTCGCTCACACTGCCCAGGTCGAGGACACAGGTCGCTGTCGGGTTGCCCGCCCCACCAATCCGCATCCCGGTGGACTTGATGCGAATCAGCTCGGTTCCTTGCGCTGTGTTGAGGCTGGCCGCTACGTAGAAACCGATAGCGGTCGAAGCGTTTACGCTACTGTC
>TARA_R110002110_G_scaffold409480_1_pt1 | contig 17094 bp, 13 predicted proteins | sample TARA_R110002110 | Tara Oceans TARA_R110002110 (sample SAMEA4397330) | marine metagenome | biome: Polar Biome; feature: [SRF] surface water layer (ENVO:00010504); material: water (ENVO:00002006), including particulate matter (ENVO:01000060) such as... | depth 5 m
GCTGCGGCATAAAACCATTGACTGAACACCTCAGGGAATGAGATTTTTTCGCAGCACATGAACCAGGTCCGAGCCGATGCGCTGGCGGCCATGGTGGAGCACTTTCTGGCTTCGGGGCCGGATTATCGGGGCCTACAGGGCTTGAAGGGGGGCGGAGCGATGCCAGGTGGTGATGCACGTGGATATCAATACCCTGCGCGAGCGGGACGGGGTCTGCCGGTATCCCGGGCGGTACGATCGCAATGATTGGGTAGACTCGGCACTTTCCATCTTGAAAGGGCGTCAGTGCGGACACCGTCATGCGCTCTACGCCCTGCTTCACCACCACCGCGGCGTTCCGGATGACACTGCGGTCAGACTTTGACCTGCGGGGTGCCGAAGTCCAGACTGATGTCGGAGCGCATCGCGTGGGGTGCGGCCACTGGAAGTGGTCTGGCTATCTGATCCCGGGGGCGCTGGCCCTCTCGGCGGGGCGCAGCCCTCAGACAGACAACCAGGCCTGCAACTGGGGCACGACCTGCACCAGAACAATCAGACCCAGCATGAATGAGTGCAGGGTGGCCTGGACGCGCAGCGGTTCAAGTTTCTCCAGCCGGGCATCGAGCTTGTCGAGTCGATCATCTACCTGCTCGAACCGTTGCTCGATCTGGCCGAATTTGCTGTCGACCTGGTTAAACCGGCTGCCGACCTGCTCAAAGCGCTGTTCCTGTGCCCCGAAGCCCGCGCGCAGCTCCGCATCCAGGTAGTCCCGGGTCACGATATTGTCAGCGTAAAAGCCAAATGCTTCGGCCATCAGTTCTGCCTGCGCTTCCGCCTGCGATTCCGGCACCCCGGCCTCTCTCAGCCGGCGGGCGTAACGCAGTGAATCAAATGCAAGTGTCGCCACAAGAATAGCCTCCCAGTGCCTGAACGCCAAGCATGACGACCCTGTTCGGTGCGTGGTACATCAAGGCCATCCAGTTTCAGCCCGATTGCGCCACCAGCCCGTGGCGAGGGGCAGTAGGCCCCTGCTGTGAATGTCCCTATAATCAGGTGTTCAATTGTAGTGGCCAAGAGGCCCCACCATGACCCTGCAAAGCAAGCACGTGCTCATCACCGGCCCCACCGCGGGGATTGGCCACACCACGGCGCTGGCCCTGGCCGCACAGGGGGCCAACCTGACCCTGTTGTGCCGCAGTCCTGAAAAAGGCGCGGCGCTGGCAGAAGAGATCACCGCCGCAGGCGGAGCGGCGCCGACGGTGGTGGAGATGGACATGGCCAGCCTCGCCAGTGTGCGCCAGGCGGCGGAGCAGTGCCTGGCGCCGGGGCGGCCGATTGATGTGCTGCTCAACAACGCCGGGGTGGTGAACACCAGCCGCAAGACCACGGTGGATGGCTTTGAAGAAACCCTGGCGGTCAACCACTTCGCGCCCTTCCTGCTCACCGGACTGCTGCTGCCCGCGATCCAGGAGGTGCCCGGCGCGCGTATTGTCAATGTCGCTTCCGCGGCCCACGCCTTTGTCCGCGACATGGGCTTTGCTGACCTGCACGCGGAACAGGGCTACAAGACTTTTCGCGAGTACGGCCGCTCCAAGCTGGCGAATATCCTGTTTACGCGCAGTCTCGCGCAGCGCTTGGCGGAATACCCGGTCACGGTGAACAGCCTGCACCCGGGTGCCGTGTCGACCTCGCTGGGTACCCAGAATGGCGGCGTCATGAGCAAAATCCTGCCGCTCATTCTCAAGCCGTTTTTCCGCTCGCCGGAGAAGGGCGCGGAGACCTCCATCTACCTGTGCAGCAGTGACGAGGTGGCCGGCGTCAGCGGGGAATACTTTGTTGACTGCAAGCCGGTGCGTCCCAAGCCCTGGGCGCGGGATGACGAGGCGGCGGCGCGGTTGTGGCGCGTTACCGAGGAGAGTGTCGGGTTTCAGTATCCGGTATGAGTGCCGGGGCAGCTCCAGCCCGCCGCCCCCGGGTCTGGCTCCTGTCCGGCTACCGCGCCGACAGCCACGCCGCCTGGGCGGACTGGCTGCTGGGCTCCCAGCCCCGGGTTGACTGGCAGCGGCTGGAGCTGCCGGGGCGCCATTTTGCCTGGCGCATCCGCGGCAACCCTTTGTCCTGGCTGGACGCCCTGCCGCCGGAGCCGCCGGACCTGCTGCTGGCCACCTCGATGGTGGACCTGGCGACCCTGAAGGGCCTGCACCCGCGCCTGGCCGGGGTGCCGGCGCTGTACTACTTCCACGAGAACCAGTTCGCCTATCCACTCAGCGAGCGCCAGCGCCACTGGCTGGAACCGCGCATGGTGCAGCTCTACGGCGGGCTGGCGGCGGACCGGTTGCTGTTCAATTCCGCGTTCAATCGCGACAGCTACCTGCAGGGCGTGGCGGGGCTTTTGGGGCAGATGCCGGATGCGGTGCCGCCGGGTATCGTCGAACGGCTGGAACAGAAAAGCAGCCTGTGCCCGGTACCGATTGCGCCGGTACCCGCCGCGGCGGAGCGGGATCCGCAGCTGCTGCTGTGGAACCACCGCTGGGAGCATGACAAGGCGCCGGAGCTGTTCGCCGATGCGATGATTCAACTTGCAGGGGAGGGGGTGCCGTTCCGGCTCGCCCTGCTGGGCAAGCGTCCCCGGCAGGTGCCGCCGGCGCTGGCGCGGCTGCGCGAAGCACTGCCGGAGCGGATAGTGGCCGATGGCCGGCTGCTACCGGACGAGTACCGGACCCTGTTGGGTAGAGCCGCTATTGTGGTCAGCACCGCGCGCCACGAGTTCCAGGGGCTGGCGCTGCTGGAGGCCGCCAGCGCCGGCGCCCGGCCGCTGGTGCCTGATGCCCTGTGTTATCCGGAGCAGTATCCCCCGGTCTGTCGCTACCCGGAGGGGGACCAGCAGGCGCTGGTGGCGCGCCTGCGGCAGTGGCTCACCGACGACCTGCCGCCAGCCGTGGATGTCTCGTCCTGGTACAGCGATCAGCTGGCGCCAGTGTGGGCCGAGGTGCTGGCGCCGCCGTCGAACTGATCACATCGGCTCCCCGCAGCGGTAGCTCGCCGCGCTGGTCGTCGGGCCCCGGTCATCGTGCACTGCCCGCTGCGGGTAGGGGCAAAGCAGGGCGGTCGCGGTGGCGGCCTCCGGGTCGAGCTGGTCGCGGGCGATGATCTGGCTGGGCGCAGTATCCCTTTCCACCCAGGCTTCGAGAATCTGCACCGGGTCAAACAGGTCCGGCGCCAGCCCGGGCGCTTCCCAGCAGTGACCGTGGCCGGGCACCATGAACAGTCGCGCGTGCTCCCCCAGTGCCTCGGCGCCGCCATTTTCCCGCGCAGCGTCCTCGAAGTAGCTCACGGTGCGCTGCGGCAGGATCAGCGGGTCCGCCCAGCCGTGCCAGAGCAGCAGTTTGCCGCCGGCGGCGCGCAGGCCGGACAGGTCCGGATCGGTGGCGTTGGCGAGCGCCGCCACCGGTGCGGCCGCCATCGCCGCCGCTTCCGCGACCACGTCAATTGTCGCCGGGTTGACATGCTCGCCAGCGGGCACCTGGCGGTAGATATCGAGGAAGCCCTGCGCGGCGAGCCCACCCCAGGCCGGCTGTCCGTCGCGGCCGGTAATCCAGAACGGCCACAGGTGTTCGGAACCCGGTGGCAGCCCCGGGAACAGCGGCTGCTCGCCATCCTGTGCGCCGCGGTAAAGCGCCGCCACACGCTGCAGCTGGTCGTCATCCAGGCAGCCCGGCTGTTGCCCGGCTGTGCAGCGCAGGGCCGAGAGGTCGGGCCGGCACAGTTCGGGGCTGGCAATGAGATTGTCCTGAACTCCGTCCAGGGCGTCGCAGGCTGCGCGGACATGCAGCGCCAGGCGCTCTGTCTGGTCGGGGGTGAACCGGGGTTCACCAGCGGCGGTCCAGGCCTGCTGGATCATCCACGCGCCCTGCACACCGGCATTGCCGGAGAGATCGAGGATGGGGCCGCCGGCGGCGATGCCGTCGAACAGGTCCGGGTAGCGTTGCGCGGCCACCAGGCCCAGGCGGCCGCCGTTGGAGCAGCCGGAAAAATAGCGCCGTGCGGGCTCACGCTGGTAGTAGGCTGCCATGATGGTGTTGCCCAGGGTCACCAACTCCGGCAGGACCTGGTGCGCCCACAGGTCGATGGCCTTCTGGTCACCGGTGCGGGCCCACTCAGTGTTGGCGGTGGAATCCGCCTGGTGGCCGCTGTCGTGGGCCATGGCGGCATAGCCGCGCCGCAGCGATGCGTTGATGCTGTTGGAGTAGCCCGGCTTGTCCGGCAGCAGCTGGCCGCAGAAGCCGCCGCAGCCGGCGAGCAGGAACCTGCCGTTCCAGTCCGCCTGCAGGGGCAGGCGCATCTCGAAGCCCACCCTGCCGGCAGCCGTGCCGCGTACCTTGCAGAATGCCGGCAGACCCTCGATCCGGGTGAGCGCCGGGGCTGTTTCCAGGATGAATTCCTGTCTGTCAGCCAGGGTCTGCCCCAGCGCGACGCAGGCGGCTGCGTCGCTGCCCGCACCCAGGGCTGTATCTGCAGTGCCCAGCAACAGCAGGGTGCCGGCAAAGGAAATCAACAGGCTGCGCATGGGCTATCTCCCCGGTGATGTCTTGTTTTGTCCACTGTCCTGATACTGCTCCAGCAGGCTTTTCAGCGCCACCAGCTCGAAGTGGCGCTTGGCGGTGATGGCGTAGAACCGTTCCACCACCTTTTCCAGTACGCAGTAGCGCTTCAGTTTGCCACTGCGCAGCTCGTCCTGCACCACCACCTCCGGCACTACCGCCAGCCCGCCGGAGTCGCGGGCCAGCAGGCGCAGCATGGCCATATCCTCGACCTCGGCATAGGGGTCGGCCTCCACGCCGTGCTCTTCACACAGCAGGTCGAACTGGTTGCGGATTTCGCTGTTCGGTCCGGGCAGCAGCAGCGGTAGCCGGCCCAGGTCCTGGGGGAAGCGGAACCGTTGCGCCAGCTTGCCGGGCGGGCCGACGATGCACACGCTCTGTTCGGCAATTTGCTGGCAGCGCCAGGGCGTGGAGGTGTCCGCGGCCACCGCACGGTTGGAGAGAATCAGGTCCAGCCGGTATACGCGCAGCTGCTCAAGCAGCTCCTCCAGGCTTGCGGAGCGAATGACCAGCTTCACCTTGGCCTCGCCGATCACCGGCCGCAGGAAGTTTTCCTGGAAGTTGCGCGACAGGGTGGCGACCGAGCCGATGCGCAGGCGCTGCAGGCGCTGCAGTTCCCCGCTTTCGGTGAGTGCCAGCAGCTCGCTGCCGAGACTGAAAATGCTCTCGGCATATTCCAGTACCAGGTGTCCCACCTCGGTCAGTCGCAGGGAGCGGCCATCGCGACTGAACAGTTCATGGCCCAGCTGCTCCTGCAGCTGGCGGATCTGCGAGGACAGGGCCGATTGCGACACGTGTAACTGTTTGGCGGCGCGCGTCAGGTGGCCCTCCTTGGCCACGACCCAGAAATAGTAGAGGTGGTGGAAGTTCAGGTGGCGCATGCAACTGTTCTCTTAAAAAGAACAATAGTATCGAAACTAACTATTTTACAAAAGTGTTGCCGGGCCCCAGCATGCTCGTGACTGGACATTGGATGACTCGGCGGTGACAGGGGAGCAAACATGACAGAAATGATCGGCGGCTGGTTGCTGCCACTCATCTACGCCACAGGCTGTGTGTTGGCCTGCTGCCGGGTGCAGCGGTACTGGGCGGTGGCACGCCTGACCGCTGCCGCGGCGCTGGCCGCCACCGCCGCTGCCGCCGCGGTGGCGCTGCTCTGGTCCCGGTGGGGGGAGGTCGCGGTGGATGCCCTGGGTTTGACCGCCGCGATGCTGGTGGCGGTGCTGGGCTGGGTCGTCATCAACTACTCCGCACGTTACCTGAGCGGTGAACCCGGCCAGGCCCGCTTTGTCCGCGCCCTGCTGTTTACCCTGAGTGCCGTCGGCCTGCTGGTGGTCAGCCGGCACCTGGCGGTCATGGTGCTGGCCTGGACCGCCACCAGCCTCGGCCTGCATCACCTGCTCACCTTCTATCGCGAGCGCAAGGCCGCACAGGTGGTCGCGCACAAGAAGTTTCTGGTCAGCCGCTGTGCGGAGGCCTGCCTGCTGGTGGCGCTGCTGCTGGTGTACCAGAGTGCAGGTACCTTGTCCCTGCAAGGTCTGGATGGTTTCCTGGCCACCGTCGACAGCCTGCCGCTGTCACTGCATGCCGCGGCCCTGCTGTTTGCGCTGGCCGCCATCCTCAAGACCGCACAGCTGCCGCTGCATGGCTGGCTGATCCAGGTGATGGAGGCGCCGACGCCGGTATCTGCCCTGTTGCATGCCGGGGTGGTCAACATCGGCGGCTTCGTGCTCATTCGCCTCGCCGGGTTGTTGTCGCTGGCGCCGGCGGCACAAACCCTGCTGGTGGTGGTCGGCAGTCTGACAGCGGTGCTGGCGGGGCTGGTCATGCTCACGCGCATCAGCATCAAGGTACGCCTCGCCTGGTCGACCTGTGCGCAGATGGGATTCATGCTGATGGAAATCGGTCTCGGCCTCTACGAACTGGCGCTGCTGCACCTGGTGGCACATTCCCTGTACAAGGCCCATGCGTTCCTCGCCGCCGGGGACACGGTGCAGACGGCACGCGAGGGCGATTTGCTCGCCGCGGGCAGGGCGTCGCGCTCGCCGCTGTGGTATCTGGCCGCGCTGGCCCTGAGCGGCGGCGTGGTCGCGGGCTCCGCCGCGCTGTGGCAACTTGTGCTGCCGGCGCTGGCAGTGCCGCTGGTCGCCCTGTTCATCGTCGCGCTGGGCCTCGCCGCACTGCTGTGGTTTGAATACGCGGCGCCCCCTGTGCTGCTGCGGGGCACGTTGCAGGTCGCGGCGCTGACCCAGCTCTACCTGCTGTGGCACCTGCTGTTCGCGGGGCTCGCTCCGGCGCCGGCTGCAGTCGCGTGGCCGCTGGTGCTTTGGGTCGCAATCAGCTTTACGCTGTTCTATGTGGCTCAGGTCTGGCTGCGCTGCTACCCACAGGGTCGCTTTGCCCGCACCGTCTACCCCTGGGCCTACTGCGGCTTCTATCTCGATGAAACGTTTACCCGGCTGACCTTCAGGATCTGGCCGCTGCAGCTCAGCCCCATCCAGGCGCAAACGCTCACGAACCGCATCCCCCTGATGCAAGGAAACAGACTGTGAATGCACCCGTTAAATCCCTGCTGGTAAAGGATGAAGCCCTGCACGAGGCCATTGCCGCGGCAGTCGAGAGTATCGCCCCCAACTGGCCCCTGGACCGGATGATTGCGGTGAACCCCTACTGGGGACGTATCCAGCAGCCTTTCAGTGAGGTGGCCGCGACTCTGGCCCGGGTGGCGGGGTCGCCCATGACACTGCCTCTTGAGACCTACCGCAAAGCCTGGGAACGGGCAGAAATTGGCGTCGATGACCTGCAGCAGGCGCTGCGGGAAAACCGGGCGGAGCAAACGCTGGAACAGATGGTCTCCGCGCTGGATCGGCCGCAGCCCGCGCTGGTGCCGCTGCCCCTGCTCAGTGACCAACTGGACCGCCGCCGCGACCTGCGGCAGCAGCCCGCCTGGTGTGACACCATCACCCACCAGGTATCGCAGTTCTGCGCCGCCTGGTTCGACCGCGAGCAGGCCGACTGGCATCCGCAGCAGTCGGGACGGCTGTATGCCAGTTGGCGCAGGGCGTTGCGCCAGGATCACAGTGTCGCCCTGCTGATGCAGGCGCCCGCCATCCCCGCATTGGCCGGCACGCTCGCCGAGGACCCGGAGCAGCAGATCAGCAATGGTCTGGAGCAACTGGGCGTGGCGCCAGCCGACTGGGCGCTGTATCTGCAGACGGTGCTGCTGCGGGTGAGTGGCTGGGCCGCCTGGTGTGCCTACCTGCGCTGGCAGGCGCGGCTGCAGGAAGGCGACAATCATACCCTGGTCGACCTGCTGGCCATGCGTCTGGGCTGGGAGACCCTGCTTGATGATGGCGCCCGCGACAGCGGCTCGGTGTGGTCGGCCTGGCGAGCGGATTGGCGGGGCAAGGCCCATCAGCCGGTTGATGAATCATTGGCAGTCCGGCAGATCTGGCAACGGGCGCAGGAGATCAGCTATCAGCGCAGTCTGCGGAGCCGCCTGTTGTCGGCGCCCCGGGTTGAGGTGGCCGAGATGCCGGCGGTGCAGGCTGCATTCTGCATCGATGTGCGCTCGGAGGTGTTTCGGCGCCATCTGGAGGCCCAGTCCGGCGCTATCCAGACTTTGGGGTTCGCCGGTTTCTTCGGTCTGCCGATCAGCTATGCACCACTGGGCACCGGGGCCCGGCGGCCGCAGTTGCCCGGGCTGTTGGCGCCAGCGCTGCACATCAGCGACAGCGCCGGTTCCGCGGCGGAGGACGCGGCCATTGCCCGACAGCGCGGCGAGAACCTGCGCGGCATGCTCGGCTGGCGAACCTTTCAATCGGTACCGCTGTCTTCCTTTACCCTGGTCGAGGCGCTGGGCCTGGGCTATCTGGGGAAGCTGGTGCGGCGCAGCCTGCCGGGTGCAGCGGCATTCACCTCCGCGGATTCCCTGGGCCTCGGGAACCATGCCTGCCGGGTGCGGCCAACCCTGGGTGCCGCCATCGCGGGTGGAGTGGCCGGGCAGGCGGAACTTGCCGCCCGGGTATTGGGTGCAATGGGCCTCGGGCAACGGTTTGCGCGCCTGGTGCTGCTGTTGGGCCACGGCAGCCAGAATCGCAACAACCCGCAGCGCGCCGGGCTCGACTGCGGCGCCTGTTGTGGCCAGACTGGGGAAGTGAATGCCCGGGCCCTGGCGGGGTTGCTGAATGACCGGGCAGTGCGCGAGCAGCTGCTGGCGAAGGGTGTGCGGGTGCCCGAGAATACTCACTTCCTTGCGGGCCTGCACAACACAACGACTGATGAAGTGTTGTTGTATGATCTGGACGCGCTGCCCCCCAGTCATGTGCCGGATCTGGAATGGATCCGCGAGCGGCTTGCCGCCGCGGGTGCCCGGGCGCGTCGTGAGCGGGCGCCTGCACTCGGTCTTGCGGCACTGCTGGACAGGCCCGACGCCCTGTTGCGCGCCGTCCGCGAGCGGGCCGATGACTGGGCGCAAACGCGGCCGGAGTGGGGCCTGGCCAACAACGCCGCGTTTGTGGTCGCGCCGCGGGCCAGAACCCGCGGGGTGGATTTGCAGGGCCGCAGCTTTTTGCACGACTATGACCACCGCGAGGATGCTGACGGCAGCCTGCTGGAATTGATCATGACCGCACCGATGGTGGTGACACACTGGATCAACATGCAGTACTACGCCTCCACCGTGGACAACAGACGCTACGGCAGCGGCAACAAGACACTGCATAATGTGGCCGGCGGTCGTATCGGTGTGTTCGAGGGCAACGGCGGGGATCTGCGCATCGGTTTGCCCTGGCAGTCGCTGCACGATGGCGAGCGCTGGCTGCATACGCCCCTGCGTCTGACCGTGGTCATCGAGGCGCCCAGGGAGGCCATTGATACGGTGATTGCAAAGCATGCCACGGTGCGGCAATTGTTGGACAATAACTGGCTCTATCTTGCCCGGCTGGAAGGGGAGCGCATGGAGCGGTACTGGAACGGGAGTTGGCAGGTCTGGCTGGAACAGCAGTGAAGAGTTCACTGCAGGGGCGCAATCCTTGAAGCCACTGCAACAACAACGTCGTTTCGTGCAACAGACTCCGAGGACCACAAAACAATGAAAGACACACGCAAACATTCATCCCGGGTTGTGGATGGCATCGAGAAAGCACCCGCACGCGCCATGTTGCGTGCCGTTGGTTTCGAAGACGAGGACTTCCGCAAGCCGCAGATCGGTATCGCTTCCACCTGGAGCATGGTCACCCCCTGCAACATGCATATCAACGCACTCGCCGACGAGGCCTGCGCCGGTGCGGATGCCGCCGGCGGCAAGGGGGTGATATTCAACACCATCACCATTTCCGATGGCATCGCCAACGGCACCGAGGGCATGAAGTATTCGCTGGTGTCGCGGGAGATCATCGCCGACTCCATCGAAGCGGTGGCCGGCTGCCAGGGCTTCGATGGCCTGGTGGCAATCGGCGGCTGCGACAAGAACATGCCCGGCTGCCTGATCGGCATCGCCCGGCTCAACCGGCCGGCGGTGTTTGTCTACGGCGGCACGATCCAGCCCGGGGCCAACCATACGGACATTATCTCGGTGTTCGAGGCGGTGGGGCAGCACGCCCGCGGCGACCTGGACCTGCTGCAGGTGAAGCAGATCGAGGAAACCGCAATTCCAGGGCCCGGCTCCTGCGGCGGCATGTATACCGCCAATACCATGGCGTCGGCCATTGAAGCGCTGGGCATGAGTCTGCCTGACAGCTCCGCGCAGGAGGCGGTGTCGCGCTCCAAGGCGGAGGACTGCCGGCGTGCGGGGGCTGCGGTGCTGGCCCTGCTGGAGCGGGACATCAAGCCCGCGGACATCATGACCCGGGAGGCCTTCGAGAATGCCATCACCGTCGTCATCGCCCTCGGTGGCTCCACCAACGCGGTGCTGCACCTGCTGGCCATGGCTCATGCGATCGAGGTAGAGCTGACCCTCGACGACTTTGTGCGGGTGGGCGAGAGAGTGCCCGTGCTGGCGGACCTGCGGCCCAGTGGCAAGTACATGATGTCGGAATTGATCGCCATTGGCGGTATCCAGCCGCTGCTGAAAATGCTGCTGGACCGGGGGCTATTACATGGCGATTGCCTTACCGTGACCGGCAGTACCCTGGCGGAAAACCTGGCCAATGTGGCACCGTACCCCGAGTCACAGGATATCATTCGCGCCTTCGACGACCCGATCAAGCGCAACAGCCACCTGATGATCCTGCGCGGCAACCTGGCACCCGAGGGTGCGGTGGCGAAGATCACCGGCAAGGAAGGCCTGCGTTTCGCGGGTACGGCGCGCGTGTTCCACTCCGAGGAAGAGGCGCTGCAGGCGATTCTCGACGGCCGCGTGGTCAAGGGTGATGTGCTGGTGATTCGCTACGAGGGTCCCCGCGGCGGACCCGGCATGCGCGAGATGTTGAGCCCCACCTCGGCGCTGATGGGCAAGGGCCTGGGCGCCGAGGTTGCGCTGATCACCGATGGCCGCTTCTCCGGCGGCAGCCACGGCTTCGTGGTGGGGCATATCACGCCGGAAGCGAGTGAGGGTGGCCCGCTCGCCATTGTCGAGGACGGCGACGCGATTGTGATTGATGCGGCAACGTCGCGGCTTGATGTGCAGCTGAGCGATGCGGAAATCGCGGCGCGTCTCGCCCGCTGGCAGCCGCCGCCTCCCCGCTACACACGCGGCCTGCTGGCCAAATTCGCCAGGACCGTGGCCTCGGCGTCGGAAGGCGCGGTTACCGACAAATACCTGTAGGGAATACGAGATGACAAAAGAAGCAGACACGCGCAGCTATCGCCTGATCAACGGGGTGTTCTATCCTGAAGAGGCGAGCCAGCTGCTGCTGACGCTGATAGAGGACAAGATCAGCTTTCACAAGCGCAACGACTGGAGCCGGCGGGAGCGGTTCGGCGAAGTCGACCGGAGTTCGGTGCAGCGGGTGAAGGAGCTGCGGCAAACCAAGGCAGACCTGGCCGCGCTGATTGCAGAGGCTGCCGCCGCCGGCATGAAACTCACCATCAGTGGCAATATCGAAATTACCCTGACCCCGGAGTAGGGCGCAGGTGCCGGGCTTATCCCTTGGGACCCAGCAGCGCCCAGATAATCAACCCGATGACCGGTGCCAGCAGCAGGAGCAGAATCCACAGTACCTTGGCGAAATCGCTCGCAGGGCTCTTCACCACCTTGATGATGGCCCAGATAACCAAAGCCAGCCAGATCAGGCCCAGCAGGCCACCTACTTCTACATTCATGGATAGCTCCTTGATCAATATGTCGGACCGGCGCCCCGGCCCAGGGGTCCCCGTGGCGTGCACTTTACTCTACGCAATTCCGGCACGCGTATCCATGTAATTCAAGCCGGCCAATATGCCTGCCCGCAGCAGTGACCGGTATCGGCATGCTATACTGCCGCCTTGCATGCCCCGCCACCGCAGGTGGCGGGCACCACTGAGTACCATCCGGAACCCGCATGACCCAGTCCCAGCATACGCCGCTGGCGATCGTGTTTGCCCTTGGCTTCACCATGATGCTCGGGCCCTTCGCCATCGACGCCTATCTGCCCGCGTTTCCCGCCATCGCGGCCGCGATGGGCGTGGAGATCAACGTCGTTTCCCTGACCATCTCGGTCTACATGATCGCCATCGCCCTGGGGCAACTGGTGGGCGGCGCATTGTCGGACCGCTTCGGGCGCCGCCGGGTGCTGGTCACTGGCTTGCTGCTGTTTGCGGGCGCCAGTTTTTTCCTGTCCCGGGCGCAGTCCATCGAATCGCTGCTGCTGGGACGGGTGGTGCAGGCGCTCGGCGGCGGCTTTACCGCGGTCTCCATACCGGCCCTGGTCCGGGACCGGGTAAAAGGGCTGCAGGCCGCCAAGCTGTTCTCGATGATCGGCCTGGTGGCCATCGTGGCACCGGCGATCGCCCCGTCCATCGGCACGCTGCTGCTGCGCCTCGGCGACTGGGGCGTCATCTTTGTCTTTCTCGGTGTCTACGCCTTGTTGTTGCTGCCGCTGTTGACGGTGACCGTATTCAAGGGGCCGCGCCGCCCGCCTGCCGGTCCCGGGGGCATCAGCATGGTGGCGCGTTATGTCGGGGTGCTGCGCGAACGCCGGGCGCTGCCGCATATCGGCTGGCAGACTGCGGGCTTCGGCGGCCTGATCATCTTCGTGACCTGGTCCGCCTTCATCTACCAGGTCCACTACGAACAATCCCGGGACGCCTTCGCCCTGTTGTTCGCCTGCAACATCGTCGCCATGTTCTGCTGCAACCTGCTGAACCGCGTGCTGCTCAACCGCCTGCCGTCGCTGCAGATCCTGCGCGGGGCCACCGTGGCGCAGGCCGCGGCCGCGGTCTGGCTGCTGGGTGTCGCCCTGCTGGATGGGCCGGTGTTCGCATTCCTGCCGGGCATGATGCTCTACGCTGGTACCCTGGGCGCCATCAGTCCCAACAACCAGGCCGGCTTCCTGGAATACTTTCCCGGCAGCAGCGGTTCGGCTGCGGCCCTGATGGGCACCGCCACCTTCAGCCTGGGCGGCATCGCCAGCGGGCTCAGCACGCTGCTGCCGCAGACCCTGCTGGCGGTGACCCTGTGCATGTTTGCCTGCTCCCTGGTGAGCCTGGGCTTCATGGCACTGCGCGGCACCCGCAGCCACGCCATGGCCTGAACGTACTTCCCCTGACGCACCGTCACAGGTATCGTGCATAACGCGACTATCGCAACTCCAGCACATAACCTATAACACTGCAGGGAGAAGCCGTCTTGACAGACATCCGCCCGGGTGCGGCTGCACCGTCGGAAGCCTTTGGCGCGGGTACGCGCCGCTATGTACTGACCATCCTGGTTATCGCCTACACCTTCAATTTCATTGACCGCCAGATCCTCGGCATTCTGGTGGAACCGATCCGGCTGGAACTGGGCGTGGGGGATACCGCCATGGGCCTGCTGACCGGGCTGGCCTTCGCCGTGTTCTACACCCTGATGGGTATTCCCATTGCCCGCTACGCGGACCGCGCCAACCGCCGCAACCTGATTGCCGCCGCGGTTGGTATCTGGAGCGTGTTTACCGCGGCCCAGGGCCTGGCCCAGAACTACTGGCAGTTGCTCGCCTACCGCATCGGCGTGGGCGTGGGCGAGGCCGGCTGCTCGCCGCCGGCGCATTCCATGCTCTCGGACTATTACCCCGCCAACCAGCGTGCCACCGCGCTGGGGATCTACTCCCTGGGCATCCCCATCGGCATCCTGTTCGGCTTTTTTGTCGGCGGCTGGATGAACGAGTGGTTTGGCTGGCGGGTGGCGTTCTTCGTGGTCGGCATCCCCGGCATCGTGCTGGCGCTGGTCATCCGTTTCACCGTGCGCGAGCCGGACCGGGGCATGTCCGAACTGCGGGCCACGGCGGACCCGGGTGCACAGCAGCCCGCCATAGGCACCGTGTTCCGCTATCTGCTGGGTCGCAAGTCTTTTGTTCACATGGCGCTGGGCGGGGGGATTTCCGCGTTCGTCGGCTACGGGCTGATTTCCTGGGCGGCGGCGTTCCTGGCGCGCAGCCACGGCCTGTCCTCGGGCGAGATCGGCACCTGGCTGGGGCTGATTTTCGGCATTCCCGGTGGCATTGGCATCGTCCTCGGGGGGCGTCTGGCGGACCACTTCGGCGAGCGTGACCAGCGCTGGTATCTGTGGGTTGTGGCGGTGGCGCTGTTGATCGCCGTACCTGCCGGGGTCGGCGTGTTCCTCTCCGACTCGGTGACCTTCGCCCTGCTGTTCCTGATCATCCCGGTGCTGCTCGGCAACTTCTACCAGGCCACCACCTTCGCCCAGACCCAGACCCTGGTGGGCCTGCGCATGCGCAGCGTCGCCGCCGCCATTCTGCTGTTCGTGATCAATATCGTCGGCCTCGCTTTCGGGCCCTCGGTGGTGGGCATGGTCAGTGATTTGCTGGCACCGCACTACGGCGTGGACTCCCTGCGCTGGGCGTTGTTGCTGTGCTCCATGGCCAATCTGTGGGCGGCATTCCACTACTGGCGCGCCGGTGTGCACTTCCCGGGGGATCTGCAGCGGGTGGAGGACTGATCGCCGCCATGTTCAGTTTTATGGAATACAAGCTTCTATTTAAATGCCTTTTGCGGAACTTGGGAGCTGAGGTAGTCTCAGTGTCGGCCGAAATACAGCTTTCGGATTTTTCTGCTATATTAGTAATGACGAATATAACCCGTATCAGTGTTCGGTAATCAGAGAGGCTCGTGATGATCAAGAAGACAATACCCCTGGTAGCGGCGGTGGCATTTGCTACCGCGTCAATGTTGCCCAACGCCCATGCCACCACCCAGGCCGAGAACATGTCCAACCAGTTCTGGTGGCCGGAGCAGCTGAACCTGGCGCCGTTGCGCCAGCACAGCCCCCAGTCCAACCCGCTGGGTGAAGACTTCGACTACGCCGAGGCCTTCGCCAGGCTCGATCTGGCGGCAGTAAAAAAGGACATCGAGGCGTTGATGACCGACTCCCAGGACTGGTGGCCCGCTGATTACGGCCACTACGGCCCCTTCTTCATTCGCATGGCCTGGCACAGCGCCGGTACCTATCGGGTGGCTGACGGCCGCGGCGGCGCCGGTGGCGGCCAGCAGCGCTTCGAGCCCCTGAACAGCTGGCCGGACAACGTCAGCCTGGACAAGGCCCGGCGCCTGCTGTGGCCGGTCAAGCAGAAGTACGGCAGCAGCCTTTCCTGGGCAGACCTGATGGTCCTGACCGGCAACGTGGCCCTGGAGTCCATGGGCTTCAAGACCTACGGTTTTGCCGGCGGTCGCGAGGACGACTGGGAGCCCGATCTCATTTACTGGGGTCCCGAGGACGAGTGGCTCGGCGATGAACGCTACAGTGGCGACCGCGAGCTGGACAACCCCCTGGCCGCGGTGCAGATGGGCCTGATTTACGTCAATCCGGAAGGCCCGAATGGCAACCCCGATCCGCTGCTGGCGGCGAAGGACATTCGCGACACCTTCGGCCGCATGGCCATGAACGACGAGGAGACGGTAGCCCTGATCGCCGGTGGTCACACCTTCGGCAAGGCCCACGGGGCGCACAAGCCCGGTGATTGCCTGGGTCCGGAGCCCGGGGCGGCGGGTCTGGAAGAGCAGGGCCTGGGCTGGAGCAACAAGTGCGGCAAGGGCAATGCGGAAGACACCATTACCAGCGGCCTGGAAGGTTCCTGGACCGCCGCGCCGACGCGCTGGACGATGATGTATCTGCAGAACCTGTTCAACTTCGAATGGGAACAGACGCGCAGTCCCGCCGGCGCAGTCCAGTGGGTACCCAAGGGCAATCCGGCCGCAGCCCAGGCGCCCGACGCCCATGTTGCCGGTGGGACCCAGTCGGTGATCATGTTCACCACCGACCTGTCCCTGAAGGAAGATCCGGCCTACCGCGAGATCTCCAAGCGCTTCCTGGAAAACCCGGCGGAGTTCGAGCTGGCCTTCGCCAAGGCCTGGTACAAGCTGACCCATCGCGACATGGGGCCGCTGGCACGCTATGTCGGTGCCGAAGTGCCCGAAGAAACGCTGATCTGGCAGGACCCGGTGCCCCCGGTTGAGCACGACCTGATCGACAAGCGCGACATCGCCAAGCTGAAAGCGGAGATCCTCGAGTCCGGCCTCAGCACCGGTGAGCTGGTGCGCACTGCCTGGGCGGCGGCGTCCACCTATCGCGACACGGACAAGCGCGGTGGCGCCAACGGTGCGCGCATTCGCCTTGAGCCACAGAAGGACTGGGCGGTGAACAATCCGGAGGAGCTGGCGAAGGTACTGGAGCGTCTGCAGGGCATCCAGGAGGACTTCAACGACTCCCAGCGTCGCGGCAAGAAGCGAGTGTCACTGGCTGACCTGACCGTGCTGGCGGGTGCCGCGGCCATCGAGCAGGCGGCGAAAGACGCCGGGCACAAGGTCGAGGTGCCCTTCGCGCCGGGCCGTACCGATGCCACTCCGGAAATGACCGACGTCGAGGCCTTTGCGGTGCTGGAACCGAAAGCGGATGGCTTCCGCAATTACTTCGACCAGTCCAACCGTCGTTCCCCGGTGGACATGCTGGTGGATCGGGCCAGCCTGCTGGACCTGACCGTGCCGGAAATGACGGTGCTGGTGGGTGGCATGCGTTCCCTGGGAGCGAACAGCGGGCAAGTGCAACACGGTGTGTTCACTGATCGTCCGGGGACCCTGAGCAACGACTTCTTCGTCAACCTGCTGGACATGTCCACGCAGTGGAAGAAGTCAGCGTCGGCTGATGGCATCTACGAAGGCCACGATCGCCAGTCCGGTGAACTCAAGTGGACGGCCACTCCCGTTGACCTGGTGTTCGGCTCCAACACCGAGTTGCGTGCGGTTGCTGAAGCCTACGCCGCCAGCGATGCACAGGAGAAGTTCGTCAATGACTTCGTCGCGGCCTGGACCAAGGTGATGCAGGCGGATCGTTTCGACCTGCGCTGATCACTGGCGGTACCCACCGGAAACGGCGGCGCGTAAT
>TARA_R110002110_G_scaffold298271_1_pt1 | contig 17088 bp, 10 predicted proteins | sample TARA_R110002110 | Tara Oceans TARA_R110002110 (sample SAMEA4397330) | marine metagenome | biome: Polar Biome; feature: [SRF] surface water layer (ENVO:00010504); material: water (ENVO:00002006), including particulate matter (ENVO:01000060) such as... | depth 5 m
CGCAGCGTATCGCCGCGACCCGCATCAGAAAACCTTCACCAAAGCGGTCGATGTCGGCTGCGCGCGGAAACATCAACTCACGACAGTCGACAACGCCTTCTAACCAGTCATGCTGTCCGTTGCGATCCGATCACGGTGCCGAGGACTGGATCGCAGTGACGACCGCGCCGCCGTCCCTTAGGATTGCATCGATGATCGTCCGCAAACTCATCGTGTCTTTCGCATAAGCTCCAATGTACCCTCCGCGGATCAGATCGACGAAGGGCTGCTCGCGCATGTAGCGCCCATCCAGCGCGTCGTAGTCGACACGGACCCCACCCCGCGGCCCGCGGCTCGCCGGCGTCGTTACGAACGACTGGAAGTGATCGAGTGGCATGAGAATTCCGCCTTGGCGAATTGAGGCATCGCGTTTGACGAATTTTAGGTAGAACACTCCTGAATGAAGCCGATACTCGGCGTCGCCACCCCGCCCGGGACGAGCAAAGGCCTCCATCCGCGCAATTTCGTCATCAAGCTGACTGTTGGGCCGGTAGACCCAGTTACCACCGGAAAACTCCAGCATCTTGTGCTGGACCATCACCACGTTTCTCCGAACCGTGTTGATGTAGATGAGGTCGACCCCGAGCGCATTTTCGAGCGGGCGCCGGTTCGCAGTGATCACTTCGAGACGCTCGTCGCGTAGACTGTAGATCGCCCGACCGGTCGCGTCGCTCCCCACCAAGTCCATGCCGCGCATCCATCGAGCCTCGTGCTCCACGAAACCATCTTCGATGGCGCGTATTCGGGAGATGCGACGGGACCCGGAGACCTCATACTTGCCGAATTCCTCATCCTGATCGACCGAAACGCGCGCAATCGCGGTCTCGTCCTCGCTCAGCAGTTCTACCTCGTCCGCAGGTGCCTCCACCGGCAGACCGAAGGCCCGAAGTGCCGTCCGGAGACTTTGCTCTTGTAGCGCGGCGTTTCCGCGGACGCGACGTGGAACGCTAAGCGACGACGAGATGGAACGCAGTGCAACGTCATTATCATCGATCTTCGCCAGCATTTCGACGATATGACCGCTTAACTTAGCGCTGAGCGTCGTCAACTCTTTCCTTCCCGCTAACCGGGTCCGGAGCGCCGTTACGTGCGTCTGGTTTTCGAGAAGCTCGACGAGCCCCTGAGGCGATGATGGTTCGATAGGGAACACGCGCTTGAGCTTAACGCGCGACTGAATTGTCGTGACAGCGCTTGGATTTCCTATGACGCCTGCCATCATCTTGGGGCCGGCGTCGGCATCTGCGATTAGCAAGCAGAGCGTCGGCGATTTGAGAGAAGCGAAGGCACCGTGATGGATTGCGATGGTGAATTCTCCGATGCCGCGTCGCGACGAGCTGAGAGTCGACCAATAACTGACATCCAATCGTAAGATGGCTATTGGCCGCTCCTCAAGATGCCGGACGAGCGCATCCATCCATCCATCCATCATGTCCTCTCGCTCCTTCGAGAAAGCATCTCGCGCCAAAACCTTCGCACGGACAAACTTGAACCCAGAGACGGGGACATGCCGCCCTTCTCGAACATCTCGGCGGGTTCATCAAAAAATGCAGATCGTGTCCGACGGCGCATACAACATTCAGCCGACAGGAATGTGCGGTTGTGTCGCTGGTCAAGTTTCAGGAAGAACAAAAAAAGCTGCCGAATGTAAACCGAACCATTGTGGTGTCCTCCTTCTGATCAAGCGCTGCCGCTCGGTAGAAATAGACGTGTTAGGCAAATTAACCGAGTCAAATCGTCGCCTCATTGATCGCTGCCGGGATCGCCGCGTTCAGAAGCGCCAACACCCCAGCGAGTTTACATACGAATCGCCCCAGGCCGACCAGAGATCCCTGGAAGAGTTCGCGTACTTCGAAACAATCATCACCCCGAACCGACAATTCGATTGCCGTCAAACGGAACGACCGGCACGATCTATCACAGAGATGCAGCAATGCCCTTGAGGTGCCGCAGAATCTCAGTCACGTAGATCCATCAAATCCCTTTCAGCTGTTGCATTTCCGCTCAATGCTTTCGCAGTGAACGGCCTGTTCCCGCGCATGTTGAACGACGTAACGAACAGCCCACACCTACCTTCGATGAAAATTCGATTTGCTGCGCTGCAGGGAGCAAGCAACGAAGGAGACTTTGAAAGGTGAGGCCTTCACTTCCGACCCTGAGAACTCTACGAAGTTGAGAGTGGAGCCTGCCCAGATTACCTGAAAAATGGCTTTGTCTCAGGAGAGTTAAAGGTGTCAGACGTTTTTAGCACTGTAGTCGCATTGGCAGGAATTATCCTTGGTTTTGCAGGGGTAGTACTGACGTTCATTACATTTTTTGCTCCTGGACTTATTCAGGAGCTGGCACTCAAGAACCCCAAACGCTGGGTGCGTGTCCCCTCGCAAACCCCGGGAAATTCGACATATCGTCACAAAATATATTCAGGGTTCACGATCGATGTGGGTTTTTCCGATCGGGTTTCAGAAGATGACTATTTCGAGCCTTGGATGGATGCGCTGCACCGCCCTGATCCACGAGCTGCATCTTACTACGTCACTTTATTCTTTAATGGCTTACCTATGGATCGGCTTCTCTTCCTACAATACGACGGGACGCGAAATTTTATTCCCGCTCCAATCATGAAGCGAGTTGAGGATAAGATCTACTACTCCTTTTCGCTAAAGCAGCAGCGATTTGCTAATATTGTGGGTTCTGATTATTTTGGCAGACCGTTTTCCGAAGTGGCAGACAGTATTACCACATCTCGATATAATCCAACAGTCTTATCGCCTTCTGATGACGGATTGAAAGAGCGCCTTGAAGCGCTGAACACTGCCATTAACGCCTTGAAGTCGAAAGTGTACGTTTCAAAATAATAGGTAACAGTATTCCCAGTTATCAAGCCATGCCTCTCTCGGGAAATGGCCTCACCCGAAGCTACAACCCAGAAAAAGGCAGCACAACTCTCAGGGTCTGGTCGTTTCTTTGCAACGAAGCAAATGGATGGTCTCCGCTCTCCCTGCCGATAAGTCGAGTGCGCCGTCCAGATTGCCGCCTGAAGGTCTGCTTCCGCAGAGAACAAGGGTTTGCATCACGCTTGCAGCGAAAGGCAAATTACCGCCCTTCTGTTGATGCCAATCTGGTCTTGTCCTGTTTTTACGCTTGCAGCGAACGGCAATAAAATCCGCATAGCGGATTTCAGGACTAAAGGGCTGGGCGCCGATGCCGTTGCTTTCTTTGGTGGATAAGCGGGTATACTTTTATACCATATCGGGTTGCCGCTATTGCCGCTTTATTAATGGCGGCGGCGATTCAGCAAAGCGACTGAAGGAAGTTAAAGCAGCAGGCGGAAATAATTGATGATGGGTCTATTGCACCCCATGCGGGTGATACTGCCCCCTTTTCAACACACCAAAGAAATAGAGGATATAACAGCAACTTACGGAAACTGGCGGAACTCGTTCAGAGATGAAGTCCGGTGTCATTCGTGCAGCGGTAACTAATGCAGATGCCAAACTCGGCAGCCGCTTTGATCCCATCTGAATGATCATAGTGCTGACAAGTGGTATGGCAGTCTACATGCCTGAGCAAGGTTTTTGCCGCATAGATCCCGCCAAGCAGGTTCTCACTGGCTTCGGTTGCGACATTGTCCCGGAATCTGTGGATTGGAACCCGTACCCCAAAGTCTCTTTCTGTCAAATTGGCAGCCAGCTGCCCAAGTTGATGCGATGACACGGATCCGAGTTTACCATGCACTGATGGAAATAGCGCGTTGCCATCATCAAACAGCCAGCGAAAGTCCCTCCGGTATTCATGAAGTGCTGCAGCCAGACGAGGATTCTCAAAAATGACGTCATATTCTTCGTTCCGCTTCCTCGCCTCTGGAAGCTTTAGCGCCTCCCCAGGGAGCTCGATGTGAACATATCGGCCGTCAATCAGATGCAGCGTCCGATCAAACTCTAACCAACTCAATGCGCGCGCACGTTCCGGCAAAGCCATACCAACCGCAAAAAGCAGACCATTTCGAAACAGAGTAGCTGCGCTGATCCCCCGTGTCCGGCGCTCTTTAGCCGTAGCGATTAGGTCAAACCCATAACCGTAGAGAACGCGCGCGCCAATCAATTGGCTCCCTAACTTTGTTGAAGGGCCGATGCTCTTCGCACGCTCACGCCAGTCTCGCAAAACGAAACTACAACCCGACGTCGAAGCCTTGCCATCGGTGACAAGGTCCAGACCTGCAACGATCCTCCGGAGATAACTCGAAGCTGTGGTGAAAGTGACCGGTTTCTCCGGCCCCTCAGGTCGAACAAGAAGCATAGCATATCGCTGGAGTGACGAGGCGGTTGGACGCCATTCGAGGCCTCGATTCCCGCAATACTCGAACCATCGCGTAAGGGCACCTATAACAGCCTGAATGTAGTCAACACTCCAGATAGTCCTGCCCAGTACCGCCCGACCATTTCGTGACACCTTGATCTGCTCAAGGAACATAGGTCGGCAATTGGGCGGCAGATTTTCAACCATGCTCTTTGCCATGGCCCATCGGCATTTGTCCTTCTGCTTGGGCGAAACTCTGGCATCCCTTAGAACTCGCGCGAAATGGGCGGTGGTCTCGGGACCCCAAGTTTCAGCAGCAACCTTTTGTAGATAAGCAAACTCAGCGAAAGCTTTATCTCCAACAACCTTCTGCCGAGCAGCGAGATAATCTTCGAGTGATCTTTTATCCGGAACTTCATCCAGTTGATGGGCTGATTGAACTTTCTTTAGGAGCGAAAGATATTCATTAATCATAAGGATCTCCAAATTTATATGAAATGGTTCAAGCTGACCGAAAAGAGGTCGCAGGCCCTGCTGAAGAGTCGAGATATTTTTGCCAGTCTTGACTGACGAGGTTTTCGTCAAGTTCTGCGTAATATTCCACTGTTGTCCGCAGGGACCTATGCCCGAGCAACTTTTGAACGCGTGGCAAATTATCGAGACTTTCCTTTAGCCAGATCCATCCAATTAAATGCCGGTACAAATGGGGATGAATATTTACGCCCACATGCTCAAACAGTCGTCTTGTGACGCGTAATAGGAGTCCCTGGTAGGGTCGATTAGGCACAAACGCTTTTCGACTTTGCTGCGGAAAGAGGTAGCTGTTTTCTTTGTCGCCCTCTAACAAAAGCTTGGTGCGGACTTTCTCGATGTACTGACGCAGCAGAGCACTTTGATGCACCCCAAGATCAACGGGTAAATCGGCATCGCCGATGGCCCTATTTTTGACTTCGATAGCAGGAATGGTTATCCGAGCCAAACCTTCCTGAAAAACAATCCAGTCCAACTTAATACCAACAACGTTGGCGCTTCTCGGCGCACGAGCAAGCAGAATATTATGAGCTACCATTGCGGCGATATCTCTCGCCATCTCGACATCAACTACATCAATTGGGTTTGGAAGGATGCCGTCTTTCTTCTGCTTCGCTTTCCGCTTTCGCGAAATTTCCGAATTGATAAGAGTCATTACGTTGCCCGTAAGATTGATGGTCGCAAGGATCCTCTCATCCGTGAACTTACGAAGCTTTGTCTTGTTTCGTGCTGCAATCCCTTTCTTACCAGTGCTGTAATGCTGGATAAGATCGTTAATCTGCTGAATATCTTCAGGCGGCCGTTTGGCAAATCCAACCGAAATTTTCTTGATCGATTTCAAACAGCTTGCCACGTAGCCACTTTCAGAACCTTGGTTCGCATCAGCCAAAGCTTCGGAAGCAGCCTGAAGATATTCAGGATCAGTGAGTTCATCAATCGACTCGAGTACAATTTCGCAAGATGACGCCAGTGCCTTTGCGAAAGAAATCACATATCCACGACGCTTCGCGAGCGTTGCTTCAGACCATCGGTCATCGAAAGTGAGGAAGCCGTACCGCCGCAACTTCTCTTCATTCTGTTCGATCTGCTCTACATGACAACGTTTTTGTTTTTCCGCTTTTTTTGCGCGCAGAGCTGCCTTCTTTGATGTGACTTCCCTATCGACTTCCGCATCCAAGGCCTCAAGAAACTCGTCGTATGACAAGCCATCCCGCGAAGCTTTTCCGACGGCCCATGGCGCTACTTTACCATCAAATTCAGATAGCAGTTGCTCAAGGACTGAAGTGTCCACCTCGTACTTGTCACGTCCGTCATGAAATGGTGATGCTACCGGCTTAAAACCAAATTTTTGGGTGTCATGGTTTTCAGAAAGGTGCCGAATAAGCGTTACCACATTCTGAGTATGCTTTCGACACTTGCTTTCATCCATAACTGAAGTCTGTAGTCGGTGTGCATGATACTCGGCTACTACCTCGGTAGTCACTTGATGAGGGCAGATGGTATTGTCCTCAAGAAATAGAAAGAATGGGCCCGACTTAAGGCGGCAATCAGTTGGAATGCTTGAATCCTTTGTGGCTTCGTAGATGCCAGCCCACACACCTTTCAGATCGACGACACCGCGCTTGCGGTTCCTTTTTCCGAATTTATCGATAGCAAAAAGGATGTCGCACTTGTAGGTCGACAAGCTTGCCTTCGTTAGGCGGAAACTGGCGGCATTATTATGTGAGAAGAACTTCAAAACTTCATGCCGACAAACGACACGATTTCCGAACCAATTTGCCTCCCTAAGCAACCATGTGATACGGCTTACCAAGCCTTTCCGTCCTGCATACTTGAGCGCCTTCAACAGCTCATCAAAGGTCTGGGGCCTGCCGCCGACCAAATCAAGACCGGTCGCCTCAGACAATGCAACAAGGGTCTGATGCCGTGGTCGAAGACCAGAGATGTTGATGATGTCAGATACGGCCTTGGCACCCAAGCCTGCGCGCAGTGAAAGCCCACGCATAGATTCGTTAGATGTATCAAGATAGCACTGCAATTCGTCCTGCACGGTCATCGGATATTCCTTTCACCTGATGTTTTGACCGTCATTCGCTATCGTCGAGATCGAGATCCGGCCTTCCATCACAAGAAGGCCGGGATCGAACCTCGAATATTGCCAAGTCTTCCTCCGTACAAAACCACCTCCGTCCCAACTTTCGGGCTGGTAACTTGATACGGTTATTGCCGCTCGGACATCCGTCATTGATCCAATCCGTAATTGTCCGCGATGTGCATTCGAACCGCTTTGCAAGTTCTTTGGTGGTATAAATTTTTCTTGCCATTTCCATGTTCTCCTTGTCCGGCAAACACGGAAATAGGGAAGACTATTAAGCAAACCAAAACGCTGCAGCAAAAAATCTGCTACAGCGCTCAAGGAGTTTTAACGATTAGGTTGCGCGATTATTAGGATCAATCCGTACCTGTCATAGGCAAATTAAACTGGACTACGTTGTCATCGCGGGTGGGGCTGGGAGCCCTGCTATAAGCTTTCGGAGCTAAACCATCGAACAAGTTCATTACCTCCCTTAGACGGCGCTCATTTCTTTTCCTCTCGTTCAGCAGGAGCCGTACCTTAACTTCATCGCGGCGTCCCTGCAGTGCGGTCGATTTCTGCTTCTGATCACTATCCTTGCCGAAGACCCCCGGCATTTCATCGATTTGATTTAGGACCGCCGCGATTTCAGAAATTTCACCGGGGTTAAATTGAGCGCGTTGTTGTTTGCTTAGTGCGCGGGTGACTTCGCGGCCTGTGACTTTTTTTCCGGCTTCGGCAACCCGGTCAGATGCTTCGGCAATCAGTTGAAACCGAGACGTATTCTTCGCGTCATACTGCTGCACAACCTGCAGTGCGCTTTGAAAATGGTACTCTGCAAACTTTGTCGCCAAGTCAGCTGTTTCAACATCGATAGGGTGCCGGGACTTTCCGAGAAGGAAATGCAGCACCATAAGGTAGCGCAAGACCGAGAAGCCAATGCGGCGGATAAAAGACTGAGGAAGCGCGCTACGCCCCCAAGATCGTCGTAGGTCACCCCACCAAAGCTTCAGAAAGGGCAGTACTTCATCATTTAAGAGGTAAGGCCCATCAGCGCCTTTCAGGGCGCACAGTGCGTCCCACATTTTTGCAAGCTTTTGGCGACGGCGATCAACGTCCTCACCTTCGAAGTAGATGAAATGGTCGAAGATATCGGTATCTGTCCGGGGTACGGCCAAATAGTAGCTGAATCTTTGACAAAATCCGTCGAGCATGCTGGTAAGGTCGATGTCGTGGCGCCATGTTTCATCGACGCTCAGGCCATGGAACGTAAAGTGTGGGTGCTCAATCGAGAGTTGAACCTTTTCGCTCTTCAAACGGTTCGCAATGGGCTTGTGCGAAAACGCGTCCAGGCACCAGTCCTTCGTCCGTCGGTAGTTCGTTTGGGTGAGCATAGCATTGAAGCACTTCCCGACCTCGTCTTGAAACCAGAATGAACCGTTGTTTTCAGAAAGTTCTACAATCCACGCCGCATCAGTGCACCCAGTAGCTAATCTGTTGACCTGTTCGGTGGCGCCAAGGGAAACGATGCGATCGACCTCCTCTGAAGCAAGTGTCTTTGACGAACCAGAGCCTGCCAAACCGACAAGCCATAAGGTAGGTAATATCCGACCGACCCCCGGCACTTCGAGAAATGCCCCCTGCTGAGTGAGTCTCGATGCTGCAATCATGATGATCTGCATGATCGGAATTGCATATGATATATCGGTACTCTCAAAGTGACGCAGGATCCGATCAAGGAAACTGCCGCGGGGCACAAGGCTGCGTATATCGAACTGATCAGCACTTGCCTTAACGGCGAACATTTGAATGAGGTGCTCCTGTTCTGCCTTAGTCAGGTTCCGCGTTCCTTTCGGGGTTTTGACGCGAACTTCTGAAAGAGCAACATGTTCGGCAGAGTTCTTATTCTTGGGGTTAGAAGTCATTGTTTATCCTATCTGGGTTACAAGCAGGATATGCGGACAACAATTTCGCCACGGAAATGAAAGCCGACAAAAAACGAATAACCTACTGTATCATAAAGCTTTTATTCCCCTAATGGCGACCGACACAGAGCCGACATTTCGGGTCATGTTCATGCTATGGTTATTGAGACATGGCGTGTGCAGAACATCTCAGCTGCGAGCACGTGGCTTGACGGCCAGTATGTCTTAATCTCCAGCAACAGGCCCCTTGGCTTTGATGAATTTCGACCCAAACCTTTTGGCCGACTGTTTTATATCAATAGCTTGATAAATAAAGATAATGTCGGCAATCTACCAGCCGACAGGTGACCGACGTTTTTCAATCTCATATCGGTGCGCTCTATTGTGAAAACACAACCAGCACGATAGCCTAAACAAAATCAAAAAATAACAGGCCCTCTTATGCTTACAGGCACCATCCGCACGTCGATCGACCAAATCTGGAACGCGTTTTGGTCTGGTGGAGTCTCAAATCCTCTATCAGTTATCGAACAACTCACCTTCCTGCTCTTCATCAAGCGACTGGATGAGATCCATACCCGCGAGGAAAGCAAAGCCGAGATGCTGGGCGCCCCGATGGAGCGCCGGATTTTCCCAGACGGCGCGGATGACAAGGGCGAGGCCTACGACAACATCCGCTGGTCGCGTTTCAAGAATTTTGAACCCCGCGAAATGATGCGTATCGTCGATGAACACGTCTTCCCATTTCTGCGCCAAATGGGCGAAGAAGGCTCTTCCTACGGCACGCACATGAAAGACGCGCGGCTGGGCTTCTCCAACCCCAATCTGCTCGCCAAGGTTGTCCAGATGCTCGACGACATCCCGATGGAGGACCGCGACACCAAGGGCGATGTGTTTGAATACATGCTGGGCAAGATCGCCAGCGCCGGCCAGAACGGCCAGTTCCGTACGCCACGCCACATCATCAAACTGATGGTCAATCTTATGGCCCCTACCCCCAAGGACGTGATCTGCGACCCCGCCGTGGGCACCTGCGGCTTCCTTGTGGCGGCGGGCGAATACCTGCGCGACCACCACCCCAAGATGTTGCGCGATCCTGAGCAGCGCGACCACTTCCACAACTCCATGTTCCACGGCTTTGACTTTGACAGCACCATGCTGCGGATCGGCGCGATGAACATGACGCTGCACGGCGTAGACAACCCCGACATTGCCTACCGTGACAGTCTGGCCGAGGAACACGGCGCTGATGAGGGGCGCTATTCCCTGATCCTTGCCAACCCGCCCTTTGCCGGATCCCTGGATTATGACACCACGTCCAAAGACCTGCTGAAGATCGTCAAAACCAAAAAGACCGAGCTGCTGTTCATGGCGCTGTTCCTGCGCCTGATGCGCACGGGTGGGCGCGCGGCGGTGGTTGTGCCGGATGGTGTGCTGTTTGGCTCCTCCAAGGCGCACAAAGACATCCGCAAAATGCTGGTCGAGGATCACAAACTGGACGCGATCATCAAAATGCCCTCGGGCGTGTTCCGCCCCTATGCCGGTGTGTCCTGCGCCATCGTGGTGTTCACCAAGACGGGTGTGGGCGGCACCGAGGATGTGTGGTTCTACGACATGACAGCCGACGGGATGAGCCTTGATGACAAGCGCACGCCGCTGCTGGAGGACGCCAAGCTTGGCCCCGTGCCGGAGGAGGCATTGACCGAGGACGAGCACACCAAGAACAACCTGCCCGATATCCTGACCCGTTGGCAGGGGCTGGAGAGTGAAGCAGACCGCCCCCGCACCGCACAAAGTTTTATGGTGCCCGCCTCCGAGATCATCGCCACCGGATCATGGGATTTGAGCCTGAACCGATACAAAGAGATCGAACACGAGGAGGTTGAGCACCAATCCCCCGCCGAGATCATCGCAGAACTGCGCGCGCTGGAGGGCGAGATTACCGAGGGGCTGGATCGGTTGGAGGGGATGTTGGGATGAGTTGGCCCCTCGTTGAAATCAGTGACATCGCCGAAATATTTTCAGGTGCCGGTTTCCCCAAAGAATTCCAAGGTCTGACGGAAGGGGATTATCCTTTCGCAAAAGTTGGAGACATTTCAAAGGCAAAAGTCTCCGAAGGAACAACGATCTCATCGGCGGCAAACCATGTAAGTTCTGAAACAGCGTCTCGGTTGAGGGCCACAATCTTTCCGACCGGCTCCATCGTTTTCGCTAAAATTGGCGAAGCAATTCGAAAAAACAACAGATGCATCACAACCAAAGAAATGGCCTTCGACAACAACGTCATGGGCATCCATTTCGACCAAGATACCGTATTAAACGACTTTGCGTTTCGCTTTCTGGATACTCTTGATTTCCATGCTTTGTCGAACTCTACAACTGTGCCTTCAATCAGAAAGGGCGATGTGGGACGCATCAAAATCCCCCTCCCGCCGCTGGAGGAGCAGAAGCGGATTGCGGGGATATTGGATCAGGCGGACGCGCTCCGCCGCCTCCGCACCCGAGCCCTCGACAAACTCAACACCCTCGGACAGGCGATATTTTATGAGATGTTTGGGGATATTGCGCGAAACTCGATGGATTGGCCAATGGGCTGCATCGGCGACCTATTAGAGGAAGCCAAGTATGGCAGTTCCGAAAAGGCCAATACCGATGGCAAAGGCCTGCCTATGCTGCGAATGGGGAATTTGACCTATGACGGTCAAATCGACCTAACAAGCTTGAAGCACGTAGAGCTCTCTGATTCCGATTTCGAAAAATACACGACACGAAAGGGCGACCTGTTATTCAACCGGACCAACAGCAAAGAGCTGGTTGGCAAGACTGCTGTGGTCAAACAGGAAGAACCGTTCGCCTTTGCCGGATACCTCGTGCGAGGTCGAGCCAATGAGCTTGGCAACACGGATTACATAAGCGCTTACCTCAACAGTTCCCATGGCAAAGCAACCCTTGTTGGTATGTGCAAAAACATCGTGGGGATGGCAAACATCAACGCAAAAGAGATGCAGAAAATTAGGATCGCGATACCACCAAAAGATTTGCAGGATCAGTTCTCAGTGGCCATCGACGCGCTTGCGCCGGAGCGCAAAAAACTTCTTGATGCAATCGACCTACAAGGTACTCTGTTCGCCTCGCTCCAACATCGCGCCTTCCGAGGAGAACTCTGATGCGGGGAGAGTTTGCAGGCGTAAAGGCTGAAATCATCAAGGACATCTTCGAGCCCCTTTTGGACGAGATGTCAGATGACGAATTTCAGGATGAAGAACTTTGGGGTGACCTCTTTCGAGAGGCAATCCCCGCGCCAATCGAACCGGAGACACCCACCTACACAGCCTATGACGACGAGGGAAACATATACCTCGAAGGCGACATTCAGGCCCGCGACGCCTATGACGTTGCCTCTGACATTTATCAGGATAGGCTTGAGGCCTATAGCGACGCCGCCAACCGCGCGGACCTGGCATGGCAGTACATCGTCACTTTCTTTGAAGATCCGGCCACAACCGAGCGTCAAATCGTCAAAGCCCTCGAAGATGCGTTTGAGGCCATTGAAGACTTTGGCGGCGGCAATCTCGCAAATGCCTATTACCTGATTGTCGAAGGTTTCCTCGAAAAATTCAGTCTTCGCTACGACCTGCGCCGCCCTTTCAGCCTGCATCCCACACTGCCAGGAATGTTTGCTCGGCTGATCCGAGATTTGAAACATGTGACATCACAGGACGCGGCCCTGTCCGAGTTGATGCAAGTCTTCGAGGAGAATGTTCGAGACCTAAAAGCAGAGCAATCACCGCGCCGGATCAAGCAGTGCCTTGCCGCGCAGTTCAATCTGCTTGAAGCGCTCTTGACCCAGTCACCTCAGGTGATGGCGTACAATGAAGCAGCGGAAGTTCACAACGCCACCGCTTCGCGCAGGCAGCAACGTCGGATTGCCAACACGTTCGGTGCCATGTGCGACAAGGTCGACGCGTTTCCTCACGACGATGTTCTGAAATCCGCAAAGTCCATTTATGGGTTTGGCTCGGACTATCCCGGCCTTCGCCATGGGGGAACCCCGCGCAACGCCAAGCGTGAAATCGACATGCGAGACCTTGTATCGATGACCATCGTCCTTGCAGGCTTCACGCCGTATTTCAGTGATGCCTTAAACGCAGAAAATATCTATTTGGAATGACGCTATCATGAGCCAGTTTTCTTTTCTCTCAATAGATTTCAAAGACCTTCTCAATCATGCTGAAAAGGCCGAGAAACTGGCCCTGTCTGACCCGCGCGGCGCGTGCTTCTGGTCGCGCTTGACGTTAGAAACGGCGCTGAAATGGCTCTACCGCCGCGATCCTGCCCTGCGCCATCCCTATGAGCGCACTCTGGCCGCCTTGATTGCCGAACCCAGCCTCGAAGCGCTGACAGGGCCTGCCATCACCACCAAAGCGAAGTACATCAAGGATCAGGGCAACCGCGCCGCCCATGACAGCGGCAAGGCCCTGACACCTCAAGACGCTGCCACTACGGTGCGTGAGTTGTTTCATGTCTGCTACTGGATCGCCCGCACCTATGCGACTGGTAGCAAGCCCGACCCTGCCCTGTCGTTCGACATCGGCAAGCTGGAAAAATCCCTTACCATCTCAGCCAGCACCGTTGCGCAGATCCAGAAGATCGAGGGAGACATCAAAGCCGCCAATAAACGCGCGGAAGACGCCGAAGAGGCGCGCAAGACCTCCGAGGTGGGTCGCAAGGCGTTGGAGGACGAACTGGCACGCCTGCGCGCCGAGGTCGCCGCAGCGCGCAAGGCCAATCAGGCCCTGCCGGACGACCACGACTATAATGAGGCCGCCACCCGTGATGCCTTTATTGATCTGCTGCTGCATGAGGCTGGTTGGGCCTTGGATCAGCCCCGAGATCGCGAGTTCCCGATCAAGGGCATGCCCAACCAGAGCGGCGAAGGATTTGCAGATTACGTCCTATGGGGGGCTGACGGTAAACCGCTTGCAGTGGTCGAGGCCAAGCGCACTAAGAAGGAGTCACGCACCGGCCAGCAGCAGGCCAAGCTCTATGCCGACTGTCTTGAAAAAATGTATGGTCAGCGTCCCGTAATCTTTACGACCAACGGCTATGAGCATTGGATCTGGGATGACTTGCGCTATCCGCCCCGCAAGGTGTCTGGCTTCCTGAAGCGCGATGAATTGGAGTTGCTGCATCAACGGCGGCGAAACCGCAAAACCCTTGATGATGTGAGTGTTGACGAGGCAATCGCCGGGCGCTTTTATCAGCAACGAGCGATCCGCCGGATTGGACAAGCCTTTGAGAAGGATCGCCAACGAAAGGCGCTGCTTGTCATGGCCACCGGCAGCGGCAAGACTCGGACTGTCATCGCCTTGATCGACCAGCTAATGCGTGGCAACTGGGTCAAGCGCGTGCTGTTTCTTGCGGACCGCGTGGCATTGGTCAAACAAGCTCACGGCGCATTCAAGGCCCACCTGCCCGCCACCCCGAGCGCGAACCTGTTGGAACGCCATGATCCTGCACACAACGACCATTCCGGCGCTCGGGTTTTTATGTCGACCTATCCCACCATGATGGGCCTCATTGACGAGATAAAAGGTGGAGAAAAGCGCTTTGGCCCAGGCCATTTCGACTTGATCGTGATTGATGAAGCACATCGGTCTGTTTACCGCAAATACCGTGCGATTTTCGATTATTTCGACAGTTTCCTTGTTGGTTTGACTGCGACGCCAAAGGAAGAGATCGACCACAACACCTATTCACTCTTCAATCTTGAGAGTGGTATCCCAACGGATGCCTACGACTTGGATGACGCTGTTCAAGACGGCTATTTGGTACCGCCAAAATCAATCTCCGTTCCGCTGAAATTTCAGCGCGATGGGATCGCATATGACCAATTGTCGGATGAAGAGAAAGACGAGTGGGACGCAATCGAATGGGATGAAGATGGTATCATTCCTGATCGGATTGAATCCAACGACCTGAATAAGTGGCTGTTTAATAAGGATACCGTAGATAAGGTCCTTGAGCATGTCATGCGCAATGGCATCAAGGTTGCCGGCGGTGATCGCCTTGGCAAGACCATCGTTTTCGCCAAAAACAGCAGGCATGCCCAATTCATCGTGGAGAGGTTCGACGCGAACTATCCGCATATGGCAGGCCAGTTTGCCAGACTAATCGATTACAGCGTCAGCTACGCGCAGTCACTGATCGACGATTTCACAGAGGCAGAGAAGCAACCCCACATCGCGGTTTCAGTCGATATGATGGATACGGGAATCGACGTTCCTGAAGTCGTGAATCTTGTCTTTTTCAAGATCGTACGGTCGAAAACTAAATTTTGGCAAATGGTAGGGCGCGGCACGCGCTTGCGCGAAAATCTGTTCGGGCCTGATGAGGATAAAGAAGAGTTCCTAATTTTCGATTTTTGCCAAAATCTGGAGTTTTTTCGCGAAAACCCGGATGCTCGCAATGCTGGGGCTGCTGTCCCGATCGGTGAACGCCTTTTCACTACCCGTGTAGAATTGATCGGCGACCTTCAAGATCAGGATGACCAGCATACCGAGCTGGTAAAATCTCTGAAGGGTCGGCTGCACGATGAAGTCCTCGGCATGAACCTCGAAAACTTCATGGTGCGCGACAAACGCCGGGCTGTGGAACGCTTCAAAGAGATCGACAGCTGGCAAACTCTGAATTTTGACGCACAGATCACTCTGACCGATGAGCTTGCTGGCCTCCCATCGGCATTTGTGGACGATCATCTACCCGCAAAGCAGTTCGATCTTCTCGTCCTGAATGCTCAACTGCTTTTGTTGCGCGCTGATGCCCGGTTTTCGAGATTGCAGTTGCGATTGGTCAAGTTAGCCTCTGCCCTTGAAGGCTTGTCCAACGTTCCCACCGTTTCAAGGCAGATGGAACTGATCCTTGAGATGCAGACAGATCAATTTTGGACCGACATTACCGTTGAAATTCTTGAGGACATAAGGCGCAGGTTACGTACGCTCGCCGATCTCATTCAGCCCAAAGAACGCAAGATCGTCATCACCGATTTTCAGGATGAGCTGGGCGGCGGCGAAACTATCGACCTTCCCGAAGTCGGCACCGGCATCGACAAGGCACGTTTCAAGATGAAAGTCCGCAAGTTTGTTGAAACGCATATGGATCATATCACCCTTCAAAAGATCCACCGAGCAGAGGTTCTTACACGAACAGACGTTGAAGAACTCGAGCGAATGTTGATTGAACAAGGTGTTTCGGATACGGAAACGCTAACGGCACTTCAAGCGGAAGAACCATTAGGGGTATTTCTGCGACGTTTGATCGGCCTTGACCGTATCGCTGCGAAAAAAGCCTTCAGCACCTTTATGGCAACGCACCAATTGAACTCAGATCAATCCGAGTTCATTGACATGATTATCGATCATCTTACTGATAGTGGCATCGTAGAACCCAAGACATTCTACGAAAGCCCCTTCTCAGACATTGATGACCTCGGGATCGCCGGTGTCTTCGAGAAAGACCATGCGGCCGAGATCATCCGGATCGTAAGGGGGGTCAATAATGCCGCTGTTGCGGCTTAGGACGAAACCTTTTTTGAGAACGGAGTTGGAAAAAATATCAGTCGACGAAGCGCTCACCGAATGGTCACCATTTAGCGTGCAGCTTAAACATACGGGAAAGCCCAAGTTCCAGCTTTGCAGAAGCCCCTCCACCGACTCCCATCATGATGTGTGTCAAAGCTGGTGTTGCCGGCCAGTTGCAGTAAGTAATCGTGATCGGGAGCGGCATTACCAAACTGGTACTTCACCTCGAAGAACACCGAGCTCCAAATTACTTTGCCTGCCGAAATGGTGGTTACTTTAACAAGGCCGCTGGGACAACAAAAGAACCTCGAAGGTCACGCAGACCCGGTTCAAGCCTGGGGTCAGATATCCCGTGACGGCGGAGCCGCCGAAACCCACGGCGATCACACCCTGCCCAGTGCCGCCGGTCAGCAGGACCTCCGTTGCGTCATCGTCCAATGCTGGCTGACCGTCCAACCGAGTGCCGACCAAGCTGCCCAGCCCCTTGACGACTTTGACCGGCAGACCTCCGACTTCGGAGCACCTCGCAAGAGCGTCATCAATCAGCATATTTGGCCGGATCGTCGCCAGCACCGCGTTTGGATTTTTAACTACTCCGATAGAGATCGGGTGGAACAGGGTAAACCCCGTCTCCGCGTCCGGCGCA
>TARA_R110002110_G_scaffold176155_5_pt1 | contig 17069 bp, 16 predicted proteins | sample TARA_R110002110 | Tara Oceans TARA_R110002110 (sample SAMEA4397330) | marine metagenome | biome: Polar Biome; feature: [SRF] surface water layer (ENVO:00010504); material: water (ENVO:00002006), including particulate matter (ENVO:01000060) such as... | depth 5 m
AAGTATGGGCGCCTTGGAAATCAGTTGTTCCAATATGCCGCCGCCCGCGGAGTGGCCGAGAAAATCGGCGCAGAGTGCAAAATCCCAGATTACGATTCCTTTGAGTGGCACGGACAGCCATGCCTGCTGAGAAACTTCAACTTACAGGCAACAAGATTAACACCAGAGGACTACGGTAAAATTCAGCGTACCTTTATGGAGCCTGATTCCAACAAGTTTTATCCCGCATTGCTAGAAAGCACACCAAACACTAATATTAGCGGCTTCTTTCAATTCATACCTTATTTTGAACACTGTGAAGAACTACTGCGAGAAGAGTTCACTCCTAAGACAGAATTTTTACAAACAGCATCTAGCGTTCTAGATCCTTATCGAGCGGAAGGATATGAAACAGTTAGTATTCATATTCGCCGCGGCGATATGATGACTCATATGTACCGAGACACCGGGGTAAGTCCAGATCAAGTTTTTGGGGCCGAAGATATTTTTGATGAATCTACAATTTATGGGGCTTACCTACACAAAGCTATGGACCACTTTAAAGACAGAAAGGTTAAATACTTTGTCTTTGCCGGCGGCATGCGAGATGGCGACGACGCCCAAGATATTGAGTACATCCGCCGGGTTTTCGCCGGCGACCAATACGTGATTTCAGAAACTAATGATGCTATGTCCGACTTTACGCTAATGATGTCTTGTGACCATAACATCACTTGCCACCAGAGCACCTTCGGCTGGTGGGCAGCACATCTCAATAACAACCCGGACAAGATCGTAACTTCCCCAGCTCACTACTACTTTTTGATGCCTCGGGAAGTTAATGATAATCGCATGAAAAATGGACACTTCCCCCCAGATTGGACAATTATAGAATGAAAACTTATGTATTTGACCTAGACAACACTCTGTGTCGGACAGAGGGAAGCAGTTATTTTGACTCTGTTCCCTATATGGATCGGATCGAGAAAGTCAACAAGCTGCACGACGAAGGACACATTATTATCGTTGAGACCGCTCGAGGCTGTGTCTCCGGAAAAAAGTGGTTTGTACAGACTATGGAGCAGCTTCGCCGGTGGGGACTTAAGTTTGATACGCTTCGCGCCGGAGTAAAGTTTTCGGCCGACTACTATATCGACGATAAAGGGATAAACTCAGAAGATTTCTTTAATGATTCTCGTAGTTTAAACAGTGAAAGCGGTAGCGGAGTGCAGACTAATGTTGTGGTTGTGAACCGTGTGCTGAAAGAGGCCACGGAAGAAAGGGTTGATAAGCTGGCTGATGAAATTAGGTTCATCGAGAACATGCCACGCCAGTTTAAAGGAAGGTTCCCTGAAATTATATTTTCAAAGATTGATAATGATAAAGCATTCTACGAAATGAAGCATCACAATCTTCCTACGATCCGACGTCTTATCTTATCCGGCGAAATGGACGCCGAAGAAGTGGTAAGTTGGTCCGATAAGATAACCGAATTTTCTATGAGCATGTACCGCCACGAAAAGGTGGATATCGGCACAGACGCCTTTTTCGACGCGCTCCATTGGAATCGGTTTTCTACACGACTAGCAGAACTAGAGAAAAAGTCGGAATGGTTCAAGGATACCCTCCAGCAGGAGACCGTTACCATCAATGGAGAGGAATATACGAACATCACATTTTTGATCGATAAGATCAAAGCTAAGCAGGACTGGTTTAAACCAGAGTTTATCGGACGCTGGTCTCATAGTGATCTTCATTTTTCTAATATTTTGATTGATAGAGCTGAGAATGATTTTGTTCTCATCGACCCCCGCGGCTATGATTTTTGTGAATATTATTATGATTATGGGAAGCTGTGGCACTCGGTGAATGGAAAATATGAACTTATTACCACAAATATGTTCGATATCTCGAAGCCCTCGGAACCGCACACATTCTCTCTCCATGAGGGCCCGGCTTGGCGTGTTCTAGAGGACTCTAAGGCGGGGATCATGGAATCTCTGTGCAAGCACTCCAGTGAACCTCGCGATACTGTAATCCTTAAAACGGAATTCAATGACGTTATGCACTTCGCTACTCTCTTGCCATTTATGTTAGACTTTAATCACACGGAAGAGCGCGCCCGGGGAGCTTATTATCAAAGCGTTATGCTGATGAATAACTTCTGTAAAAAACACGGAGTTATCTAGTGAGAGTTGAGTGGTCTAAACCAGACTTTGGCCCGGCAGAGTTGTCGGCGGCTGAAAGATCTTTGCGTTCTTATATTGGAGCCAATGGACCTGAGGTCACGCGCTTCGAAGAGAACTTTGCAGCAGCTGTGGGCGCCAAGCATGCTATAGCAGTCTGTAATGGTACAGCGGCACTTGTTGTGGCTCTTATGTGCATGCGCGAAGAGCATGGCGACATGCATGTTGGTGTTCCATCTTTTACTTTTATCGCTTCCGCCAACGCGGCCCACCATGTTTTTGAAAGAGTGACGCTGTTAGATAGCGATCCGCACACATGGAATGTATCTCCAGAGAACGTGCCGGATAATATTGATTTACTGATGACGGTGGACGTAGGAGGATTAAGTTGTGACTACGGGGCGTTAAGCAATCTGGGAGTTCCCTTGATTGGCGACTCTGCAGAGAGCCTGGGAGCGACCTGTGATGGAAGTCTCGTTGGAACTCAAGCTGAGATGCACTGCTTTAGTCTTCACCGCGCTAAGATTGTTAGTTGCGGCGAAGGCGGGGCAATAACAACAAACTCCGATCATCTCGCAGCCAAAGCCCGGTCGATTATAAATCATGGATATGCTGCGTCAAAGAAATCGTATGAATATGTTCATGACACGCATGGACTTAATTTCCGCATGAGTGATGTTAATGCATCAATTGGGAATGAGCAGCTTAAAAAGCTATCGTCGTATGTGCGCCATCGCAACCAGATCGCACAGATATATAGAGATGAACTGGGATCCTTGGTAGAGATGCAGGAGTACGATAACGACAGGTTTACTAATAATTATTTCTTTTTTGGTATCCTTACAGAGAACCGGGATCGACTCCTTCATCACATGCTAGAAAATGATGTTATGGTCAAAACTTGGACGGCGGTCCACCAGCAACCTGTGTGGGATTCCACAGATCTTCCGGCCGCGCAAGAGATCTCTGACAAAATTATACTTCTCCCAATTCACAATACTATCACGACTTCTGAAGTTGAATATGTTATAGCCACACTTAAGGAGGGATTATGATAAAGCGGTTTCTTTATTATTGGTACGATAGATTTACATTCAATCAAGACAAGTACTTTAAATTATTTAAAAAACTGGATTTACTACGGGGCCCTGCGCTCCGAGAATATCAATGGAAGATGATCTCCTCCTGTTGTGCGGCCCATAATATTGTGGTTAACCAATGGGATGATTTTTTCAACCTTCCGGTGACAACAAAGCAGGATCTCCCCGAAGGAGCACCTGAGCATGGACGCTTTAAGCGCCACGAGACTTCGGGCTCTACGGGAGAACCGCGCGTTATTTATGTGCCTGAGTCGACTTGGTATAGAAAAGATGCTATCTTCTCTCGCAGTTGGTGGAAAATGAAGCGTAGTGATCAGTGGGTCCTGCGCTTAATGGCCGGAGAACCCACCTATGCGTTCTATGATTGGTTGCGGAATGTTAAGCCAATGAACTATCGCACCGTTGGCGATGAACACGTAAAGTGGCTTGTTGAAAATCGCCCCTTCTTGATCCATGGCCCCGGCGGGGCTATTAGACAGCTATGCGAATTGGTAATTGCTGCAGGACACGCAGATGTTCTCAAGGATATTAAAATTCATTGGTGTAGTGAAAGTTCTGAGGGACATAAAGAAAGGCTGGAGCCTCTCGTCAAAGAGTTCCATGAACAATATGGCTTGGCCGAGATGGCTACCGTAGCCGCGACCGACGGACAAGGACGACTGAAGATAGTGGCAGAACAGTGCTATGTAGAGGTTTTGGACGATAATGATAATCCGGTCCCCAATGGAACTGAGGGTTTTATTGTGGTGACCGACTTCAATAATGACTTGACTCCTATTCTTCGATATAAGTCGGGTGACCGCGGAAAGATGGAGAAGGTCGACGGCTACGAAATACTGTATGATATCATCGGCCGCGGCGTAGATTTCTATGACGGACCAGAAGTGAAGCGCGCGATAGGCTGGTGGGTAGTAAGCCCCATATCTCACACCCTAGGTCACTTAATAGACCAATGGAGGGTGGAGATTCGCCCCCATAGTGGACTACTTATCTTACATTATAAGGGCATCAAAGAGGGTACCGAAGAAGACTTTGCCCAGTATACTGAGTGGGTCGACGAGAACCTGGGACTGCAAGCTCAGTACCAGAAGTCCGATGAAATCCTGGATTACAGCATTTATTGGAAGAACAAGCTTGTTAAAGTAACATTGGAGTAGCATATGGATATTACGTTTATTGGATTGGGGAAGCTAGGGCTTCCCTTAGCTTGCATTTTGGCACAAAAAAACAAGGTGCTGTGTCTAGATAAGAACGAGTATGTGCTAGATAAACTAAAAAACAATGAGATGCCTTTTTATGAGCCTGATTTGCAGAGTCTCTGGGAAGACGTCCGGACTAATATCACGGGCTATACGGATTCCTATAAACATGCCATACAAAATACAGATGCGGCCATTATCCTGGTCAACACGCAATTGGGAGACGATGGATATTCCTCAGATTTTGTTGAGTCGGCCCTTACAGATATTGCGGTTAACCTTCGAACTCGTACGGGAGGCTACTTTTTGATTGTCCTGTCTTCCACGGTATTGCCGGGAACCGTAATAACCAAGCTTATTCCGTTGGTAGAAAAAATTTCTGGGAAGAAATACGGTCAAGAGTTTGGGTTTTCGTTTGTTCCTGATTTCGTTAAACTAGGATGTGTGGTTAAAGATTTCAAAAACCCGGAGTTCTTTTTGATTGGCTCAAATAATGATAAAGATCACGACCTTACACATGAGATTTTCTCCGGAATTCATGAAAATACTCCTCCCCATTATCGACTGACGCTAGAGGAGACGGAAGTTGCAAAAGTGGCCCTCAATGCATATGTGGTAAACAAGATAACGTTTGCCAATTTTCTTGGGCGCTTGTGCGAGGGAATGGAAAACGTTAATGTCCACAATGTGACAGGGGTTATCGGAAACGATCGCCGCATATCTCCGTATTTCTTCAGTTCCGGAGCGCCATACGGTGGCACTTGTTTCCCCCGCGACACTTGGGCTTTTATTAAGTTTGCCAAGGATCGCAATCACGAAGCCAAGAATCTGTTGTTTGCCGAAGAGGTTAACGATATCGTGTACAATTACCTCTTGGGACGCACTCATCATCATCAAAAAATTGGTATTCTAGGGCTGTCCTTTAAGCCCAATTCTCCTGTAACAGTCGGCTCCCCATCTGCAGATCTTGTCAGAGATCTCCTGTCGGCCGGAAAGACCGTGTATGCTTATGACCCCCTGGAAGAGAGCCATGAAAATTTAGGATGCTCCATAAACAAGAGCGAAACAGCGCAGGAATGTGTTGATGCCTCTGAGGTGATTATTTTAATGCATCCTGATAAAAGGTACAAAGATTTGTGTTATAATCAGGTAGAAGTGGTCGATGTTTGGGGACTAACCCTTAAAGGAGAAAATAATGACTAAAAGAGCTTTAGTATGTGGTGCTGGCGGATTTATCGGCGGACATCTCGTTAAGTATCTAAAAGACAAGGGATACTGGGTACGCGGCGTAGATCTTAAATACAATGAATACCACCGCGTTGAACAGATCGCCGACGATTTTGTTCTCGGAGACTTACGCAACCCGATCGTAGTGGCTGCCGTCGTAGACTATGATATAGACGAGGTCTACCAACTAGCAGCAGATATGGGCGGCGCCGGGTTTGTGTTTACCGGAGAAAACGATGCTGACATTATGCATAATTCAGCTTTGGTAAACCTCAATATAGCTCACGAAGCAGTCGCCAAACGAGTTAAGAGAGTTTTCTACTCCTCTTCCGCCTGCATGTATCCAGAACACAATCAGGTAGATCCTGACAATCCTAATTGTACGGAAGATTCGGCATATCCAGCTGCCCCCGACTCTGAATATGGATGGGAAAAGCTTTTTTCTGAAAGACTATTTCTTTCCTTTATGCGTAATAAGGGCCTAGAGGTTCGGATAGCGCGTTATCATAACATTTTCGGACCCTATGGCACTTGGGACGGCGGCCGCGAAAAGGCTCCCGCTGCGATGTGTCGAAAAGCTGCTGTTGCAGACGAGGGTGGCTCGCTCGAAGTGTGGGGCCCCGGATCGCAGACTCGCTCCTTTTTATACATTGATGAATGCTTGGAGGCTACTTACCGCCTTATGCAGTCGGATTTCACGGGACCTGTTAACATCGGGTCTGAAGAGATGATATCTATTAATGATTTCGCACAAATGGCCATTGATATTTCTGGAAAAGATATTAGTATCTATAATATTGATGGTGATGACTTTGAGGCAAAGTATGGCCACCGCTGCCCAATTGGCGTCAATGGGAGAAACTCCGACAATACTCTCTATCGGGAGAAACTCGGATGGGCAGTCTCGCAATCGCTCCGTGAGGGGATGCAGAAGACATATGAGTGGATTGCAAAACAAGCAGTAGGAGAGTCAAAATGAGAGTTATAAGAGATCGATCCGGAGAATATGGGGATTGCGCTTACGAATATTTACACCTAGAAGAGTGGGGAGACGATAATAACGAAGAGCCACTCTTTTACGGATATGCTACCGCATATAATGACAAGGTACTAGAGTTCTTTCGTGAGTCGAACAGAAAAGTATATTTTCAAGGAGAGCAGCCCTGCGGACTCTATTCAACAAGGCCGTCAATTGTGAAGGCCAGTCTTGAGGTGGGAAACTATTTTGATGAAGTATACTCATTTTGTCCATACTCGGCATCCTGGATGAACTTAATTCACGGATACGACAAATATCGTGCAGTGAATTTTCCACACCATTTAAAATACGCCGCCCCGGACGAAGAGATAGAGAAGCCGCTGGATGTAATCTATTGGGGGAACGTCCCTGAGCACGGCCGCAACCCCTCGGACATTTTAAATATTCTGGAAAATATAGTAAAATTTAATCACTCCTTTTATACGCTGGGTTATGGGGTCCCCCCTAAATTTCATAAATATGTTACGGGAGTAAATGTACCGCGGCCACAAATGTGGGACCGCCTTCGAAAGAGTAAAATAATGGTAACGTCTAATTTACTTTATCTCACAGACGCGGAAGCCGAAGTAACAAAGGCACTCCCTCGTTGGCAAGAGAACGAAGCCTTTATAAGGGCGGACGAAAAGATAATGCCCCAGGTAAAGACTCGTCCAATTGAGGCCATTTTTAATAAAACCTTGGTACTTTTAAAAGAAGATCCTTGGCGCGTTTTTGATCATTGGTTTACACCGGACGAAGATTTTTTATATTATAAGAATGATGAAGACCTGGAAGGCAAAATAAGAGACATTACAAACGATTGGGATAATTATAAACATATTACGAACAATGCTTATAAAAAAGCAGTTGAGTTATATACTTCTGAAAAGCTTTATAGGGATATAGAAAGTAAGGTATTACGATGACCGAACGCAAGTATTTGCCAACATTGGCAGAATTAGTTGATCGGCTTTCGATAGTACAACTCAAAGAAGTATTTATAACCGATCATAAAGAAGAATATGCGAAAGAGATAGCAAACATTTTACATGATATCGACTTGACATTAGAAGAAAAGAGTGTTATACTTGATTCTAGTACATTAAGAGCTATAGTAGTTTTGGCTCAAATGAATCTTCATATATGGCATAATGAATCAAATTATCGCAAGGGGATTAGAGAAGGCAACAATTTGGAGTTAACACACGGTATAAACGGTATTCGAAATACAGCCAAGAACAAAATCCAAGAGATTGTTGGCGGACGCAAAGACTATAAAATAGACTGCCTTGCGGCAGAATTTAATGACTGGAAAATCAGTTGGAAAGAGGAAGAAAATGGCAGCGAATGATAAAAACAAGGTAACAATCCTTAAGCTAAGAAGGCAAAAAAAAGAGGGTAAAAAAACAGTGTTCGTCACTGCTTACGATTATCCTCAGGCCATCATTACTGACGGCGCCGGAGTAGATGCCATCTTAGTAGGTGATTCTCTTGGAATGACCACACTGGGGCATAAGACTACAATCCCGGTAACAATGGACCAGATGATTAGCTCATGCGAGGCTGTTTCACGAGGAGCCAAAAATGCTTTCTTGGTGGGGGACATGCCTTACATGTCATATCAAGTTTCAAATGAAGAGGCAGTACACAATGCTGGTCGATTTGTGAGAGCTGGAATGGATTGTGTCAAAGTAGAAGGAGCCATGATCGATAGGATCAAGGCAATCTGTGACGCCGGTATTATGGTTATGAGCCACCTAGGATTAACTCCTCACACAAGAGCAAAATTAGGTGGCTATAGAGTACAAGGAAAGACAGCTGCTCAGGCCGAGATTATTTTAGAACAAGCATTGGCACTTCAAGAAGCCGGCTGTTCTTTTCTTCTTCTAGAAGGCATGCCTAGAGAATCTGCTAGTATGATAGCAGAGAAGCTTGAAATTCCTGTTTATGGTATCGGCGCCGGAGACAAAGTTGACGGGCAATTGGTAATTTTTCATGATTTAATGGGTCTATTCTGGGAGTTTAAGTCAAAGTTCGTAAAAAGATATTGCGAGGCAGGACAAATCATGCAAGAGGCACTCAAGCAGTATGCATCAGAAGTAAGGTCAGGAGAGTTCCCAACAGAAGAAAACTTTTATGCGATTAAAGAAGAAGAACTCGAAAAACTGTTAGGTGGAGGAAACTGGAAGACAGAAAGAATTGTATATGAAACAGACCAAGGCTTTCCAACAAATCATTCAGCAACTCCAAACACAACTACTACAGTTAAAAAAAAAGATAAGGAATAAAAGACTTACTGATTATGAAGTATACTGTCTAGAAAACCCGGGATTTAGCCATTGACTAAACAAATAAAAGTTGCTGATTACTTAATCAATCGTCTTGCTGACTATGGAGTTAGGGAGGTTTTTCAAGTATACGGCGCCGCAACGGGACACCTGGTGGATGCGTTCGTCCGCGCTGAGGGAATTCGATATATAGCTCCGTTTCACGAACAAGCTTGTGGCTTTGCAGCGGAAGGCTATGCTAAGGTTAGCGGGAATTTTGGTGTTGCCATGGCCACATCTGGCCCCGGAGGCCAAAATTTGGTAACTTGTGCTGGTAATTGCTATTACGATTCGGTACCTTGTTTGCTTATTACAGGACAAATAAAACAGCAGTTTATGCGACCTGATAAAGAAATTAGACAAATTGGTTTTCAAGAATCAGATATGGTAGGATTAATGTCCACGCTGACCAAATATTCTGTGATGGTTACGCGACCAGAAGATATTCGATATGAACTAGAAAAAGCAATTCACCTTATGAAGTCCGGACGGCCCGGACCAGTCCATTTGGATATTCCGATTGATATAGCCAAGGCACTTATAGTTCCAGAAGACCTACATCCATATGATATAACGATGACGATGGCGTTTGACGAGGAGCAGATTAATAAACAAATAGATGAGTTTATCAATGATCTACAAAAGGCTGAAAGACCTGTTTTAATGGTTGGAGGCGGCGTTAGGCTGGCAGATGCAGAAAAGGACATCCTAGAGCTAGGCAACAAACTCAAAATACCAGTCTTTCCAACTTGGAATGCGTTAGATATAATTTGTTCGGACTACCCGTACTATGGAGGGCGCATCGGTACCTATGGTGGCCCCGGCAGAAATTTCGGAGTGCAGAATGCAGATTTGCTTTTAGCAATTGGCAGTAGGATTTCTGGTCGAATTACGGGCGGAAATGTTCATAGCTTTGCTAGAGAAGCAAAAAAATATATGGTGGATGTTGAACCAGCAGCCCTCCAGAAGAAACTGCAGCAGGTACCATTTGATGTTTGTGTGTTGTCGGACGCGCGCCTGTTTATAAAACTCGCTCTCAAAAGACTAGAAGAAATACCAGATTTTAGTGGCTGGCTAGCAAAATGTCTTGAGTGGAGAGAAAAATACGACCCGGTTACCGACGACATGTTCCAGGACTCTAAGCATGTTAATCAATATGCTTTTACTCGGATCCTTTCAGAAGAGATGTCTTCCAAAGATATACTAGTGGGAGATTGCGGTGGAAACATAGTTGTCATCAATCATTCGTTTAAAACAAAGACGGGGCAGAGATACTTTACTAATAATGGTAACTCCCCCATGGGCTTTTCTTTTGCGGGGTCAATTGGTGCGTGGTTTGCATCTGATCAGGAAACACAAAAAGTGGTGTGCATTATTGGCGATGGAGGAATGAATATGAATATTCAAGAGCTTCAGACACTCGTCAACTACAAGGTGGGAATAAAAGTTATAATTTTGAACAACCACATCTACGGAATTACCAAAGCATTTCAGGAAACTAACTTTGAAGGACGAATGGAGGCATGTGGTCCCTTGGGTTATAATCCCCCGGACTTCATTAAAGTGGCCGCTGCCTATGGACTTCCCACCTTATCATTGGATGGGTCGGACTATGACTCGATTCGCCTACAGCTTCGTGCCGCACTGAACCAAGAAGGTCCGCTTATTATTGATGTTAATTGTCATGAGCAACACACGTATGAGCCAAAACTCATTGGCTGGGAAACACCAATTGAGGACATGTATCCTTATCTAGATAGAGAAGAATTTTTAAACAATATGTTTATTACCCCCTTAGACATATCACTAAATCCTGATCAATTGGTATACCCAACCACCGTAGACACAGAGTCTATGGAGTAGCAATGAAGTTTGCTGAGGTAAAAATATTAAGACCAGAAGTTCATACTGATTATCGAGGTGATTTATGGACTACGTGGAAGCAGGGAGAACTTCCTTTAAATTTTAATCATGATAAAGTCTCCACGTCGCGACAGAATGTCCTACGGGGAATACATGGAGATTTTAAGTCGTGGAAACTTGTTAGCTGTTTATATGGGGAGATATATTTTGTGGTTGTGGACAATAGAAAAGATTCTGACACGTACTTACAGTGGGATTTTACGGTATTAAATGATAAAAGTAGAGAGATGGTGCTCGTACCTCCCGGGTTTGGAAATGGTTTTGTGGTGTTGTCAAGGGACTCAGTTTTTCACTATAAGTGGAGTTATGAGGGAAATTATCCGGATGTCGATGATCAATTCACTCTTTTCTGGAATGACCCCAAGATAAAAATAAATTGGCCAATTGAATCTCCTATACTTTCACAAAGGGATAAAAGATGTTAGATGTACTGTTTATAGCTCCGAGTAATTCGGAGGGGGTTTACCAAGACCTCGCAAAAGATTATGCCGGCATTGAGCCCCCAACATGGGCATGTTTGCTGGCTGAGTCGTGTAGGTCGGTGGGACATAGCGTGGCGATTCTGGATACCCATGCCGAAGGGCTGACTTTAGACGAGTCAGCCAGCAGAGTAAAGGATGCTAATCCGCGTTTGATATGTATGGTGGTATACGGACAAAACGTTAATGCTGGGACTACAACAATGAGCGGCGCAATCGCCTTATCCGAGAAAATAAAGCAAATAGGGGTGACGATACCAATTTCTTTTATAGGATCCCATGTTCAAGCCCTCCCGCTGCAGACTTTACAAAAGGAGCCGAGCGTAGATATAGTTTTTACAAATGAGGGGGTTTATGCTCTTCGCAATCTTTTATCACAAGAAATTAGGCTTGATAATTTACAAAATGTCTTAGGCATAGGTTATCGCGTCGGCGGACAACCTGTTTTAAATCTACCGGAGAAGATAGTACCGCAAGAGAGAATGGACTTGGACCTCCCGGGCTATGCTTGGGATCTTCTTCCCTTTAAAGAGAAGCCCTTTGACCTTTATCGATGTCCTATGTGGCACGCAGAGTACGACCATACGACCAGAAGTCCTTATGCCGCTGTTTTTTCATCATTGGGGTGTATGTTTAAGTGTGAATTCTGTATGATAAACATTATCAACCGAAGCGATAATGATCCGATTGGGGTTGCTGGGAATTATAATGTGATGAGGTTTTGGTCGACTGAGTTTGTTTTGAAACAATTCGATAAATTAATTCAGATGGGTGTTGAGAATGTCAGAATTATTGATGAAATGTTTCTCTTAAATAAGAAGTATTATGTGCCTCTTTGCGAGGGGTTGATAGAGCGAGGGTATGGCGAAAAATTGCGAATGTGGGCTTATTCTAGAATTGACACAATCCGCCAACCCGAGGTGTTAAAACTCGTTAGAGCAGCTGGTATTAGGTGGCTCGGTCTCGGCATAGAAAGTGGCGATAGAAATGTTCGATTGGAAGTATCTAAGGGGAAATTTGAAGATGTTGATATTCATAAGGTAGTACAACAGGTTGAGGCGGCCGACATCAATGTGGGGGCCAACTTTATATTTGGACTCCCTACGGATACTTTAGCGAGCATGCAGTCCTCTCTAGATTTGGCTCTTGACCTTGCTCCCACAATGGCTAATTTTTATTCCGCCATGGCGCTTCCGGGCAGCCAACTATATAAAAACGCAGCCACCGATGGCGCCCCTCTGCCCGAAGACTACGAAGGATATTCATGGCATTCGTATAATACCCTTCCTCTCCTCAACAGACAACTAACTGCTGCAGAGATCTTAAAATTTAGAGACGAGGCGTATCAAATTTTTCATACATCCCCTAAATTTTTGGAAAAGATCAGACAAAAATATGGTGATCAAGCCGTTGAAAACATAGTACAAAATACGAAAATCAAATTGAAGAGAAAGCTGTTAGGTGACTGATGAGCAAATATAAGCTACCATTGATAAATGATAATATAACAGAGAGCGACAAAAAAGCGCTCTCTGAATTTATATTGAGTACCAATCGATTCACAAACGGTCCCAAAGTTAAAGAGTTTGAAGATGCTTGGTCTAAATGGCTTGGCGTGAAGCACAGCGTTATGGTTAACTCGGGCGCTTCCGCAAACTATATTACTACGTCAATTGTGAGAGAACTAAATGGACCCGGTGGGGAAATAATAGTTCCCCCCATTGGCTGGGTTTCTGACATATCGTCAGTGATCAATACTGGCTTCACGCCGGTATTTGCTGATGTTGATTTAAAAACAATGGCGATGTCAGCCGATAATATTCGTCGCGCTATTACAGAGAACACAAAAGCTATTGTGCTGGTGCATGCACTGGGATTTAATGGGCTCAAAGAGGAAATACTTGATATCGCCCACGAACATGGTCTATTGTTGATTGAAGATTGTTGTGAAGCTCATGGTGCAACCCATAGGGGCCAACGCGTCGGCTCCTTTGGAGACATGTCTTGCTTCTCTTTCTATTTCGGACACCACATAACCACGATTGAGGGCGGTATGATTTGCACTAATGATCCAGAGATTTATGATCTTGCGCGCATGTTTAGATCTCACGGCATGATTCGAGAAGCTTCGGCCGGAACGCGAGAGAAGTATGCACGGGAAGACCTAAATCCCTTGTTTACATTTGCAGTCCCCGGCTACAACATGAGAAGTACTGAATTAAATGCAGTGCTTGGACTTGAACAAATGAAGAGAATTGACTCCAATATTGAGCATAGGCAGCGTAATTTAGATACGTGGCTAAACAATTTAGATTCGAAATTATACTTTACGGATTTTATTACCGAGGGAAATAGTAATTTCGCTCTCCCGCTGTTGATTAGGGCAGTCCGCATTCCGATGGCTGGAATAACAGAGGTTTTAGAAAAGTCGGGAGTAGAATATCGTCTGGGCACTGCCGGCGGAGGCAATCAAGCGAGACAACCTTACTTGGAGAATTATCCGCACCGAATTGTAGGGAATCTTTTTATCTCTAACCACATCCACGAACAGGGCTTATACATTGGGAATCATTCCGAGCTTACATCGGAACAAATAATTAATTTATGTCAATTATTGAACCAACTTTAACTTTAGAACATTCTAAGTCGGTATTGATCACCGGCATTACAGGAATGGTGGGCTCTCATTTGGCTGATTATTTACTAGAGAACACAGATTGGGAGGTACATGGCTTTTGTCGGTGGAATGACTCCTTAGACAATTTAGAGCATCTGTTCGATCGTATAAACGAGAAGGACCGGATTCAATTAATCTACGGTGATCTCAATGACTTACCCTCTGTATCCGCCGCAGTAGAATCATCAGCCCCGGACTATGTTTTCCACCTAGCGGCACAGAGCTACCCTCAGACTAGTTTTACCGCGCCCCTAGAGACTCTAGAGACAAATATTTTAGGTACTGCTAAAGTATTGGAGGCTATTAGAAAGTCTCCGCACAATCCGGTGATACATGTATGTGCCTCGTCCGAGGTTTTTGGCCGCGTGCCCGCGGAGTTCTTGCCGATTAAGGAAGACTGCCAATTCCACCCTGCATCTCCTTATGCTATTTCTAAAGTTGGAACTGATTTGGTGGGAAGATATTATGCGGAGGCTTATGGGATGACCGTCATGACAACTCGGATGTTTACACATACCGGGCCGCGCCGCGGCGACGTCTTCGCCGAATCCACATTCGCCAAACAAATTGCAATGATTGAGGGGGGACATCTCCCTCCTGTGATTAAAGTAGGAAATTTGGACTCGTTACGCACGTGGTCTGATGTCCGCGACGCGGTGCGCGCCTATCACATGCTTGTAACAGTGGATCCGGTTGCTGGAGAATACTACAACATTGGAGGAGAGCATAGCTGCACAGTGGGAGAGATGCTAGAATACCTAGTGTCCAAATCCACAGTCAAAGATATTCAGATCGAGACCGACCCGGGGCGACTGCGCCCCATTGATGCCGACCTTCAAGTACCTGACACGACAAAGTTCCGCACACACACCGGATGGGAGCCCCAAATATCTTTTGAAAAGACGATGGATGACCTCCTCGATTATTGGCGCACCCGCGTTCAAGCTGGGCGAAAGTTCTTAAGGAGGTAGTGCATGACAGAAGGTTCCAAAATTTTAGTTATTGGTGAATCGTGTCTTGACATATTTCATTATGGCGATTGTACGCGACTAGCTCCGGCCGCACCTGTTCCTATCTTCAGCCCCCGGTCTTTTACTAAGACAGAGGGGATGGCGATGAACGTGCAAAAGAACATTGAATCGCTGGGACAAGAGTGCGATATCATCACAAACCCTAACTGGAAAGAAGTGACGAAATCACGGTACGTGCACCTGAACACAAACCAGATGATCCTGAGAGTTGATGAGGGAGACGAAAAGATAGACAGAGTGGACGTTAAAAAACTAGACTTGTTAAAATATAATACTATTATAATATCTGATTATTGTAAGGGATTCTTAACCACAGAAGATATTGAGAACATCACATCTCGTCATGACAGGGTATTTTTGGATACAAAGAAGATTTTAGGACCATGGGCTCACAACGCCCGGTTTATAAAGATCAATTTTAATGAGTACTGCAGATCTAAGCACTTGTTAGATGAAACATTAAATTCTAAACTAATAGTCACTATGGGACCCCGAGGAACAAAATATCAAGATGAAGTGTCCGGAGTAAAAGAGGTGGAGATAAAAGACACCTCTGGCGCAGGAGATACCTTTCTAGCAGGACTAGTCTATCAGTATGAAAAGACAGAAGACATAAAAGAGGCGATCGAGTTCGCGAATGCGTGTGCTACAACAGTTGTTCAAAAAAGAGGAGTCTCAGTAATATGACAGTCGTTTTTACCAATGGATGTTTTGACATCTTACATCGAGGTCATATGGAATTGCTTAGATATTGTAAGTCTTTGGGGACTGTCACAGTGGGGATAAACAGTGATGCCAGCGTAGAACGACTCAAGGGTCCGTTCCGGCCATATTTTAATCAAGATGATAGAAAATTTATGCTAGAATCATGTAAGTATGTTGATGAAGTGCTTCTATTCGAAGAGGACACACCGTACGCTTTGATTGAAAAACTACGACCAGATATCATCGTAAAGGGCGGTGACTACTTGCCTGAGGATGTGGTGGGCGCAGATATATGTCCCGTACACATTTTTAAATATATGGATGGATATTCTACGACGAGCATCCTAGAGGGAATTAAATGAATTCAATACCAATTAAATTTGTACCCAAAGGCTGGGGCTTTGAAAAATGGATCGTCAATTGTGATGAATATTGCGGCAAGCTTCTTTATTTTGTTAAAGGAAAGCGTTGTTCTTGGCACTATCATGTCCTCAAGGATGAAGTCTTCTACATTCAAAGTGGCCGCGTTTTAGTTAAGTACTCTGATGACGACGACCTGGCGACAGCCAAAGAGGTAACACTCGGCCCAGGGGACAACTTTCATGTAACCCGCGGCCTAAGACACCAGGTGGTTGCCCTTGAGGATACTGAGTTGTTTGAATTCTCTACACAACACTTTGATTCCGATAGTCACAGGGTCATCAAGGGGGACTAGATGAAGTTAGTAGTTGTTACAGGATGTCTGGGACTCATAGGGTCGTATGTTACGAGAGAGTGCCTAGACAAAGGTTGGCAAGTATATGGGATAGATAAATGTACCTATGCTGCAAATACTGAAAACATTGAAGAGTTTCAAAAACATAGTAATTTCACCTTTGTGCAAGATGACATAGCAACACTAACATACCTCCCAGACTGCGATTATGTAATAAACATAGCGGCCGAGAGTCATGTAGGGAATAGTATCGTCGATAGCACAGATTTCATTCAGTCTAATATCATCGGGGTTAAAAATCTGTTAGACTTAGTACGTCAAAAACAGGACAATGTGACTCAGCGCCCAGTCTTCTTCCACTTTAGTACAGACGAGGTGTACGGAGATATCACAGAGGGCGCCCACACGGAATCTGACGCACTTAGACCGAGCAACCCATACTCCGCATCCAAAGCTGCTGCAGACATGCTTATAATGGCGTGGGCGAGGACCTACGATCTTGA
>TARA_R110002110_G_scaffold413687_1_pt1 | contig 17069 bp, 13 predicted proteins | sample TARA_R110002110 | Tara Oceans TARA_R110002110 (sample SAMEA4397330) | marine metagenome | biome: Polar Biome; feature: [SRF] surface water layer (ENVO:00010504); material: water (ENVO:00002006), including particulate matter (ENVO:01000060) such as... | depth 5 m
GCATTCCAGGCGTCGAAGTGTTCGTTGATGGCGTGGTCGATTTGTTGTTTGGTGGGCATGGGGTGGGTCCCTGTTTTCTTGGAATGGCCGACAGATAGTACAGTGGCGACGTATTTTTTACACCGGCGCCCGGAGTGGCCAACCCACTGCCGTATCCGCAAAGGTTTCGAGGGCCCCCGCCTGCTCCACGAGGGACTCCTTGCAGACGCAGAAGCCTTGTTTCAACTCACTCCGGCATCGCAAAGAACTGGATGGCGTAGGCGGTGTCTACATGCTCGCGAATTGAGACAATGCGTCCATCGGAAATGCAGAAAATGAAGACATAGGCATTCTCATAGCGTTTTCCCGTGGGCTGCCTGGCGGTCATCCGCGTTTCTATCACCACATGCTGCCCCTCTGCCACGCATAGCCCCACGTCGTGATAAACACCGTCAGCATCAAATGCCTGCTCAACTGCACCGATCATCATATCTGCGATGACCAATGCACCCTGATGGGTACCCGCGTAGGGCGCAACGGCTGATTGTGGCACTGTCCAGGTCGCAGCATCTTGCATCAACCGGAGCAGGCAATCTTTGTCCCCACTGTTAATGGCTTGAATGAAGTCAATCGCCGTTTGTTTGTTGGCGCGTGTTGCCATGGGCCTGAGCCTCCAAGTCAATTGATAGGCGAGGTTCGGGCGTGCTCGGCGCGCCCCATTCCGCCTCGCATCAAGGCCACCTCACGTTTCGCGTGGCGATAAAAATACTGGATGAGTGCATCATCCATATCTGCATCAGCCCTCCTCACCAGGGCCTCCATTGATCTGTGTCCTTCCTTCACAGATTTCGGTCGATGACCCAGCAAACTCTGCATATCCGCTATTTCGAGTGCGCCAATCTCAGCGCCAATCTCAGCCACATTACGCATATGCGCGACCAGGCGCAGTGTCATCTGCATACGGTGTTGTCGAAAACTCTCGTCGATATGCGGCAGCTGTTCCTCGCGCAGGTTGTCTTCGAGGGCATCGAATAGTCCAGAAACATAGCTGTGTTCCGCCTGCGGTAACGCAGTGTCTTGCAGCGGTGTTCCGGTCGCTTCTGCAAGCGCCTCCGCAGTCGCTCGCTTGGACCACACGTCCTGTGCGATCCATTCTGCATGTTCATCGCGAGGATTCAGCTTCTGCACAACCGGCCCCAGAGCAAGGGCTGTGGTCAACATCGCAATGACGCTGTAGTAGGACAGCTTCTTCGCATCAATGGGAACGCCGCTGAACTCACTGTAGTACTCAAACCAACGCGGAAGATTGCCCGTGGGATACCAGACATCGCGCGTCCGTATGTGGGCGAGCTCTCGCATCGGATCGCCCAGCGAGGCGAGTTCAAAGTCCACGACCGCCTGTACCCGCCCGTCGCCGAACAAGAATTGACCGGGACCCGTATCCCCCTGGACCAACACCAGACGCTCGGGCATCTCCGGCGCGTTGCGGCGAAGCCACTGGCACGCAAAGGTAACAAGGGGGACCGGCTCATCAATCAACGGGAAGTGCCCGCGTTCCCAAACCTCCAGATCCCAGTCGACCAGCTCCCTGGAATTACCGGGCTGCTTGAGCCCGATTTCCACGAACTTCTCAGCCGGAATCGCATGCCACTTGGCCATGATGCGCGCAAAATCCCTGGCGACCGCATCGCGCTCGGCGTCGGAACCCAATTCAGTGAAATCGTTCACGCCCTGAATATATTCCAGAATAGCCACATTGGGCTCGTCGGACCTGGCGATTACCTCAGGTACCGGAATGCCCTCCTCGCGCAGGAGCTTGAGTAATGCCACCTCTCGCTGTAGACCATACTCCTGAATGTAGCCGAAATCCCCGCCGCGGTGCCCTCGCACATAGTAAGGCACGGAGCCGGAGCCCGTCTCCAGATCAATAAACCAGCCCGGACGGCCACCAGACTCCCTACCCCCTTGTCTGCGCGAGGCGCTTATGCGCCCGCCCATCGTCTTCTCGACCCAAGGGAAAACCTCTCTCTCAGTTAGCAGCTTGGACATTGGCTGGTCTTTCTCCTCAGGTTTTCGTGTCACGGCTCTTTCGAAAAATAGGACGCGCGTCCTACTCATGTCAAGTACAAACTTGTGAACGAGTGGCGTCAAGGCGCTGAATTCAGGCGAAGCAGCTGAGCGCCTGGTATTGACTTTTATAGGACGCGCGTCCTAATCTGAACAACTGTGATGGCGCACCAGCAAGTCCGTCACGCAAAACAATAATTATTGCCGTCTGCGGTGGCTCACATCCAGACCGGCCTGGCCACTGATATCAGAGGGCTAACGTATGCGCCGAGAGCAGGCAGTCAGAATTTTCGTGGGGCTTGTAATCGCATGCCTCGGCACCGGACGGGCGGGTGCCGTCGAACCCTGCAAATCGCTCTCTCCAACCCAGGTTTTTTGGGGCGACACCCACGTCCACTCTGCGTTCTCGGCAGACAGCTACCTCTTTGGCAACCTCACACTATCGCCAGAACACGCCTACCGTTTTGCCAGGGGTGAGGAGGTAACGACAAGTACCGGGCAACAGGCACAGCTGCAGCGGCCGCTGGATTTTCTTGTGGTAGCCGATCACGCCGAAAACCTGGGGATGATGCAGGGCATCGAGTCACGAGAGCCGGCGTTGCTGGCTATTCCGGGCATGAAGAAATGGGTGGAGACCTTTGAAGCTCTGGGAGACAACAAAGGCGGCTTCGTCCACTTCTTCAGCAAACTCGGGAACCCCGAGCTCAACGACGCAAAGGCCCAGCAAGTGTTCTGGGACCTGTCAGTAAAGATGGCGGATGAAGCCAATCAACCCGGTACTTTTACCACGCTACCGGGTTTTGAGTGGTCCCCGACACCCGGCGGTAACAATCTCCACCGCGTGATCATCTTTCGCGAAGGTGGCGGCTTTGCCGACCAGGTTCTGCCTTTCGCAACCTTCAACAGTGAAGATCCGCGAGACCTCTGGAACTACCTGGCGCAGTACGAGGCCACAACGGGTGGCCAGGTCTTTGCCATCCCGCACAATGCCAATGGAAGCAACGGGTTGATGTTTCCTGCTGAATCAGCCGATGGTCGTCCGATCGGACGCGAATACGCCGCACTGCGAGCACAGTGGGAACCTCTGGTCGAGGTAGTCCAGTACAAGGGTGACGCCGAAGCGCATCCTCTCCTTTCCCCCCAGGATGCCTACGCCGATTTTTACACCTGGGACCAGGGCAACCTCCTGGCCAGTGCGCCGAAGGAGCCCTGGATGCTGCGTCACGAATACGCGCGGGGTGCGCTGAAACTCGGCTTGGAAATCGAACTACGTACGGGTGTGAACCCCTATCAGTTCGGCATGATCGGCAGCACCGACTCCCACACCTCATTGAGCAGTGTTGATGACAACGACTTCCGGGGAAATCACCCGGGCAACGAGCCGCAAGCGGACCGGATCGCTCAAACCCTGATTCCGGCGTCCCACGAAAAACTGGCCGACATAATGGTCAAAGATATTGCTGCCGCAGGCTCCGCTGCGGTTTGGGCCACCGAGAATACGCGAAGTGCCATCTTCGACGCATTGCGGCGACGCGAGGTCTACGCCACCACAGGCCCCCGCATTACGTTGCGTTTCTTCGGCGGCTGGAACTTCGACGATGGCAGCGCCTCGGACCCGCTCCATGTATCCAGGGGATACCAGCACGGCGTGCCCATGGGCAGTGTCATGCCACGGCGGAGTGCAGGCGCTGGTGCCCCCACCTTTCTGGTCTCGGCGATGAAAGACCCGATGGGCGCCAATCTGGACCGCGTTCAAATCATCAAAGGCTGGGTCGATCAGGAAGGCGCCAGTCAGGAGCGTGTCTACGACGTCCTCTGGTCAGAAGACCAGGCACTGGAAGACGGTGAATTGCCCAGGATGCCCAGTGGCGTCGTCGGGGCGACGTACCGTAATGATCGCGGTGCCGTACAGCTGTCAGGAACCTGGCGCGACCCCGACTTCAATCTGCAGGAAGCGGCCTTCTATTACGTCCGCGTGCTGGAAATTCCCACGCCCAACTGGGTTGCACATGACATCGCGCAATATGAGCTAAGCGCACCGCAAACGACCGCGCAGGAACATCGGGAGCGAGCCTACAGCTCTCCGATCTGGTACCGACCTGGTGCAGACAGGCTTGCAGATGAATGAGCGCTCGGTGAGCAACAACATATTCTTCCCAATGCACTTTTTTCATATTCAATAATAAGGAGTCATCACATGGCACGCTATGCTCGCAATCAATTGGTACTGGCCGTCGGCTCAGCAACCCTGTTCAGTACACTGGCGACGCTGCCTGCAGCAGCCTTCGCCCAACAGCTGGCACTTGAGGAGGTGGTGGTCACCGCGCAGAAACGCGAAGAATCACTCCAGGATACCCCCATATCGATCTCGGCATTATCGCGAGACGCCCTGGAAAAAATCCGCTTTATGGATATCACGGATCTTACGGGTGAGATACCCAACCTGCAGATCCGCTCAACCGCCGGTGATAGTAACGGTGCGACAATCGCTATCCGCGGAACCGTGACAACCAACCCCAACATTAATTTTGAACCCACGGTTGGCATCTATCTGGATGGTGTCTTTATCGCGAAAAATACCGGGAATCTCCTGGATTTCGTGGACCTGGAACGCATCGAGGTCCTGCGAGGCCCGCAGGGCACCCTGTACGGCAAGAACACCATTGGCGGGGCCATCAACCTCGTTACCCAGAAGCCCACTGGAGAGTTTGGCCTCAATGCCAAGTTTGGCGTCGGCAGGTTCGACGAACGTTTTGGCAAGGTCACCGTCAATTTCCCCGCCATCGGTAGCATCGGAGAAGGCCCGGGCCAGCTATCCAGCAAGATCACCTACCGCAAATACCAGCGTGATGGTTGGGCCGACAACGTGTTTTCAACCATCAGTCCGTTCGCGGAAGCACCGTCCTCGAGAACGTTTGGGGAAAAAGATGACGAGGCAGTTCGCCTGTCTCTGCTGTGGGACATCAACAATCAATGGAGCGCGCGCTACGAGTACGACCGATCCGAGATGGATCGAACACCGCCTCTGATGCAGCTCACCCGAATCACGCCCAATGGTCTGTTCGACCCAGAGGGCTTCTTGTGTAGCCCCACCCCGATTCAGGGCGCGTGTTTTGCCAACACTCAGCTGCACAACTATGCCGAGTCCGAGCGCTTAAGCACCGCCTCCAACAACGATGGCGGACGTGAAGAACTGAAAATCACCGGCCATGCGCTAACCCTTGAGGGTGGCAGCTTCGAATGGGGTGCCATGGGCGAGGTCAGTTTGCGGTCGATCACCGCGAGACGGACGACGGACTCGCTAAACCTGCTCGACCTCGATGGCACCAATGTCGGTATTACCGGCTTCCTCAGAGACATCGATTACGAGCAGCTGTCCCAGGAGCTCCAACTGATTGGTTCAACCGATCGGGTAAATTATGTATTGGGCCTGTTCTACTTCGAAGAAGAGGCGTTCGTAAACAACCCCGGGGTTAATTTTGGTTACTTTGAGCAGTTCGGTGCCACCATCAACCCTGTAATCACCCAGTTTGGTTTCGACAATGACGCCCTTGCTGTGTACGGTCAGGTGGACTGGCGTCCGGAGGGTTTCGACGATCGCCTGAAGCTTACCCTCGGGGCCCGGACCACAAAAGAAAACAAGGACTTTCACAAACTGCGCATCGAATCCTCAGGCGTAGTTTCCGTTCCCTACACCGAGGTGGATGACAGCTACAATGACACTTCACCGATGGTCGCAATCTCCTGGGATATCGACGAAGCCCGAACCGTCTACGCCAAAGTCGCCAAGGGCTTCAAGAGTGGTGCCTTCAATCACGCCGCCACAACAGTCAGCGCCTTCCAGCAAGGCTTCGACTCCGAGACCTTGTGGTCCTATGAGCTTGGCCTGAAATCACGCTGGCTTGATCAACGGCTGCAGGTGAACGCCGCGGCCTTCTACAGCGACTACGATGACATTCAGGTGTCCAACTTCCTTCCGGATCCCAACGCCGGGGCGGTATCTATTGTTGATAATGCTGGCAAGGCGCGCATCAGCGGGCTTGAACTGGAGTTGGCGGCGCTTCTTACCGAAAACCTGGAGCTCACTGTCAATTATGGTTACCTGGATGGAGAGTATACTGAGTACACCGTGTTCGATGCTGCGCAAGGCGTCAATGTCGACGTAAAGGATGACCGCGTTATTCCCTTCCTGACAGAGCATTCGAGCAGTGTAGCGCTGGACTACAACCGTCCCATCGGGTCGATTGGCACCCTGGGCATGAGGCTCGCCTGGTCCTATATTGACGATCAACCCGTTTATCCTGACAATTTCGAAAGTACCTTCATCGAAGCCTACGATATGTTCTCAGCGCGAGTGGCCCTGAGTGACATCCCGGCAGGGGATCAAGGTCGGGTTTCCATTGCCTTGTGGGCGAAGAATTTGACCGATGAGGAATATTACGTGCACGGCATTGATTTTGGCGCCTTTGGCTTCGCGGCGAACCAATTTGGTGACCCCAGAACCTTTGGGGTCGAAGTCACGTACAATTACTGATTGGATTGGACCACTAACCGGACGAGGCCCCCTATCGGGCAACCATTGATGCCTAGAGCTGAACACAGGGCTGAGCGCCAGAACTTGATTGCTCGATCGGCGGCCGAGATCATTGCGGATGAGGGCATTGAAGGGGCTACCTTCCGTGCCATCGCCCAACGATCCGGCCTGTCCAAGGGCGTAGTCGAGCACTATTTTTCCGGCAAGCAAGACATCATCCGCAAGACCCAGGAATGGATCAACCAGCAAGCACTCTCACGAGAGCAGCGCGCCACACGGAGGAAACGAGGGCTTGCGGCTGCGCGCGCACGTATGCTCTCCCTGATGCCGGTGAACCGTGAACTTATCAGTGAGTGGAAAATTCGAATTCACTACTGGAGCTCCGCAATCGCCAGTCGCGATGAACAGCTTGGTATGAGCCTGCGTATTACCGGGGCAAGGGAGCGTTTCAGCGGCGACCTTCAGCAAGCGGTAGCTGATGGAGAGATACCTGCTGGCACAGACATTCAGGCAGCCACCAATGTGCTGCTGCACCTCCTTGCAGGCGTTAGCTGTAATCAGCTGGCGGACCCCACGTATTACACACGCAAGTACCAGGTTACGCTGATTGATGATTGTCTCAATCGCTTACAAAGTGGCCGGGGCCTACCCCTTTAGCACGCCCCGACCCGATGAGCACGCTTACAAGGTGACGAAGCGCTTATAGAGCCCTCGCCGGCGCGCGGCGAGCTGTTCCTTGCGGGCTTCCGGAGTGATCCGTTTCACACCCGCCGGCAGCACGGCATCCAGTTGATCAAAGTCAACCAGGGTACAGCTATAGCGCGGGTTCTCTTTCGCGAACATCCAGCGTCTGCCCATCATGCCTTCAGTGTGGCCGCAGGTATCCAACCAGTTGGGCAGGCCCGGATCTTCGTGCGCCGCCACCAGAATAACCTCGCCGTCGTCTTCCAGCACCGCATGGTGATTGTTGGTGCCGGCAAGGTGGAACCGATAATCCATGGTTTCCCACCACGGGTTGTTGAATTCCACATTCCAGAACAGGCACTCAGGGGGCCGCACACGCAGAATCAAGGCCTTGCTCTCGGGGATATTCCAGTAACAAATATCCGGGTCGCCGCCCGGTGTGGCATTCACACCGTCGCCCGTCAACTCTCGCCAGCTTTTAAAGGCATTAGGGTGCTGCCGGTACATATCAATCACGTCCTGCCAGAAATTGACCGTTGTATGCAGCCACTCAACTGATGCTTCCATCGCTAGCATCATATTCTCTGCATTATTGGCAATGGGCTCTATGCCCGATTCCCCGACAAGTTCCACCATGGCAGACATCGGCGCTTCATTTTCCCAGTCCGCGAAGAACTGGCGAATCGTAACCCGAAAGTCACTTTCCGTTATCCGTAACCAGTTCCCCTCATGAGGTTTGGCACTGACTATGACCTCAAAGCTCCCATCGGGCTCAACTTCCATTTCATGACCATACAGGGCAGCACCCATCGCACCTCCCCAGGGTGTGGAGTCGTCACGCTCGACAGTTGTAAAGGATACGTAGCGGGCACCACCCAACTTGCCATGGAGCCGATAGGTATTCCGGGCATCGACAGCGAAGCCCGAATAAAATGCGTCCGTATTGTCGCCACCCTGCTTTACGTGCGGATTCATGTAATTGAACAACGTTGGCCGGGCGGGGTCCGCATTCACATAATTCATTGCCAACCCCAGCTGCAGATTTTGCAGCACATGCACAACCGTGCTGGCTTCTCCCAGAGGATAGCGCGCCGAATTCCGCTTCAATCCCGTCAGCATCGCCTGTTCAATGCCCTTCGCCAGGCTTCGCGTTCTGCTCTCAATAGACAGAGGCCGAGAGGCCGGTTCCGCAACGGCATGCGGCAAGTTCGTCATGGATGCCAGTGCGGCAAACGACGCTACACCCTCAAAGAAGCCCCGGCGGCTCAAGCCACCAATATGATCATTATTCTGGGTCACAGCACGATCCTCATCTTGAACAAAAAAGGGTAAATATCGGTTAATCGGCGAAGTGAGCCATTGTTGGATGCTCCAGCTCTGGCCGCGAACTGCGCTCAATCCATAGTAACGACGACCGGGTGTGTTGCAATTGCTATCGAGGAGTAGTGGTTCATCTTTACAAACCGGACACGTGTCCTAACTAGTGCCGCTGTTTTACGTTGATCTTCTTCATGAGGCGCACTCGTGACGGGGGAACTTACGGAGCTATCTCCTCAAATGAATTGTGGTACGGGAAATGCCGGGCAGGTCAGGGGAAGCAGTGGTCGATATGCAGCCTGTTCGCCTCGCGGACATGACGGGCGCTCCACACGCAGGGAACGTCCACCCCCTGCTGGCGCAGGTCCAGCAAGCGGCCGGCGGCGAGGCTGGTATCGCGCCTGCCCTCCTCCCAGGCAAATACCTGCTGGTCGCCGGCGCGGGGGTCGCTCACATTCCACTGGCTGTGCAGCGCCGCCCACTCGCGCAGAATGGCGGGCTCCAGCCAACAGGCGTACTGGCCGAGGGTCTGCCAGATCGCGGCGGGAATACGGAAGACGCCGAACCGCGCCAGGTACTCCGCGGAAATCACCAGCGGTTGCGGCTGGAAACGAAACCCGCGCCGTTCGAATTCAAATACAGGGTCAGCCCGACCGGGCCAGGTAATGTAGCGGGTGGGCATCGTGGTGATATTGGCGCAGGCATCGCGGATGGCCTGGGTGACGATGGCAGCATGATCCGCTGCCAGATGGCCTCCCACGCGCAGGTCATAGGGCGATATGTGCGCCATCATCCGGAATGGTGAACACCACCGTTTCCCACTCCACGTGGGCGCGGGTCTGGTCCGGCTGCCGGACCGGATCCTTCATCACCACCGCCCGGCGCTGGGCAAAGACCGCGAGCTCCGCGGCGGAGACCGGATGAAAGCCGCGCTCCCGGTTCTCCTGCTCATCGCTGCCATGGCGCAAGGTGATCACCAGCGTACCAGCGGGCTTGAGCATCTCCGTGAGGATGCGGAAAGCCCGCTCGCGCTGGCCCGGTGGCACATGCATCCATACGGCGCTGAGCAGCACCAGGTCGAAGCGGTGGCCGAGTGCGCGCAGGCGGGAGAGCTCGGGCAGGGAGTCGTCCAGCCAGGTGACGTTGGGATGGGACTTGGGTACGGCCAGTTCGCGCATGCCCTGGCTAGGCTCGACAGCAATGACATCCCAGCCCTTCTCGGCAAGCCAGTTGGCGTCGCGGCCGGAGCCGGCGCCTATGTTGCGCGCGAATCTCGACTTCGCAAAGACGACGGGACCGGAATGGGAAGATAGCGACACACCTTTTCTCGACCGGCCAGCGAAGGCTCATTCAGATATTGCCTGAACCACCACAACGAGCACGCAGGGTGCGCAGCATCACGCTAGTCAGATCAGACTGAGCAAACGAGCCCTGCCTTGGACAAGCTATCCAGTGCTTCTTCGATGATGCCAACGGCTTCCTGAATGTCCTGCTCAGTCGTGCCAAAGCCCAGACTGAATCGAATTGAAGATTCCGCGCTATCGCTATCCAAACCGATGGCTTTTAGAACATGGGATGGTTCTGGAATACCCGAGGTACATGCGGAACCGGTGGAAGCCGCTAGACGCGGCTGCATAGTGCTGAGGATGTCGTGCGCAGAAAACCCGGAAAACCGCAGGTTTGCATTGCCAGGATGTTGCGCATTGCCTTTGGCGCCGTTAACTGCGACAGACCACGAAAGGACAGTAAGTTTCTCAATGAATATATCCCTCAGACGGCGCATGGTTACCCGTTTGTCTACCATCTCTTCTTTCATAAGGTTTTCGGCAGCAGCTCCCATTCCCACGCAGAGTGGGGTCGGCAATGTGCCGGATCTTAAGCTATTTTGCTGACCGCCGCCGTAGATCAACGGTTCAATTCGGTTTTGCAGATCGCGGGATACATAAAGAACCCCGATCCCCTTAGGGCCATACATCTTGTGTGAGGAAAGGCTGAGCAAATCTGTGTGTTCCGCCAAATTATCGACAGGCATAGCTACAGGCGCTTGCACGGCATCACAATGGAGAAGAGAGCCATACTGTCTCGCTAGCTGCGAAACTGCCTTGATGTCTTGAATAGTGCCGATCTCGTTGTGTACCGCAATTACAGAAACGGCGAGTACGTCATCGTCTAGCATCTCTTCGAGTGCCGATAGCTCGATAAAGCCGTTATGATCCACTGGAATTGATTCTACGGAAAAGCCGTTCTGATCTTCCAATATGCGTCCTGCTGACAGGACGCACTTGTGTTCTATAGCACTAACCAGGATACGCTTACGCTCGCTGTTTGAGGCTCGTCGCCCCAGGCCGAGCAAAGCAAGATTGTTCGACTCCGTGGCTCCCGACGTAAAGATAATTTCGTCTACATCAGCTCCGATGAGCCTCGCAATGCTAGCTGCGGCATTTTCGACGGCACTTGAAGATTCCCATCCTAGGCTGTGATCCGCAGAATGTGGATTTCCAAACGAAACATCAAAATACGGCGCCATTTCAGCCAAAACACGCGGATCAACCGGTGTTGTCGCTTGATGGTCGAGATAGATAGTTCTTCCTATTTTCATTTTAAATCAATACGTTAAAGAATAAATAAGTTAAACCGTGCCTGCGCTCGTGTGCTAGCAGCTGCTGGGGAGGGCCTCCAGCTAACGTTGACGATAGCATGGTTTGTCGGCTACAGTCGAGCTGGGGACATCATCCAGTAGCGACCGGGGCAGATATGGTACGCGGACCACTATTTCAAGAAGACTATAACCCTCAATTTTCAGGTCACGAAACATTTCCACTCCGTTACGGGTGGCTGAAAAAAGCATATGACCGAGTAGAGGAAACCGAAGATCAAACCGAGAACAGGGCTGCCTGTTGGGACGATGACGCTATCGCCCGCTTCGGAGTTGGTAAGAACATGGTTGCAGCTATGCGCCATTGGGCGAAAGCTGCTCAGATCATCGAAGAGCCTTCGGTAAATGCCGTACGGACAACGGAACTTGGCCGCATTTTGTTTTGTCACGGTGGTCTTGATCCCTACATGGAGCACCCCGCGACGCTGTGGCTTGTTCATTGGCAATTGGCGGCCCGCGCAGAAAAAACAACATGGTTCTGGGCTTTCAGTCACTATCCTGCTATCAACTTTGAACGCGACAAGTTTGAAAAACTTCTGGAGCGCTTCGGCAAGGACAGGGGATGGTCGCCTGTTGCCTCAAAAACAATCAAGAATGACATAGCATGCTTCATTCGAACTTACGTTGCCCGTCAGCCGTCCGGCAAGACGGGCCATGATGATGCACTGGAGTCCCCTTTGACTGAGCTTGGATTGATCAAGGCAGTCGGAAAGAAAGATGGTTTTCGCTTTGTACGCGGGCCAAAGACTACTTTGGGAGACGGCGTCTTTACCTATGCTCTTATCGATTATTGGTCCCGTTATTCGCCGAATGCTTCGACACTCTCCTTTGAATCAGTCGCCCATGCGCCCGGTGGACCGGGGCGTGTCTTCCTGTTTGATGAGAACGATGTCGCTGACCGTCTCGCTGTACTCGACGAAGCGACCGGCGGGGCGCTCCGGTGGTCCGAAACCGCAGGCTTGAAACAAGTTGTCCGCAACATCGACCTTGATGAAGTTGCCGTTCTGGACTGGGTTCAAATGGACTATGGTGAGAGTTCCGGAAGGGAGGCAGTCTGATGCCGCTAAACGATCGTGTCCGCATAGCTCGCCGTTTCCTGAAATCGATTCGAATTGACTCCGATCTTAGAGATGCAGCAGCGCTTGAAGGCTTCATTTGTCCTCAGTCTTCCGCTGACATCCTATCTACTATGGCGCGCCACGTTTCTGAAACGAGACAGGGTGCATTCACATGGACTGGTCCTTATGGTAGCGGTAAATCGAGCCTCGTCGTTGCCCTTAGCGCATTGCTGAACGGCAGCGCCAATCTCCAGAAGGAAGCAGCTAACGTTTTTGGCCAAAAGCTGACCAAAGAAATTCACTCCGCGTTACCGACTGGCACAAAGGGATGGCGCATCCTACCGGTCGTGGCACGACGCGCCGATCCTGTAACCGTGATTGGCGATGCCGTTAAGCAAGCTGGTATTGTTTCTCGTCAGCCGCGGGGAGGCTGGACAGAAAGCAATCTTATTACTGCGCTAACCGAAGCTGCGGCTGAAAAACCGAGAACACACGGCGGGCTTGTGCTGTTCATCGACGAGATGGGCAAGTTTCTAGAAGCCGCCGCCCAAGACGGATCGGACATCTACATACTTCAACAACTTGCTGAAGCTGCTTCTCGCAGCAATGGACGATTCCTCGTCGTAGGCATTCTTCACCAGGCATTTGAAGAATACACTCATCGCCTTTCCCATGAGTTGCGTGACGAGTGGGCGAAAATCCAGGGTCGCTTCATTGACCTCATCGTCAACACCGCAGGTGAAGAGCAAATTGAGCTGATTTCTCGCGCCATCGAAAGTGACCACGATCCCAAGGTCACAGGAGCAGCGGCCTCGGGCGTCGCTAGTTTTGCCCGGCGTGATCGCCCGAAAGATGCCGAGCGGCTCGGATGCATGCTGGAAGCATGTTGGCCGTTGCATCCCCTCGTGGCATGCTTGTTAGGGCCGATTTCTCGTCGGCGTTTTGGTCAAAACCAGAGAAGTATATTTGGCTTCTTGAATTCCTCGGAGTCGCATGGATTTCAGGATTTCCTCAATCAGTCTGACGGCAGTCTGCTGTACGGTCCCGACCAGCTTTGGGATTATCTACGCGCCAATCTAGAACCATCCATTCTGGCCTCGCCGGATGGTCACAGGTGGGCATTGGCTGCGGAAGCACTCGAACGATGCGAAGCAATTGGTGGTGATGAGCTTCATATTAAGCTACTCAAGACGATTGCAGTAATCGATCTCTTCAAAGAACGCTCGGGATTAGTAGCAAACTCCAATCTGCTTCAAATTTGCTTTCCGAAAGTATCTAAGAAAGCTCTGGAAAAAGCACTGTCTCAACTGGATGAATGGTCGTTCACAATCTTCAAGAAGTTCCTTGATGCCCGTTCCATTTTTGCCGGCAGTGATTTTGATATCGAGCAGGCCATACGTTTCGCGCTTGATGAGATAGATGAGATAGACTTCGACGAGTTAAAGTCGCTCGCCGGACTCCAGCCAATACTTGCCAAGCGGCATTACCATGAAACGGGTGCGCTTCGATGGTTCGAAGTAAACGTTGTCCCGGTGAATGGGATTGTTGATTATGCTGCAGAGCTTCAGTCTAAGAATGGCGCAATTGGACAGTTTTTACTAGCCATTCCTACCGAAGGAGAAACTGACGAGCTTGCTAAAACTATTTGCCAGAAGGCGGCCAGGTATAGCGACGAGCAGAAAGGGGACATTGTTGTCGGGATATCCAAACAGTCCTGGGCGGTAATGCCTCTTGCTCGTGAACTGTTCGCGCTGGAACGAGTCAGCAACGACCATCCTGAACTTGCTGGCGATCCCGTTGCTCGAAAGGAAGTCGCCGCTCGTTTGTCTGCTTTGCAAACCGTGCTGGAAACGGAACTCAACAAGGCGTTTGATCACGCGCTGTGGTTCCGCAAGAACCACAAGAAGAGAAATCTTCGGCAAGCAGATTTAAACATCATCGCCTCCGAATTGGCTGACAAACGACTCCAGCAATCGCCGCGTCTGCACAATGAGCTCATTAACCGCCAGAAGCCTTCCAGCAACGCAATCACCGCCCAAAACAAACTTTTGCACCGGATGATCGTCAATGAAGGCGAGCCGCGTCTCGGCATCTCCGGTTATCCTGCTGAAGGTGGCCTGTTCGCATCTATCCTTGAATCGACCAAGCTATACAAACATGATGGTAAGATATGGCGCTTCGCTTCTCCCGATCTGGATGAAGAAGATACTCATAACATTGCTCCAATGTGGGCGGCTGCGCTTGATCATGTGAAGAAGCACGCTGATCGAACCGTCCCAGTTTCCGAATTGTTTCAGCTTTGGGGTAAACCGCCATTCGGCGTAAAGGAAGGCCTTATGCCCATCCTGGCGGTCGCGTTCATGTTGTCTCAGCGTGACAGGCTAGCTGTATATCGCGACGGCATTTTTCGGGCAAAGTTCGACGATGTTGACGTGGACTACCTTGCGAAGGACGCGGCCATTATTCAGATACGCTGGATGGACCTTTCCGACGTTTCTCGTCGCCTGCTATCCGACATGGCGCAGGTCGTCCGTGATCTTGATGACACGAACGAACTTGAGAACCTGGAGCCAATTGATGTCGGGCGTGGGCTAGTTGCAATTTATGATCGTCTTCCAAAATGGACGACAAGGACGATGCGTCTGTCCTCAAATGCGGCCAATATTCGCGACCTCTTCAAGCGGGCGCATGACCCCAACCAGTTCCTCTTCGAGGATATTCCGGGATTGCTCGGTGAAGACGTTTCACTCGCAAAAGATGAGGACCTATCGCACATCATTGAAAGTGTCCACGAAGGTTTGAAGGAGCTCGTTCTTGCCTATCCTTCGATGCTGCACCGACTGCGCGACATTATGCTTGCCGAGGTGCAGGTTCCAAACGTATCGCCCCAGTCCCTTACAGAGTTACGGGAGCGCGCCGAGAACATAAGACAACTTGCAGGGGATTTCAGGCTCGACGCTTTTATCAGCAGACTTTCCCAGTTCGATGGATCGGATGAGAGCTTTGAGGGGATAGCCAGTCTCGCAGCGAATAAGCCCCCCCGAGACTGGGTCGATCCAGAACTCGATCAGGCAACAATCGAGCTCGCTGATTTGGCGCAGAGGTTCCTTCGAGCTGAAACCTACGCGCGTGTCAAAGGCCGACCGGATAAACGCCATGCAATGGCGGTTGTGATCGGCATGGACGGTCGCCCGACACCATTGTTAGAAGAGTTTGATATCGCTGATTCGGACCGGGCTGCTGTAGATGAGCTTATAGAACGTGTCGCCGCCGCTCTTAAGGAAGGGGACACCTGCCGCCGAGGGGTCATATTGGCGGCCCTTGCTGAAATTAGCTCCCGTTATATGCAGAAACCGGAGCCGTCTAAAGGTAACAAGAAAAGCAAAGAAAGGGTTGCTTTATCATGAATAATGCTACCGTAAAGCATGTGCTTGGCCTTTCGGGTGGGCGTGACAGTGCCGCCCTTGCTGTATACATGCGACAACATCACCCAGAGCTCGAACTAGAGTATTTTTTTACCGACACGGGCAAAGAATTGCCAGAGGTCTATGAATATCTTGGTCGTCTGGAGGGCTTCCTTGGTCAGCCAATTCTTCGACTCAACCCCGACCGTGATTTCGATTTCTGGCTCAAGCAATACAATGATTTTTTGCCATCACCGCAGACCCGATGGTGCACTAGGCAGCTAAAGCTTCGTCCGTTCGAACGTTGGCTCCGCCCCATGCTTGAAGAAGGAAAAACTATCTACAGCTATGTGGCTATTCGTAGCGACGAAGAGTACCGGGAAGGGTACTCGTCCAAACACGACAACCTCATTGTGAAGTTGCCATTCAAACAGGCTGGTGTAGACAAGGCTGGTGTTTTGGAAATTCTCGATGGAGCGGGTCTCGGACTTCCCAAATACTACGAGTGGCGTACGCGCAGCGGCTGTACTTTCTGTTTTTTCCAACAGAAGATCGAATGGGTAAGGCTCAAAGAGCAACATCCCGAAGCGTTTGAAGAAGCCAAGGCGTACGAAAAAGACGCTGTTGAACATGGGTCGCCATTTACATGGAGCCAGGGCGAGTCACTAGAGGAGCTAGAGCAACCTGATCGTGTTGAGCAAATTAGGCAGGATCACGAGCAGCGCCTTGTACGGATGAAATCGAAAGTGCAACCTAACCCCCTGCGTCCAGATAGTGAACCACTCGATATTGACGATCTATATGGCAAAGCTAAAGTTTGCCTAACGTGCCACAAGTAAAAGCCTTCACTGCATGCTGATCTAGGTGATTCATGGACACAGAGAATATCGTCGCTGCTCTAGAGAAATTCTTTTTTGAAATAATTGGGCAGCTATTGCCTGGCCTGCTACTCTTTACAGGGCTATATTACGTCCTGCCTAATGAATTAGTAGCAGATTTTTACCCAACCAATTCACTCGGAATCTGGGTATTGATCGGCGCCGCCTATGCTGTTGGAGGAGCTATCTGTGCGCTAGGAAATTACTACTTGATACCATTTTTTTTGTGGATCATGAATTTCCGGGTCTTGTACTTCATGCTGCCGAAGAGAGCAAGAAAAAAACTGATTACAAATGATGAGATTGATAAAAGGATAAAAGATTCGCCGTCGTTTGACTATATCAAATCAAAGCTTGATCTTCCGGAAGGCGCAACCTTAGAGACAATCAGAAATGTCGCGATGACCTCAATTGATCAAAGAGACAAAGAAACAACCATAAGATTCCACTAGTGTCCGGTTAATTTTTGAATAAATTCAGTTGGTTAGAAAA
>TARA_R110002110_G_scaffold37253_5_pt1 | contig 17063 bp, 9 predicted proteins | sample TARA_R110002110 | Tara Oceans TARA_R110002110 (sample SAMEA4397330) | marine metagenome | biome: Polar Biome; feature: [SRF] surface water layer (ENVO:00010504); material: water (ENVO:00002006), including particulate matter (ENVO:01000060) such as... | depth 5 m
CCTAAACGCTCGTACAAACATCAAGGCAAGAGAAAAAACTATATTAGTAGATCCTGATGGATATCTTGCTAATTACACGGTTGATAATGGCTCTTCTCCAGATCCAAAAATAAGCGACACTGAAATATATTATCCAAATGATGGAGCTTCGCTAATAGGATGTTTAGAAGACGGTTCTATCCCAATTCAAAAAAGACCATGGTGTCGTAATGCCGTAAATGGACAAAGAATACAGCAAAGGTGCTACGACTCTTCTCTTGAGGGAAGATGCCTAGATGAAAACGATCAAAATACTGGAGATGCAGACAAACCATCTTGTGATAAAAGAAGGGCAGAAGGCGCAAATGTTAGATGGGAAGAAGACCCAGATGGACAACCCTTGTATGGAGATAAGGCTTCGTGTGTAGCTGCTGGAGAACAGTGGCTTTACGATGATAAAGAGGGATGTCTTCTTTCAGGAGCCTGTCAAAGCCCAGAGGGGGAAACTTTAGAGGCGGGTTGTTTTAAAGACGACGGAACTCCTGTTGAGAAGCATAGAAATCAAAAATCTTGCGAACAGGCCCTTCTTGACTGGAGATATTCTTTACCGGAAACCTGCACAAAATACTATGGGCATGAACTGGCTAAGTGTAAAAGCGTCACGGGAGAAGACATAAAAGATGATAAAGCAGAGTGTGAAGAAAATGGGCATATATGGTATGAGAATAAACCCAGCTTGAATGAATGGGTAGACTGGGAGTACGAAAGAAGATCGTGTTGTGGAAATGTAATACTTGACGAATCTCATCCATTCCACACTCCTCAAATTTCAGGGGGTGCGGCAGAAACAAGAAAAAGCACTACGTGCTTTACCCCCTATTCTGAAGTCATACTGACGCCAAACACAATGAGCGGCACTGACGCCCCAATGTCTTTTTCTGGCGGGGAAGGCCTATCGATTGGAAACCAAGCGGATAGAGACTGGTTCTTTAATGACCAGTCAGCTTATTGGACTCTTGTTATTAGACCTTGTAATTTCTGGGGGTCTTGTTTTGAAGAAGGTAAAACAAGAAAAGACCCAGCGGAAATGGGAGAATGTAGAGATGAAAATAATAAAGTAATTACAAAGGGGAAATACTCTTCGGGTTATGGAAGATGTGAAGAAGAAACCAAAGGTCTCGCTCTTTATGACACCGAACAAAAATGCACAGATTACGAAAAAACAGTCTTAGGAAACACCAATCGGGAGACCGACACGGCAGCCGTTATTTCTTGGAATGAAGAAGGAAACAGAACAGACAACGAAGAAAGATGTACAGAGAACAACGGTAAATGGGTAGAAAGCCCGGATAACCACTACGAAACAACATGCGGCGAAGAAGTAGTTTTATTCCTCCCGGTTGATCAGTTTATGAACTGCTCTGACTTTAATTTAACACTTAGTCAAGAAGAGGGACTGAGGTCTGGATGGCCTGAATCCCACGCAGGGTGGGATCAAACAATGGGTAATCTCATGGGCAATCCCGCTGGTAGTGAAACCGGAGCAACGGAGTTTCCCCTTGTTGGCGCTACTTATGGAGGTAGGGGATTTCCCGGGGATGCCATAGAGGGAATCCAGCACAAAAAGTGGTGTGATCATCCAGACTCCAATTGGGATGGTGTCGCGGATGGCGGCGTTTGTTCACAATATACATATTGGAATGCTAATGGTGGCTCGCATTACCACGAATTGCAAAACGCGAAGGGTGCTGACGCGTTCTACGGATTCAATATTCAACCGCAACCCTTTAAGGCAACGGAAGAAAAGCAAAGTAGAGCTAAGGATATGCATCAAGCCGCTGGTGATAAAAAACACTGGCAAATGTGTGCTAGTAACGGAGTTAGCTGGGGTGGTGGTGGACATTGGTTTTGGGAATATGGCCCAGACTACTTCTTCTATTTTGACTTTGTCAAATGGGATGAAGTTGGAATTTCAGGAAAGGCTGGATCTGCTCAATATACTCATATTAAAAGCGGTGGTACTTGCTCGGCAGTTGGTAGCAAAGCTGAATCATGGATTCAAAGCCATGTTGGTCAATTAGGAAGGGGGAGCTGCCCTGCGAATCCACCTTTATATGTCGGATGGATTGAACAATCAAGCTTTGAAAAGATTTGCCCTCAATGTGAAACAGAAGCAAAAGCGGGGCCTTGTGGAGAATTAGGAAGCTGTGAACACCCCGATGGGACTTTTGACAAGGGGTTAAAAGAAGCAGAATGTTTAGAAAATGGCAAGTGTTATGGGCCAACAGGCGAAATAATAAACGGCGTAAATACGGAGGATGCGTGTGAAGCTTACGAAAAGGGATCATGGCGATCTTCAGAATTTAAAACCTGCTGCGAATGGATTGAGGGATGTACCCTTACTGGTAGCGAAGGGGGAATAGAGGGGGAAGTAATAATTGGTTATGACGGATCTATTCCCATAACAAGACCCGCTAAAGACAAAGAAGAATGCGAAAAAGATAAGGTATATCAAGAACCTTTTGATGGTGGTGCCGAGGCGATATGGTATGAGAGATGTATACCAAGTAAGAAAATGCTAGACTCACTATCCGATTGTCCTCCTATAGGTGCAATTCCAGATGGTCTTTTAGATATAGTTTTAGGCGATCAGGTTGGAACATGTGTTTTGCACAAAGACAATGGTAAATGTGAGAAAAAAAGAGAGGCACAATGTGACAAGCCAGAAGTGCCAGAAGTTCCGGCGTATTGTGATAGAAGTGTTCCGGCGATCTGTAGTGATGTTGGCGAAGCGTACTGTAAAAGAATTGTTGACGGGCAAGAATCCAGCTCGATTGATCCATATTGTGATGGTGTAATGAGTCACGGGCTATGCTGGTGTAACGGGTCAGATACACCAGCCGAAGACTCGATACCAATCGAGGACAAAGCTACATGCGTAGCGTTTGGACAAGAGGGAGGGTGTGGTTCTGGGCTTCTTTCCGGGTCGGTATGGTTGGAAACAGGTGATTCATGCAGCTCTCTGGGACAATGCGAGCATGTAGACGGTTGTGATTCGTCGTGGAATTATAATCTTTTCTGTGGGGAAAACGAAACGGCATGTGAATCTTCTCCTTGTACCGACGCCACAGAGCCGGGAACCGGCAAAACAGTAACAAGTTCAGAGTGGAAAGATTTTAGAACGTGTGATGATCAAGCTTCTTGCATCAAAGCAAAAGTGGATACTGGTGGAGTAACAACTGACGGCTGTGGTGGAGAATGGACTGACGAAAAAATATGCACAAACGAAGGAAATTGTGAAGCGGCAGCCGGTGGATTTGGAGGTTGTGGTGGAAATTGGGTTCCTCCGGTGTCAGCAATAACATGTTCAACTCAATCAATATGCGAAGATGAAACCAAGTGCAATTCAAAATGGCAGCCTGAACGTGAATGTACCACTAGGCAAGAGTGCGTGTCTAAAGATGGGTGTGATTCAGCATGGGTTGGAAAAAATGATAGTATTGACGATTTTGAAAATGCTAGCATTTCTCCAATGACCGCAGAGGAGTGTGGAAAAGAAGCTATAAAAGATAAATATATAGAATGGAATGAGGATGGTCATATATCCCCCAGATTTTCTCCAGACACGGTTGGAAGCTCTGACTCAACATACACCGTAAGAGAAAACGATATAGTAAAACTGAGACCTGCTGGGCCAGCTACCAGTAACCTTCCTGATGTAACCGCAATAAAAGACGGAAAATTAAATGATTATTATGAAACTGAATTTGGGTTAAAACGTAGACTACGTTTACCAGCAGGAGACGATGTAGGTCATTCAATGAGCTACTGGCATCAAACCGGGCTTTGGCCAAGGGGAGAGCTTTCAAGTTATGTCAATGATCATTGTCAAGGATTAACTCAGCATAGAAGAATTATTAATGCTAGTAACGAAAAACCAATACAAATAACAGCAAGAAATCATCTTCTTCAAGATGGTGACTTAGTAAATATTGATGGGGTCATGGGGAATTTTGGCGCTAATGTCATGACCACTAGAGATTGGACAGAGATGCAATGGGAAGACAAGATATACAAAGAGTGTAAAGGAGAAAACTGCGAAGACCAAATGTGGCCAGATTCAATATGCGCAGAAACAACACAGTGTTTAGATGAAGACGGGCAAGAGGTTCCCGGTAAAGATCCATTAACCTGCTCGGCTGGAGAATGTGATAAAAAGAAACCCAATGGTAACGCATGTCAAAACGAAACTGAGTGTAAAGCCGAAGTTGGAACAAATACAGCCCAAGACGCAGATGGAAACTGTCCCTATGGATACACAAAAGATTCTGACAAAGGCCCATATGAAAAAGATGGATGTATTAATGATCTAGCTGGATGTGGTGGCGCATGGACAAGCGGAGCTGGCAATACATGGACAACATTTTGTGATTCAGAAAAGTTCTTCGCTTGCGAGGGTGCTGTCGTAGGAGGAAAAGATCCTCCTCCAGCTAGATTCTTTGTCGTTAAGAACATAACCGTTGACACGTTTGATTTATACACCTGTGATAAACATCCAGTTGATGGAAGAATTAAAAACAAAATCAATCTTAACACAGAAGACTGTCCAGATGATTCTCCAATGGTTTGTGCTGCAAACCCCGGAATGGCAACATACGAACGGATTGTAACATCTGCAAAGTATACCGTATACAAAGATGATTCAGGACTGCCTGCTATATATCCATTTGTACCAAGGTGTATAGATACTGATGATAAAGATGTAACCCCGGCAGCGGCTGAAAAAGATTGTGTTTCACCTAATAGATGGATAACTGAACGTGATTTACAAGACAACCCCGAAACTAAAAAGGTTGAAGGGGAAGCGTTTTGTTCAGGTTATGGAACATGTATGGTTGTTGATAACGCATTCGGGGTAGACGATTCGTTCATGACAAAGGATGATTGTTTCTTATTAGCCGAAACATATCACACTTATCCCGGCACCGGATCTGGAGGAACTTCAGGTAAAAAAAGACACGTCAGGGAATGTGTCGCTGGAGATGGTAGTACAGACGCCAGTCAGCACGCAACCAAAAATCAAGAAGCGTGTGAGGCAATGCATTCAATGTGTTTAGATGAAAACGATCAAAACACTGGAGACGCAGACAAGGCCTCTTGTGATAGAAGAAAAGAATTTGGGCAAAATGTTAGATGGGTGCCAGCCACGCTAAGTGTTTCATATAACGATTGTGCAGAACAGGCTGACGCCACTTTGCCTGCAAACCTCGATGCCTGTTGGATTGAAGCACAGTGGAAAAGTCTAGCAGATGTAGACATTAGCGCCCGAGACTCATCAAATGCTAGTTTTGGCGTACCAAACGTCGGCGTTTACCAAGTTTGTCCATTTACTGGCGATATGGTTTTTGTGAATAGCCAACAAGACCCCGGTATAGAAGCTGGGTATGTAAGCCATCTAGGACAAGACACTCTAGATGATATGTATAGATTTGGCTATGGAGGGCCGGGATATAAATGGGAAGACAGAGCAAATGATTACTACGTTCAAATTGAACAAAAGGGAATATGTCCAGTTTGTTGTGATCACTTTATGCCACCAAACCTTACAGCTTCTTTAACAGGGCAACCTAGCGAAATATTAAACCTTATAGGGTGTGGTTTTGATGAGTGTGCTAACGGGCCGTTACACGACGGTTGGTGTTGTAGTGACGGAATGCACTCTTGTGACATGAGTGGTCTTGCTGACTGCGAAAAAAACCCAGAAACCTTTGGTAGATGTCAGGGAGAAGATGGTAGAGATTTAACCTTTGTTGGTGCAACCAGAACACCTGCATGTGAAAAGGCCGGTGGAACATTTACCCCAATGCCGGAGTTGGAAGAGTTTAAACATGGAGAACCAAAAAGCCATTGCAATATGTTCCTAAGAAAAATGATGGTTCATCATACAACAAATTGCAGGAGGTGTTCAGACGTTTATTCCTCTCAGAATAAAGTGCCGCTGTATGATGGCCCACCGGGGCCAGTAGATTATAACGGAGAGTCATGCTGTCCGGGTTGTGAGTGTTTATACAACGAAAGCGATAATAGTACAATCGGTTGTAATTATGAATATCCCACCTGTGCGGAGGTTCTAGCTTGTATAAGGGGAGAAGACATATCTTGTAATTCAGAAACCGAAGGCATGGTTAAAGAAGTTGGAAAGGTAACAGCCACTTGTACAAACACAGAGCCTGAAGTTTCAACAGGTTTTTACAGATGGGTTATGGAACCGTGTTCTTGTTTTCCACAGCATGTCGCTATGTCTTGTATGCCTGAGATAGTACACGGCGGCCCCCCTGATGGTAGCTGCGACTACAATGGGAAGATTCCATGCCCGGATGGAACAGTAGGTGGGTGTTATGATAATAGGGGTGGGTGTCGTGATACAGACGAAAACATAGTTGATGGCAAATCGAGAAAAGAAGATAGAGCCACAGAAAAAGACTGCAACACGGCAGCAAAAGGGTTTACGGGACAGAACGTAGAGACATGGTTTGAAGGGTCTTCTGGGTGTCCAGCAACTCACATCACAACAGACGCCGATGAATCTTGTTATGATGTTCCAAATTCACCAAAAGCAGTTGAGGAAACGTGTCCGGGGCTTGGAACAATGTCCATGCCTCTCAAGTATGACGGGGTTGTTTGGAGATCAGAGTGGACAATAATGAACACTGTTGGTACGCATCAGTGCGATCTTGGTCAACATAGATTTCACTGGCCTCAAAACTGTCAGCACACTGGCCCGCCATCAGACGAATGCCCTGATTTTGTACCTGCCGATACACTTGTTGCTGTTAATGCCGACTGCGATGCATGCGATATGTCGCAATCTGGAATGGCGGGTAGGCCAATTGATGCTCTTGCTGATTGCGGTACTCCCCGAAGACATAGAAATATTAAAGCACCAACGCTACCACAAGATGGGCATTTTATTAGGATTGTTATGGGGTGTGGAGGTTCTATTCCTTCTATATTGGCTTATACAGACTCAGATGGTCGTATTTTAGATGGTGGTTTTAATAGCGCTGACGACTATAGAAATAGTGGTATTACGATATGGGCTGAAATTACCAACTGTACATTTGTTGATTTTATGGGATCTGAGACATTGAGGGCTGGAAGGTCTGACACGGGAACTTCGGGAGCGCCACCCATTTATCAACGTGGATGTTTCTCAAAGAAAGACGTTGTTGGCGGGTCATTAGTGGCTCCCCGAATTGGCGAGCCGCCTAACCCGGTCTCCGCTCTCGAAAGAAAATACACCTTTGCGGGAAGATGTATGAATTCAGCAACATCTGGGCCACAAGGCCCGTGTGTTGACACGGAGTGCTGCACGTATAACAATCGTGACGTACCCCTTGCTGTTAGTGGGCCGTTATGGAGTGGTGCGGTTGCCTGTTCTCAGGGGGGTGACATTAAACATGATTGTAGCGTTCTTGGAATGGACGTATTTCCAGAAAAACCCCCTGAGCAATTTACAGTTTATTACGTTAAAGATGTAGACCCCGTAACAGGAGAGGGAACTCTTGTTGTTAGGGCTTATCCAGCCGGTTGGGAGCATTGTGAACATGCCACGCTCGGCGCAAACACTAATGAGAATCTATCTTCATACGAAAAAAAAGCCACGGTTGGGATAGGGGTGGCAAACCTCGCAGACGCTGAACAGGATACTCTTGGTTCATATTCTAGAAGCAACAAGTCCTTAAACCCGTACCTACCAGCGGGTGGTACGTCGATAACAGGATGTAGAACATCTCTTAGAAAATCCTATTATGGTGAACATAAGACTGAATATACAGACCATGAAGGAATTCCGTATGGAAATAATCCAGCAGATGAAAACGGAGATAGAGGTCGTGGCAATGGCGAGTTTATGGAAGTTAAGGTTGCAAACATAGCACCTCTAATTACCAAAAACCCAAGAAAAAGTAGACATCTAAGAATATATGACCGATCACGCATGGTAGAAGGCGAGGGTAGTGACGAACAAGGCAACCCAATCCAAACTAGAGAGAGCGCAGACACGCTAGAAGACATGAACATGCTGCTCAATCTGGACATGGCACAACCTTATGGGTTAAACCCTTGGCCTGTTGACCACCAGACACATTCAAGCCCGTACAGTAAATGGCCCAAGGGTATAGTAATGGGGCCACACAATACAGAAAGTTTAAGAAAAGACGTTACTGGAACTCTTAATCAGCCGGGAAGAGTTGGCCCAATGCCAACAATGGACAATCTGAACAGAATGTTTAGGTTTACAGAAGAGGCAGATGGTAGTGGAACTACTACCACTCCCGTACCTGAAATACTACCCGTTGCACCCGTGGCAATTAATGAATTTAATAATGTTTACTCTGAGGAAGATGGTTTTTGTACTGACCCAAGGTTTAAATCTAAAGACTCATGCACGGATAATGGACACATATGGGTTCCGAAGTTCCTTTACACTAAAGTTACAACCCATGAGGCACATGATCTGCATGATGGAGAAAAGGTAGTAATTAGTGGAAGTGTAACCTACCCCGCAACTTGCAAGGGGTCAAGAATGGGTTTTTGTCAAGGGGGTATGGGATTAGACATTAATGAATGTAATAAAGGGGAGTGTATTGATACTCAAATAGGAGCGAGTTCTCCTTGGGTAAAAGACGACCAAGGAAATGTCATTGATAATGAAGCAGATTGCGCAATGGCAAGCCAGACAAAACAGCAATCGGCTACTGGTGGGAATCCAATGGACGAACGCCCTCTTCCCCCCGATTTAGTATTCAAACCAAACGGATTATGGGTTCAGGTATTTGAACATTCTGACGCAGACAAGCATATATGCGAAGAGGTTTTTGAAGGGGTGTGGGTTGTAGGACAAGTAAATGACACTAAAGATGGAAAGGGTGTTTACGAAGATCCTTTAAATCTAAAACCACTAAAACTAGAAGACAAAGAAAAGGGTTTCTCACAGGGGTGTCCAGTAGGTTGTAGATTAAATGGCTTTTACTTAACAGACCCATGTCAGCCACCAAGCGATGATTTTCCACAGGGGCAATGTTTCGAGTGTGTCGAAGTTGGAACATACGAAAAGCCAGAGTTTAGATGTCCACTTGGCCCTGCTGACGGAAATTATGTTGTTAGAAAACGAGGGTGTCAACACTCTGGATATACTACAAAAAAAGACTGTGAATACGGTGGATGGTTTTGGTTCGGTGATTTACCGCCCGATGATAATGGCGAACAATTTGACTTTGCGTTACATGGGGAAATGAATCCATTTGCAGCCGCCCACGACGCTAGCGTGTTGCGTTCTGATTTAGCTGAATTTAGACCAGAGTCAATAACCCCCAACGCCGAAAAGCTAGATTGGGTATACGATTTATCAAATGTTGAACATGCTATGCCAGAGGACGAAGAAGCCTGTGATGCTCTTTCTCACGCGGGGTTTGCGTGGATGGACGGGGGAGAAGAAGGGGGAATAAATGCCAAGTTTAAATCTAATAAACTCTCGTCATTTAAGACGACAGGTGTCGGTGACAGTGCCTCCGATTCGCGTCGTAAAGAGCAAAGTCTGTATGATAATTGGTTAACAAAATACACTACGGGAAGCTGTATAGACACAAGAAAACTTGATAAAGAGTTTCCACATTTGTTTGAACCTGACGTAAAGAAAATGAGCGTAAGAGAAAAAATAGATCAAGGAATATCTACTGCTCATGAACAAATACAATTTAGTAACTTGTTAAGCATTTGTAGATCGACGGGTGCGTGTTTTTATGGAAGCAAATACGAAAAATGCTTAGGGGAAGCAGACGACCATTATGGCGAGTGCATGAAATTAGGCTCAAACGGAGAAGTTTTAAAAGACTATATTCAAAAACAAGACTGCCCAGCGTCCTCCGTGTGGGTTGGCCCAAATTTACATCTGGATGAGCCAACCTGTTCCAAAATAGCTTTGGAAGATGAGGTTATTGATCCCGATATACCTACCGTCCACCATGTTGGCGCTGAGTTAAAGATAAAAGCTACAATTAGTGCGGTATGTACAGTAAACGACGAAAAGTCGATGTTAATAGCAACAGCCGAAGTTGACAGCCTTTCTACTTTAGAAATAGGAGGAAAATCCGAGCTTGAAGCAAGCGGATGGTCAGAAGCATGGGGTACATTATACAAATTAGGACAAAGCACGTTAAACGCATCCGCAACAGTAGCAGTACAGGGAACACTCACAAAGTTTGGCAGAACAGGCGATGATGGAATAAATGCAACCGCTACCATTAAACCTGTTCCATCGGATAGTAGCGGTACGCCTAGCACATCCAACTCTAGACTTAATGCAACATCAACCATTTCCGCTACTGGTACTGGTGGAACAGAAAGCACCCCCAATTAAGGAGTAAAACATGGCAAGAAAAACAAAACACCACGGAACAGCAGCAAAACATGTTGATGCTTTTGAGTGCCTAAACCCAAAAACCGCAGCATACGCTGGGTTCGATCCTGATCTTAAAGCTCGCACTCCTGAAGAATGTACACGTATCGCATTGGGAACCGCAGTTGATGAACATGAACCACATGCTCAATCTAAAAATAATGAAAAAACCAATCTAATATCCCAAAGAGAAAGATTGATGTCTTTATCTTCGCCGGAAGCTATGGTCATGGGGAATGATGTTGCTATTGGTTTAGCGGAAAGAAACTTTAAGGGTGTAATATACGCACCACAAATAGATGCTAAAGCGCATAAAGAAAATGAAGGTTATGATAAATTTTCAGAATTGCGCTGGAGAAGTGTTTGGAGTAGGCATAGTGGAGCTTTTGATATCATGGTAGATTACCCTGCACCAAAAAATGATTGCAGACAGGCCAACAGCGACAATCCCGTAAATATGGAATTCTATTTAAACTTTCCTTCAAAATGCTGTAATGACAGAGGCCCATTAATATCTTACGAATGTTCCGAAAAGTGTTGGCATGACTATCGGGGGCCAGTATTAATGGACATGGAACTTGGAATTGGTTTACACGGTAACTCGGTAATTCAGGTTCTTATTCACGAATAACAAAAAAGACGAGGAAGAATATGGGGGAAAACCTCATAGATTAGTAACATGTTTAAAGTAAAACAAATATGAAAGAGGAAAAAATGAAAGGTTTTTTAAAGGGCGAAGGGGATATAAACCCCTTGGAAAATAAACATCGAAGAAAAAGGCTTCAGGTCTTTGGCCCAAAGAAAAAAGAGTACGACTACAAACCCCCCGAAGGCATGCAGGTAACCCCCTGTCAATGTCAAACGGAGGAGGGGTCTATTTTTTGCAATCCACATAAATGCAGAAAAAGCGCCTCTTTGCAAAGGCTTTGTAAAACAAGAATGGACTACTTCGAGATGTGGGAAAGGGGAGAGGGGCCAATGCAAAGTGTCACCCAAAGAGTACTCGCACAAGAAGCCCAAAAAGCTGTTGAGCTGGATAAAAACTCATCTCCACCAGAAGAAGAAAAAATTGGGTTCTTCATGGGGGATATTGATATTCCTTTGGAATCAAGGGGGTTAGGTGACACATTCGCAAAAATAACCAAAGCCACTGGTGTTAAAAAGGTTGTAGATACGGTATTTAACGCTATCAATAAGGACTGTGGCTGTACAGAGAGACAAAGCAAGCTAAATAAGATGTTTCCCTACAAAAAAGAAGAAACCAAGAAAAGGAAAACAAAAGGCTTTTTTGATTAATGGTGTATAATAATATAGAATTTAAGCTCTAAGGAGATTAAGATATGGCATCCATAAGTTTTTTTGCTGGAAGTACTTCCATTAACAACCTGTCAGGCTCTGGCTTGGGTTTTTTTGGTGGGTCTTTTGGGCAATCCGTACAACTAAATAACTGGCAAGATACAACGTTTATTACCGATGGTAACGGCACTAATAATGGTGGCGCTGGTAATAACATGAAGTATTCTACCGATACTAAATCCTTTGCTGCGGGCGTTGTTCCTGCAACTGGGATACTGTTTATTCCTAATGAAAAAGCAAGTCTTAATGTTAGGTTTAGCAACGATAGTGCAGTAAGAACACAAAACGCCAAGCTAAGAGTGTTCGACAGAACCAACAAAAACCACCCAGCCAGTGGGGTAATTACTAGGGTGGTAGAATTACTACACCCTTCTAATTCCTACAGTGTGGAAGGTTCTGGTGACACAACATGGTGGGGAAGCGCGACACACGCTGGAGCAGACGCGCAGGGAACCTTTATTGGGTCTAAGAACCCTAGCGCTAGACTTCCCGCCGGTACAAACACCGTAGGTGGAAGTGGAATCTATGTACCACTTGCAAAGTCTCCGGGGCCAAGCGGTCAGTACGCTGGTAATGGAGCATCCAACACAGGCCAGTACTATCAGCATGATTGGTACGTCGGAATCACGGCGTCACCAGATAGCATTGGAAGCAAAACCCAATATGGGTTGTATGTAGAGTTAGAATATCTATAATCCCCTTATCGCTCTACATCCCCGTTAGTTCAGTTACTGATCTAGCGGGGTTTTTTTATTCCATATTAGAGCGCAGCCACAGTAGGTATCCCACTCTTTTGAGAAGTTGTAGATATTGTACTTTTCTTCGGCCACTATCTCTTCGTAAACTTTCACGGAGTCGTGACCACCACCATCATCTTCCGTGTCATCAAAAAGTATATACTGCGGTTCTTTTAAGAGGTTTCTTGAGATAGCAAAATCTTTAATGACGGACTCTCTTTGGTGGTCGCCATCTAGAAAACAAAAATCAAACTGACTTTCAGAAAAATTTCTTATCGCCCCCCTTATTAACTCGGTGTTTTTTACAACTGAGTCTACATTATAATCAAGTAGTTCTTCGTTTTTGACATAATGCCAATCCGATGAATTATTGACGTGGGGGTGGACAATTAATTGTTTAACATTCTTTAATTCAAGATCTTTATATTTATGTATATCAACCGTGACAACCACTCCATCGGGTTGATATTCATCAAAGTATTTCTGAAACACCTCGGTTGATTGCCCAAGGTGGGTTCCTATCTCTAGGCAGTATTTAGGCTTTAGACGCACCAGACAAGAAAATAGAGCGTCTCTAAATCGACGCTGTTCATTTCTCCATGCCCGAACTTGCTCGGCGTTAGCCTGAAGTATGTCTTCAATCATTACTCTTCCTTTTGGGTATCTGGGTTCCATTTAACCCAACCGCCATTAGGAAGCCACTGACTTTCCTTATCTTTACGTTTGGGGAAAAGTCTTCCACCCTTTTTCATCACACCGAAGGCAAGCTTGGCACCGCAATCCATACATCTTAGCTCATAGTAAAGATTGTCGTCTACGTTTCTCACCTGAAATCGAATGTTTTCACTTTCGCATTTTCCGCAGGCGGTTTCTGCAAAAATTTCTTGAAAGTTAGCAAGCTGCTGGAAGATCTCAACTTGAGTATCTCCTTCAATTTCTACGCTAATTCTTCCGTTTGATGTTGTGTAGTTTACTTTCATTATTCTCTCCAGTTTATGTTATAACCCTTAACCTTTTCGGGCATTTCGTAGCCGTTTTGGTAAGTGTTAAGAACTTTGATCATTTTCTTAGCGTTATCTTTGGTTACTTCATTAATGCTGTTATAGGTATTCTCACCTATATTAATAAACTTTACAACATCAATATCTAACTGGTTACATCTATTGTCAATAAATTGCACCTGTTGACTACTTATGTTTTTATTAGATTCGTATTCTCCTGAAGTTGGAGCCTGTTTAACAGCCTGTTGAACAATATTAACGATGTCTTTCTTTGCAAGCTCTTCTGCCGCAAGACATCGTAACTTAAGGGCTTTTCTTAAAGCTCTTCCTTCTGCTCTAGTAGATGCGGTAGCAACGGGATGTGCGCAGAAGAGATCGTCAGTATTTCCATGCCATACATCTGCTACTTCTTTAAAGGTTTTGTGTGAGCCGCTATTCATCCAATTGAACGTTACGCCGAACACCACAGTAGCTCGACCGGGGCCATTATTGTCGGTTGCTGGAAAAACCTGTAAAGGGCCAGAGTCAACAATATCACCAAGTAGTAATTCAGCCACTCTTCGTAATCCAGCACATATGGGATTTCCATCAATCATTTCATTAGACTTAAAATGGGCCATTACATATCCATTCCATTCATCACTAAATATCGAAGGACGTTCTTCTTCGTCAGAGCCTTCTTTTACAACAGCCACCTCTTCTTCTTGTTGTTGTTGTTGTTCCTGCTCTTCTTCAAATACATCATCAAACATAGATGGGTCGGCAGTTTGCATTGTTACAAAATCTTCATCTTTAGCCATGATGGCCTCCACTAAATCAACTAAATCTTTTTTCTTTGCTCCGTTGGGTATGGCGCAATTATGATCTTCCAAAATTTTTTTAAGCTGTTTTATCGTCTTGTCGCTATTCATTATGACTCAATTTCAATTAATCTTTGTGTGATTGGCGGAAAGTTTTTTTCTATTTCAAGTAGCTGAGCAACAATAACACTCAGGGCTTCGCGCATGTTTTTTTGAGAAAGATTACGAATGATATTTTTGACTCGTAAAACAACAAAACCTCGGTTGATTAAAAGACCCGCCTTTTGAGCATCAGAACGAATATGCCTCTGGAGATTTTCTTCACCCCAAATTGGCAAAAAATGAGCAGGGCCATCAATTTCGATTGCTGTTTTCAAAGACGGAACGAATAGGTCAACTTCCATTTTATCGTTGGCTATCAAACCGCGCTTGTGAAATATAACATCCCAGCCAGCCTTAGTCAAGCCTTCGTAGATAAATTTTTCAATTTTGGAGCCTTCTTTACTTGCTTTACGCACTGCTTCTGCGGCTAGCTTACGCAGGTTCGCTTTATCTTCCTCGGACATTGCCTCCCATTGCTTTTTGGAAATCTTGGATCTTCGCTTACGCTCTTTATCTTCCATTTCATCCCAATAGGTAGCCATACCGTTGCTGATTGCCACCTTTTCGGACTCTGTTCTTTTCTTGCCTTTGGTTGGGTGTTCATGCCTACCGCTTTTAATAGCGATTGTTTGGGCTTTGCTTTTATCTCTAAGAGAAACACCAAGCGCATTCAAGGCTCTTCTTATCTTGTTTGGATAAGTTTTAAGCTCTTGGGCTATTTCGTAGGTGCTTTTATTTTTATTTGTATACTCGTCGATAATAAACTCTTTGTACTTGTTTAAAAAGGCGTTACTCATTTGATATCCTCACTAATTGTTCTATATTAAAGTCACTTACGATGTTATTAACACTTCTGTTACAGTAGTTTTCTATTGCCCTTGCGTGTTCGTCACTTCTTGCAATAAGCGTTGTGCTTTTATCAGAAAATGCCCGTATGATAAATTCAAAATCTTTTCCATGCGCCCTAGTCCACTCAAGATCCCAAACATAAAATAACTTGTTTTTTGGTGCAAAGGCTTTTTGCATTGAGAGTGCTGTGAAAACATTTGTTGCAAATAATGAACCGCTGAAATTCCATATTTCATTTATTGACATGAGTGAAAAATTTGGAACTAGTATGCTAGATGTAGCATTTTCAAAAAATACTACAATGTCATCATCTCTATTTTTAGCGTAGCTATTTATATTTTTTATTAGATTAAAAGACAACTGACTAGCCATCATGTCTTCTACTAAAAACCCTATTTGGTTACTTTTTGGCATTAGCTTCATCTCTATTTATAGAGTACCATTCTACGGTTTGTTTGATTCCTTCTTCAACCTCTACTGGAGATATATTTATATACTCTTTCATTCTAGTGGTGTCAAGGAGTTTTTTCATTTGTCCATCTGGCTTTTCGGTGTTCCATAACACTTCGCCCTCATAGTTAACCGCTTTAATTATATACTCAACTAACTCTTTAATGCTAATGTCTTTTCCCGTACCTATATTTAGAGGTTGAGAATGATCATCATAATTTTGCAAGGCTTGAAGAATCGCGTCTGCGGCATCAGACACATACATAAATTCTCTCATGGGATCGCCAGTACCCCAACATTCTACAGTTTCTTCTTCTTCTATTTTTGCTTCTACAAACTTTCTTATTAAAGCTCCTACAACTTTGGTTCTAATAAGATTAAAAGTATCATTTGGGCCATAGAGATTTGTGACACAGGCTGTAACCGCATTTAATTCATATTGATCGTTATAGGCTTCTGCTGCGACCTGTAGCGTTCTTTTTGCAATACCGTGCGCTCTAATTGTCTTGTTTGGAAGTCCATCCCAAAATGTTTCTTCTTTTAATAGATCCATTCCCGTGTCTGGGTATGCGCACGATGTCATGATTGACAATATCTTTTTGACACCTACGTATTCACATGCGTGATGAAGGTTAAGCCCCATAACCGTATTTGAGTAAAGAATGTCTGCTGGATACATTCGGTTGAATTCTATACCCCCATTATATCCAGCGGCGTGTATACAAAAGTCAGGCTTTGTCGCCGTTAAGAAATGTATGACCGCCTGAAGATCATGAAGGTTTGCCTCTTTGTGTTTTAAAACAATCGGGGTGGCTTCATGCTCAACTATCTTTTCGCATAAGGCCGTTCCAAGAAAACCCTCACCGCCAGTAACTAGAATCTTTGAACCCTTAATGTCTATCATGAATACTGATGCCTTATCTGCAAAATAGGTGTTACTTTTATTAGCTCTTGTATGCCGGTTTTTATATCTACCTCACAAGAGAACCCTTCGGATTCTAGCTTATCGTAACTAACTTCATAGTCTCTTTGGTCAGCATCCGTGCCAATTTCTTCATAATGAACAAAGCAACCCGTGTGTTCTTTAACATATTCCGCTAATTCTCTTTTTGTCCAATTAAGATGGTTTGCTCCAGCGTTGTAAACCTTGTGTTTCCAACTACCCATGTTTTCAAACCCCATGGTAAAAGCTTTAGCCATATCACGGACGTGAATGAAAGTTCTACGAAAATCTGCTTGAAAAATAGTAAGTATCCTGTTTGTTACAGCCTGATAAACAAAGTCGTTTACAAGCAAGTTAACCCGCATAGATGGGCTAACTCCAAATCCA
>TARA_R110002110_G_scaffold408132_3_pt1 | contig 17048 bp, 14 predicted proteins | sample TARA_R110002110 | Tara Oceans TARA_R110002110 (sample SAMEA4397330) | marine metagenome | biome: Polar Biome; feature: [SRF] surface water layer (ENVO:00010504); material: water (ENVO:00002006), including particulate matter (ENVO:01000060) such as... | depth 5 m
GATAGAGAGGCGTGAGACTGTCCTGTCTCTCCTTGAGGATTCGCTGTCTGCTGTTGGCCTCAATGATATACGGCTAGCCCTTGTGGATAGCATGTCCGAAACTGGTGCAGAGGGAAGCTACGATCTGAACAGGATTATCAATCTGGCTCTGGACAAGGTTGACCCCAACCTGTCATACGAAGAGCAGGCCAAGGAACTGGGTCGGTTCATGGATCATGAGTTGATGCATAGCCTTGTCAACCTAGACCTTCTCGACAAAGAAGAGCTTGATATGCTGGCCAGCTACGGCTTGCGAACCATGGATCCTAACTTTCCAAATATGTCCTTGGTCAAGGTCCAGGAAGCAATGCATGAGCAACTTGCAAGGAGAGAAAAGGATAGTCGCTACCTCCTGACTAGGAGGGATGCCCTGGAGGAGGGAATGGCCCAGGGTTACAGGCATTACAATGCTGCCAAGGACAAGGATCCAGACGCGCCTGTTGCCGTTATGGACAAGATCAATATGTTCTTCGACCGATTCGGCAACCATCTGGCTGGGTACGGATTCAGGTCAGCAGAGGACGTGTTCGATGCCATTCGTGCTGGAGAGGTTGGTCTTCGTAAGCGTGGTGTAGTGAGGAACCTTCGGCTTGCTCGCGAAATAAACGACAACATCGTTGAGACTGCGGACGCTTCGATGCGCGCTGACAAGGGGCAGCCACTCACTCCTGATGAGATTGATTCCCTCAGTGACGCGGAGTTCGAGAAGTATTCTCTCGATCCTTCCAGTATACAGCCATGGGAATGGATGATACCTCCGTGGGACAGCAAGCAGGATGATGGTGGTGAGGTGGTGTCCGCCAGATTCAATGTCGATGTTCCCGGCAGGAGTGAACCCAAGTCCGTTGTCGTTGACCTGGAACACTACGCCTCGCAGGCTAAGGGGAGCTGGGAGGTTGCCTTCCTTGCGACAGACGAGAGCGGGGATCTGAATACAAAACTGGACAAGGGTGCTGGTGCGCAGGCCACTCGGGAAGTCTTTGCGACCGTCCTGGATATCCTTAGTGAGTTCATTGACTCGAAGTCCAAGGCCGGTGAGAAGCCAGTCTCTCTTGAGATTGACGGGGAGGGTAAGTCTAGGGTTAGGTACTACTCGACCGTCCTTCGTCGGTACGCCCCCAGGATGGGGTATGAGATCAGCAAGAACCTGACGGATATCAGTGACGATGGATCCATGGGCAGGTGGGTGCTTCTCGATAAAGATCTGAAGTCAGCGTTAAAGGAACCGAAGTTCTCACTTGATCCGTCCGAACTACTTGGCGGAGATCTCTACTCTCCATTGGCCCGCGCACTCAGTGAGTCACCTCAACGCAAGATGACCGTGGCCCAGCTTCGGGCGCACCTGCGGAAGCAGGGCGTCAGGAAGGATGAGATTGACTGGAGCCTTGAAGAGCATCTCGAAGGAATGGAACCGGGAGATAAGCTGAACCTTGATGATCTCCAAGAGAAGGTCGTGTTCATTCGTCTCGACGAGACAGTACTGGGTGATGGTCCGAAGTACCAGTTTGGCACACCGGAAGAGCAAGATGCAGCACTGGCAAGGCTACACGCGGCGAGAGTTAAAGTGAATGCGTTTCAGTTCAGCGCAACGACTCTGGGTCAATCCAGAGGGGAAGTCGCGCAGCGCGAAGATGCGGAATGGGATGCTCTCACGGAGGAGTTTGAGGAAGCCGAGCGGGCGATGAAAGACATCGTACCGGGTTGGGGACGCGCAGAGGATGCTGAGATTCTTCCCACAAAGGGCGAAGGCTACACCCTCCCCGGCGGCGAGAACTATCGGGAGACGCTCATCACACTGCCGGGTGGCATGACAGCGGCAGATCTTGCGGATGAACTGGATTCTGCGTGGGAGGCTATAGCGGCTCTTCCTGGCTTTCCCAGCGATGCTTACGTAGTGGACCAGATAGGGTGGGCAAGCGAAGAGGCACCCAAGGTTGTTTACGAGAGGTGGTCCGATGCCACAGATAGAAAACAAGCAGGACCGATAGGCGGTCAGCCCGATGGTGTATTCACTGGCCTCCCAAGGCACCCATCAGGCTCAGCCCCCAATGTTCTGGTCTACGTCCGCCATAATGACCGTACTGGTCCCAACGGTGAGCGCGTCCTGTTCATCGAGGAGATACAGGATGACTGGGCGAAGGCAGGGAGGAAGAGGGGGTATCGTGGTTTTTCCGAAGAAAAGATAAAGCGCCAACTGGAAGGGTTCGACGCTGACTCGGACAGGGAGGCTTTTTATTCTGGCAAGAACTATACGACCGATGAGGCGTGGAAGATTCTTTCTGAGCGGGTGAAGCTATGGGACGAACTGGATCGCATTGCCGACATAGGCGTACCCGACCGCCCCTTCAAGTCCACCGCTCAAGAGCTAGCACTCAGGCGCATGATCGCCAAGGCTATCCGTGAGGGATATGACTCCGTTTCCTGGACGACTGGCGTCACCCAGGTCAACAGATATGAGAGTCAGCTTCGGAAAGTCGTAGACTCCATAGGATGGCAGCGTGGAGGAGTTTCTTGGGTTAGTGGAGACTCTCATTTGCAGAGTGAAATTGTAGTAGATACACGCAAGGACAACTCAAGCGTGCTTGAGATGGTAGTCGATGCCAATAGTGGCATAGTGATAATGGGATCTGATACAGATGTTGTAGACAGTCCACTCGAAGACGTAGTGGGTAAGAGCATCGCGAAGCGGATCCTTGAAGGTGGCCCCGATGGCGTAGTCGAAGGTGACAACCTAACGATTGGTGGACAGGGCTTCATCGATCTCTATGATGGTAAGCTTGTTAAGGAAGCCAATAGGTTCGGCAAGAAGTACGGCGCGAAGGTGGAGACGGGCGAAGTCGAGACTGAGCGCGGAGATGTTGGTGGTGGTGTACCCTCCATGCACAAGGATAGGGTCGAAGTCCACACCTTTAAGCTAACACCAGCGATGAGTGCCGAAGCCGAAGCTAGCGGCACAAGGATGTACTCCTTGTCCGCTGCTGACCTAAAGATTGTCGCGAAGAGGAAACAACTTGTAAGTGATATACCCGGCCTGTCCGGGATCCTTCCGTATCTGTTTGGGCGTGAGAAGGATAAGCTCAAAACTAATACCGCTAGGCGATTGGTCAAGTTGTTTACAGACATGCCGAATGCAACCGAGCTTGCAAGCGTTGCGTTCGCAGGGAGGGAGAAGCGTGGCTGGTACGAAGATAGCGCCAAGGCCCTGCTCGACATCTTCGGTGTTGAAGACGCACCTAGATTCGCCGCCTTGCTGGCGGCTCTCTCTCCTCAGTTGTCAGTGGAGTCAAATGCCAAGAACGCCCTGAACATGTGGGTGAATTGGGCAAAGGCTGGCCGCCCGACTTCGAGGAAGGATATTCTTGCGCTTATGGCCATGTCCGTGGAGGGGGAATTCCATGGAGATCCAGTCAAGGGCATGGATAGCGTGATGGGGGCATGGGAAAATAACACAGTCCGCGCCCTGTCGGCAGACGACCCAACTGTGATAGTTCTCTCTGGCCCGAAGGTGAACTCCTTTATGCTTAACCTTCGCGGCTACGTGAACGAAGTCACGAATGATACCTGGATGGGCATCATTCTCGGGGTGAAGCAGGCGATCTTTGGTGGGTCACTCAATGTTGCAGGCACTGACCCAGGCAAGGGCACCGGATACCTAGCCGCGTCCGCCCTTGCAAGGAAGGCCGCCAAGATACTTTCCAATAGGACAGGGGAACACTGGACTCCGTATGAGGTTCAGGAGACGGCATGGTCATGGGCAAGATCCTTGAACGAACAGAGGAAGTCACCAGAAGAAGAGCTTGACGCTATCCAAATAGTACGCAAGCAGGGAGGGCCAGACATTGAAAGAATTTCAGAAACCCCGGACTTTGCAATACTCTTCACCACCGGAGTCTACAAAGAAATCATCAAAAAGGGCGGACTCACCAGGCGCGTCAACATTGCCGCTCGCAATCGAAAGGCTGCTAGAACTTCTCGAAGAAGAAGGGGATGGAATAAAGTCTCGGACCCAGGAATTGCAGAAAATCGTTTCAACGCCGACCTCGTAAGAGCATCGAAGAGAATAGAGGCGAACGCAGTCAAGAGGTACGGACCCAAGAAGCCCAAGACCAAGCTATCACTACCCACCCCCCGCGCCGAAGCCAGCGCCACTCGATATCCGTTGGAGTCGAGAGAGAGGTGGTACGCAGATGCCGACTATGAGGCGAGAGGTGCCTCTCTAGTTGAGATGACCCCGGACGAGTTCTTGTCCCGCACCAAGCCGCTTGCGATTGACGAGGTGACGCGGGAGAACATAGACGAACTCAGGGGGAAGATGGAGCGCGGCGAACCCCTTGACCCGCTCACTATTTATAGAGATGACCTAACGGACGTGCGTGCTTCGGACGGAAGACACAGAGCAATCGCAGCCAAAGAGTTGGGAATGGAGAGCATCCCGGTTCTTGACTTCACCCCCCGCGCCGAAGCCACAGGCCGCAAGCTATCACTCCGTGTGAAATTGGGTCAAGGGGAGCGTGCGAACGAGGGTAGCCCCTCTTCCAATTTTATGGATGAGTACTATGAAGCGACATACCCCCATCCCTTTGATGACAGCACTCGCGCTCTCGGGGCCAAGGTGGATGGCGAAGTACACAACGTCGAGACAACCATTAGTATCGTAAATGAAGATACAGTAAGGCTTTCTTGGATACAGACTCAGCCTCCGGCGTCTGGTGGTACCCGTGGTGCTGGCGTTGGTTCCTACATGCTCAAGAAGTTGACTGAAATCGCAGACAAGCATGGGGTCAGCATAGAGGGGACCGTTGCGCGGGCACCCGGTATGGACGAGGATGCTGGACTGTCAGCATCCGATCTGATGAATTGGTATCTTCGGAACGGCTTTGAGGTTACTGGTGGTCCAAGCGATTCGCCAAGCATCACCAGGAGTCCAGCGTCACCCACCCCCCGCGCCGAAGCAAAGATGGTGAAGTCTGATGGTGTAAAGTTGTCATTGTCGCCTGGGATAATTGCATACCACTCCACGAATGTTCCGGAATTCGGTGAGTTCAATACATCTGGGCTGTCTGCTCACTTCGGGACTGCCGATGCAGCTACCGACAGGGCTAGGGATTTACGAGACTTCAGTGTTGATGTTGTGGGAAGAAAGCATGACGACCCTCGGACTGTAAAGGTTGCACTTGATATAAAGAATCCATTGGAAATGCCGGACCTCGCCAGCTTGTATCAGTCAGAGCGAGGTGAGTTTATTCGTTCTGAGGAGGTGGAGAGTAGGCTTGATGAATTCTACCAAGACGATGAGGATTCTCCACAGCATCCACATCCAGCGAGCTGGGAAAGCGAAACAGATTTTCAGGAATGGTTACTCGGTAACGGATTCCTCACGCCGGATCAGTTCTGGGATGTTCAATACGATGTGGACGGAGCGGTTAGTATCCTGAAGGATAACGGGTATGACGGAATAGCTTATGAGAATGCTGTAGAAAATCCAGGAAGCATTTCATACATCCCGTTCGACGCGTCACAAATAACTATCCTGTCCGATTTGCCCACAAAGCTGTCCCTCCCGGCTACACCAATAGAGACAGTTCAGCAGATGGATCCCAACATGAATGACAACGGGACTATCAAGCGGATCAATGAGAATGCCACTGAGAGAAACAAGCAGATAGCCAGGGGTGAGATCGAGGGAGAGAAGCTCTCCGAGAATCAGAAGAAGAAGTACTCCCTTGCTGCGGGTCAGCCCAACTTCGCCGGAGACATTCCGGATATCATCCGCCGCTCAGTGACGATCAAGAAGGACCAGACACTCTTCGAGAAGATCGCCTTCTTCATGGACAAGGAGAACAGGCCAGAGTTCTGGCAGAGGCTCCGGCAGAGAGCCTTGAATCAGTACGAGAGAGCTGGATGGATGGACAGGGAACTTGCCCAGAAGACAGGCAACAATGTCTACTTGATGGCTGCTGTTGCCTCCATGTCTGCTGCACTCAACTCCGACAAGGCGAGAGGGATGTTCACATATGCTTTGGAGAAGGGTATCCCTGTACTCAAGAAGGCAATGGAGGGTGGTGTCGAAGCTTCGTGGGTGACTATGGCTCCATTCGAGATCACCATGCCTGACGGCAGCAAGAGGCAGGGTGGACTACGTACCATCCTTACGCCGCTGTTTGCAAACAACAGCAACCTGTACCCACTGTGGTCCTCATTCATGATTGCCCGAAGGGAGCATCGCTTTGAGGCTACGGGCAAGAAAGTGAGGATGAATGCGGAGAGCCGCCAGAAGATATTCGACGAAGTCGGATACGATCCGGAGACAAAGGCATGGACTAATTCAAAGTACCCCAACCTTGAGGTTGTCGATAAGAACTATCAAGCATGGAACAGCGCATTCGTTGACTTCATGGTGGCCGCTGGTGTCTTTACTCCATCCGAGGCTGAGATCTACAAGAGCTACGCGGACTATATCCCCTTCTACAGGCAGTGGGATGGAGAGTCCAATGCAGAGCTTGACGAGAATATCTCTGGGCTGATACAGGAAGAGGACATGATACGCGGGATACCGAGAAAGTCGCGCCCGCCTTCCATGTTTCATGCCATGACAGGGGCACAGGGGGCTAAGCCCGCTAAGGGCGGTGAAGCCAAGGTTGATGATCCGCTTGAGAACATCTTGCAAAATGCATTCGCGGGGTTGCAAGCGGGGATGAAGAACATTGCAGCGGATAAGGTCATCAGGAACGCAGAGCATCTCGGGCTAGCCGAAGCTACCGATCTAGCGGGAGATTCTACCCACACAATAAGAAGAGACGGCATCGATAAGCACTTCATAGTAAGGGACGAACTCGTCATGGAGGTATTGTCGGGTGTCATGGATGCCCGCATGCCCTGGCTTGACCTCCTCTCCAAGCCTGCGCGATGGCTAAGGGAACTCATCACCCGCAGTCCCGACTTCCTTGCTGCCAACCTGTTGAGAGATACTGGGTCGGCGTGGGTGACCAGTGGCGCAGACTTCGACCCCTTCACGGGTGCGATAAAGAACATGTTCTCTGGTGACTCCGACCCGAGATGGGAGGCGCTCGAACGGGCTGGGGTAGCCAGCGGCTTTGAGAACATGAACAATCCTGAGGACTTCCGAAAGTATTCCGAGAGGCAATGGAAGCGGGAGGGTGTCACTGGGGATACAACTGACGCATGGAAGTTCTTTGACAAGATCTGGACGGGATCTGGAAAGCTATCCACTCGTTCCGACATGGCCGTCAGGATGGATGTTTGGCAGGATGTTGTTAGCCGGATGGAGGCAGAGGGAGGACACGACAGGTCTGTCATAGAAGCAGAGGCAGACTTCCAAGCATCTGAAACTCTGAACTTTGGACGCAGGGGATCGAGTCCTTACTACAGAATCCTCACTGCCTTGGTTCCCTTCACGGGCGCACGCTTCCAGGGGCTGGACGTTCTGTACAGGGCAGCAGCAGGGAAGTACGGAACAGACTACGCAGCAGTTCAGAGCGGTGCCGCACTCATGAGGTTTAGGCAGAGGGCGATGATGGTCCTCTCCCTTGCGGGTATGTACTGGCTACTTGTCCATGACGATGATGACTATCTCGGGCAGACGGATGAGACGCGGGATATGAATCTCATCATTCCGAGCAGCATCCTTCCGGGAGATTCTCCACTTAAGTTTCCCAAGCCATTTGAAGTCGGGTTCATGCTTATCACTGTGCCCGAGGCAATCTTGTCATGGTTCAATGATGACACAGACAACCGTGATGCTATCAACACGTTGAAGAGAGGGCTGATAGCAACGCTTCACTTCAACCCTATGCCGCAAGCGGCCAAGCCTGTCTACGAGGTGATGTCCAACTACTCGTCTTGGACTGGGAGGAATGTTGTCCCCGAACATCAGCTTGGTTTGAAGTCACATCTACAATACACGGATGCGACAGGTGAGTTCGCCCGGCTATTGGGAAAGACATTCGGAGCGTCACCGTCAAGGATTGAACACATTATCCGAGGGTACACAGGGACACTCGGAAGCTATGGGCTGTTCATCGTGGATGAAGCCACTCGGTCTATGTCTGACCTACCCAGCAGGCCACCCCTGGAGCTGAGTGATTTCCCAATGTTCCGAAGGTTTGTCGGCAAGCCTGGGGGAGACACCCGTGGAAATCTCCAGAAGTTCTATGACCTCAGGGAGGTCTCCGACCTCACCGTCAACTCATGGCGTAAGCTCAGGAGAGAGGGCAGGCATGATGAGGCCAAGGAGCTTAGGCGAGAGAGCAAGGAACTGTTCGAGAGTCGGGGCCGCGTGCTGGGCATGGACAGGAGAGTCTCCGCCATAAGGAAGAGGATGCAGCGCATCATGCTTTCCGACATTGATGCGGCAGAGAAGTCCCGGAGGATGGACGCTGCCAGGGAAGATCTCGAAAGGGCAATGTCTGATGTCAAGAAGGTCAGGAAGGAATCAAATCTCCCGATTGACCGGAGACTCATATGAGGTTGTCTAGGTACTTTACCCTAGAGGAAATGACCAAGAGTCAAACGGCAACAAGGCTCGGGATATCCAATAAGCCTAACGAATCCGAGGTCTTAATGCTGGAGTTGCTATGCAACAGGGTGCTTGACAGTGTCAGGGAAAACTTTGATGTGCCGTTCTCACCTTCGTCAGCATTCCGGAGTGCTGACCTCAACGAAGCTATCGGGGGGGCACGGTACTCTCAACATCTTGAGGGCAAGGCGGCGGACATAGAGATACCAAGTATCGATAACTTGACACTCGCCGTCTGGATCAGAGACAATCTTGAATTCGACCAGCTTATACTTGAGAACTATGATCCAACCGAGCCTGGCTCAGGGTGGGTGCATGTGTCCTACAGCCCGGATGACAACAGGATGGAGTGTCTGAGCTATGTGGACGGGGGCTACTATAGAGGGATCGGTGGCGATACTGACGGAGCTTGCAGCCCTTCTGGTTCTGGCATGGCTACTCTCAATGGATTGATATTTAGTGTGCTTAATTTTATACGTGACATATTATCACTAAGGAGAAAGAATGATTGACTGGATTACTTTGAACATCAATGGCTTGGTACAAGTTGTGCTTCAAGTCGTAGGCGCGTTCGCCATTATCGCTGCATGGACACCCAACACTGCGGACAACAAGGTGGCTTCTACCCTGCTTGAGGCAGTTAACTTTCTGGGTGGAAATCTCAACAAGGCACGCAATGCGCCTGACGCCTAGGCCCTGGTATACGTGACAACCGTTACAGTCGTGACTGCATTCTTTGCGCTAGTCATAGTCTCCATACTGCTGATGGCCAGGGCCTACCGATCAACTGGTAGGGCTGAGAGTTTGGTAAGGACTCATGCCGAAGGCAACAGGAGAAGGAGGGCTTTCGATGAAGAAACTTCTAGGCCCGTTAGTCGTGGCCGTGAGCTTATCGACAGGTTGCGCAGGCGTGTGGGCGGGTAAACCCCCTGCTTGTCCATCCCCTTCGCATGCTGCTATCAATGAGTTGTTAGCAGTGCAACGCGCCGCAGTTGCTTCTGATCTCTCCGAATGGATCGGGGAGATCGAGAGGTACTGCTCCGGCATAGACGCTATGCGAAAGGATTGATATGGCCGAAGGACCCAAGGCTAGACTTACCCGAATCCACATGGAGCGAAACGCAAGCAGGAGCAAGGTTGCCCTATGGCTTTCATCGCTGGAACCAAAGCACATAGCAAGGTGGGAAGAATACGTTGATGCGTATCTTTCCTTGCCGGGTGTGAGCGTTCCGGATCTCGTTGAGGCAGTATCTTCGGACGAAATACTTGGCTCTTCGTTCCCTGAGATTTCACCAGAGAGCCTAAAGAAGTGGATGCACAGAAACCGTGGCCACAAAAAAGACTCCGAGGGATAGGCTTAGAGAGGTAGCCGATGAGGCAGAGTCTCTGAGCGAGTCCCTTGAGGGACTCAGGCTGATCGCCAAGGAGCAGGCCAAGGCGAGGGAAGCCAAGAAGCTCTTGCAGGCATCGGAGGCCAGGGTCCAAGAACTCTCAGATGCTATCGCTTGCTACGATTCACTTAGGGCTTCGGACCTCAAGCCGATCAAGATCAAAAAGGGCAGGGCAAAGCAGGGGAAATCACCGCACACATTCCTTGCCCTGGCAAGCGACTGGCATTCATGTGAGATCGTTGAGTCCTCCGAGACTGGGGGGAGAAACAAACACAGTGAATCCATAGGGCGAGAGAGGGCCAACAGATACTTCGTTGATCTCGTCAAACTTGTGAGGGAGAGTCAACAGAGATTCCTCATCGAGGACTTGATCCTGTGGCTCGGTGGCGACTTCATGGTGGGTGAGATGCATGGGGTTGAATCAGCCCGGTCCTGCAACCTAGCCCCGCTGGAAGAGATCGCGGCCATCAAGGAGATTCTCATCGGGGGGATCAATTACCTCTTGGCAGAGCTAGACGTGCCGAAGATCCATGTCCCATGCTCCCCTGGGAACCACGGTCGCAGCACCCTTGAATACCGATACCGAAAGTCCATGGCCTACAGCTACGAGGCTTACCTCTACAGGGACTTAGCCATCCATTACGCTGATGAGCCTAGGCTGGACTTCGATACGTCTGACGAGCCTTACAAGGTCGTAGACGCGGGCGGATTTAGGGTGGGTTTTCACCACGGTCATGAGATCCGCTACGGGGGTGGGGTCGGTGGACTCTCGGTTCCCTTCCGCCGCTCGTTCTATCGGCTCCAGTCTACATATGACATGGATGCCATGTGCATCGGGCACTTCCACCAGTACGGGTACTATAGTGGGGTCGGCTTCACGAACGGGAGTCTCGTGGGGTGGAACTCCTACGCTGCTGGGAAGGGGCTGCCCTTTGAACCACCCGCCCAAGTGGCTGCTCTTATAAGCCATGAGAGGCAAGCGGTTGGAAGGGTGATGCCGATCTGGGTATGACCAAGCAGCGCAAAAGGCTAGCCAAGATCACCAGATGGCTAAGGAGATTATTCCCTGGGAAGCATCCCATACGGGTCATCGTTGCCAAGATGCCAAAGGACGTGCGGGACTGCGACGGAGTTTACTATCCACCCGTTGACAGCAAGCTCGCCGTAATAAGGGTCAACCCGGACCAAGGGAAGTCAGCGAAAGTCTACACGCTGATGCACGAATGGGCACACTACAGAGTTGACCCCGGCGCAGATAGGGCAGACCGAGGTCACGGAGGGCACACCAACGAATTCTATCTTGAGTATGGGAGAATCGAAAGAGCATTCTTCAAGGCGCTTGAAGGAGAACTCAAGATCAAGGGGAAGTCTCGCTAGCCTCTCTTCAGATGCTCGATCTTTTTGCTCAAGTAGAACTGTGCTTTCTCTAGGTCTTGGAGTGGGTCGCCCTTCCGGCCAACCCTGGACAGGTACTTGATGATGCTGCCCAGCAGGTAGTCTCCGGGGCACCAATCTAGGATGACATCCAGGGGTTCAATGTTACGGCCCTCGGTGTAATGACTCGGATTGATTACGTCGTCAAACGGAGGCTTACTCATTGAACAGATTCCGGCTCCCGACAGCGTTGTAGGGGGAGCTTAGGTACGCCTGCTTCAAGGTTTCCAGGGCCTCTCTTGCCAACTCGTTGTGAGCAAGCTCTGCTCTGCTCTCTATCGAACAGAGGTGCCTTATCCGAATGGCAGCGACCGCCTCGGGGCTATGGTGGTAGGTGTCCTCCGTCTGGAGGCCCAAGCTTTCAAGATAGTTTTGAAAGTTGCCAGACCGGCACAGTTGCGCGGCAACTGCTACGGCCCGACGGCCCTCGTCCACGCCCTCCCTTTCCACCGGCCTGTCTTGGTCGTTGAGTTCAACCATCACGCACTGATACCTCGTACCCACCCACGATGTATACAACTCGTTGGGAACATCGTTGGGATGTAGGACCAGTGTCAGGTGGTAGCCGTCCCTCGTCTGGCGAAATGAGGTTTTGACTGCCTCGAACTTCAAGACGTAATCTTCTGAGTTCATGATGTTTCCTCTCGTTGTGGCATCGGCTCAAGGTCCGAGCATGAGTAAAAGAAATGGCAGTGGCTGCATACCAACTTGCATCCCCGGCCAAGCAGATCATGTCCGCAGTTCGGACAGCTATCCATCTTTCTTTTCCGGGGTGTAGTCACCACACACAGAACATCGCCACCTCAGTGGCTTGGGGAAACTCTTCCCCGTGTAGATGTGGGCAGTCTTTTCACCACAGTTCGCGCATAGCCGTTCATCGGTTTCAACTGTCATTGTTCCCAACCCATTGTGAGTAAGAGTCTATTGCCCACTGGAGCGCATCGATCCCTTCGATGATCCAGAACTTTTCCTCGTCGCCATGCTGGTGAACTCGACCATGGCAAAGGCGACACAGCGGAATGGTCTTTGAGTCGCAGACCTTCATGCCCACGCCACGGGGACCGGCATGTCTCAAGTGGTGCGCATCGCTAGAGGGGCCACGACAAAGTAAACAGTCGTGACCCCTCACATGAGCCAGATACTTCCGGCTCCGAATGTTGTTCAGCTTGCTGATCAATCCAGCATCGACATGATATCAATCGTCTCACCCGGAGACTCGGTGACTTCACTGGCAACGGGCTGCCGCTGGGCGGGTGCTTGCTTGTTGAACCCGCCTCCCTTCGCTTGGAACTTCTGCCCCTCAAGACTCAGGTAAACGTAGGGAGTTCCGTCCTTCTGGGACTGACCAGACCACCCGGAGAGATAGACGTATGCCTCTCCCGACTTGGCCGCTATCGTGAGGGCACGGATAAATTCGACATCCACCCTCACCTTACCCACGAAGTCAGGCTTCTTCGGGTTGTCCTTGTATTGGTTTGTGTTGAGGTATCCCTTGTTCATCTTTGCTTCTGCCATCAGTTCTTCTCCTTGTTGAGTGCGCCCTTGTATCGTTTGAGTGTCCGCTTAAAAACGTCCAGCATGTTCTCGTTCTTCGCAATGTTCTTGACGATCTCGCTGTTGCTGTCCAGCAACTTCTTGATGTCTTCCTCGCTGGTGCATCCCTTGCACAGCCCAAGCAGGGCCATGGCACTGGGATCATTGGAAAGAAACCAATCGTCCCATAGCAATCGGGACGCGGACTCCTTGGCTTCTGTTGTGAAGAACGGACCCCGATCTCCAACGTAAAACCCAGGGAGATATTCGTCGTTGTCCACCCTGTACAGGTATGACCCGACTCCCCACTTGCTTGCGGCCCGCTTTAGCGCACCTGTCGCAGCGCCCTTCTCTCCCCCGATATCGGTGTCTCCTGACGCATCAGACTTGGAGTACCAAGTATCACCGATGCGTATCGAGAGCTTGCAGACCGTTGCGGAACCGGCTTGAAAATACTCGTCACTCCAGTCCAGCGGAGAGAGTACCTCGTCAAGCCTCTCTATCACATGAGTTCTGTTCAGATAGAACAGGGGCTTCATGTGCGGCTCTTCGTTTCTAGTGATGGGGTGTCCCCCCATCAGTAGAACAACATTGGGTGCGAACCTTGAGCGCAACGAAGCAAGCACCCCTTCTGCGTCCGAAGTCATACCTCGTATCCCCCTCTTGACAACCGCTTGAGGAGTATGGACTTGATCGACTCGGACACATTCATGCCGTTGTCCTTTGCGAACTTGCGAATAGATCTGGCCAACTTTTGCTCAGACTTCTTGATAGAGAATGACATCACTACTGCTTGTTTTGTACTACTCATTGCTTTCGTTCTCCTCTTTGTATTGCGTACACCATCTTGAAGCATCACAGAAGGCAACACACCTTGTTGCCTCTCCCGGACGGGATTCAATGTAGAGATCGTTCGTGGTGTCGGACTCGACCTTCGCCACTGCCTCCAACTCGTTGCCATGAAGAGACAGGGCACGACCCTTGGGATTCTTGGACCGCTTGTCCCTCGACCGGGACATGACTGCCCACTTGTCTTGGCCTCTCCACTGCTCATCCTTAGTGCAGCGTGGAGGTTCTTCCATCGTGTCCGCTTCGATGTGTGCCTTGATGCGACCCATAAAGAAGTCTTCCTGCTCCTCGTATGACCACAGGTCAATCGGAATCGTCACGCCGGGCTGCTTGGGATAGTCACTGCGGGTGCTGGCCGTTCGCCAGTTCCAATCCTTGAGGATTGCGTACACCTCAAGCTTGGACACCCGCTTGCCATTCACCCGTTGAACCAGATAGGCGTACATATTCAACTGCTTGGCCCACTTGTCTGGGAAGCGAGTCGCGGCAACGCTAGTCATCTTGTAGTCACCGATCACCACGGCTCCGTCGTCATCGGATTGGAGATCGATGGCACCGCTGACCACCAGCCTTTCGCCACGCCCTAGCTCTTCGGTGAGATCAAGGAACAGGCGTTCCTCCGCACCCTCACCACCATACTGTTCAGCGATGTGGTGAAGAGACGTACCGACCAGCCGGAAGACAGTGGCGTAAACGTCCTCCTCCATGTCTCGGTAGTGGCGTGAGCGCAGGATTCTCACCCTCGGTGAGTCGATCAACTGCGTGACAGTGTAGGTGCTACCGCCTGCGTCGTAGTGCTTGGCATTGGCGAAGGCGACAAGTGAGTCTGGAGCGTTGTGCTTGTTTGTGATTTTCATGGTTGGCACATGATAGCTTTGTATGATGTGATCGCAACCCCAAACAAGTGGGGGGCCAGCCCCATGAAAGACTGACCCCCCGAACACAACACAAAGGAGTGACATAGATGCCACCCTGACAACCGTACCTCATGGATTCTGAAATGGCCATGATTTCTGCATGCAAAGTTGGCCATTACCTGAGTGTTCCACGCGGAACATTGCATCCGTGGAATTCATCCCACCCGGTGGGGTGAATTCTCAAAACCAAATCTCCCCAAGGGAACATGTGATAGGTCCGGCCCACTACCCTCAAAGAGTTGTCAGCAGTAGAGCGTGGTGGTTTTCCCCTCCCCTCTCCCCCGGATGCAGCGCAATCGCGCAATCGCTATTTGGTTTTGAGGCACCCCCCTCCGAATCCGCACCAATCTGCCAATCATGTGTCTTTCCCCACACTTGTGCCGGTTGTGCCGGTTGCTCCGGCTGAAATAAGGGTGTCGGGGTGGGGATCAGGGTCGCCTTTTGGTTTTGAGGAACCTGATCAGCTCGATGCACTCAAAAAAATAAGTATACAGAGCCTCCGCAGATGCATTGTTTAGAATAACCCATGTTACTGTCAACTCATTGGGAGGTGCGTGACATGGAATGGGAACAGACCATATACGGGGAGCCTGCGAGTAAGGCGAACTCCCGTAGGGCGGTGATGATCGGAGGAAAGAGCCGCTTCATCAAGTCCAAGAAGGCTTTGGACTACGCCAAGGAATTCGCACGACAAGCTAAGACAGGTGATGACATGCTGGACCATGATGGGTCAAGAGTCTGCGTTGAAATCACCATATGGTATGCGTCACGGCGTCCCGACTTGGACGAGTCGCTAATCTTGGATCTACTCCAGGGGGTTGCATACGAAAACGATAGATGCGTGAAGAGAAAGGTGATCGAATGGCGGCTCGACAAGAAGAATCCGAGGGCGAAGATAGTGGTGACACAGCTACCTCAGAAATATGGAGAGGTCTAGACCCTGACGCAGAGCGGAGGCTGATGGTCGCCATTCTCACGCAGGCCGTGAGGGACATGGGCAACGATGACGAGGGCAGATCCGTGGAGTCCGTGCTGTGGTGGACAAAGACAAGAGGGTTCAAGACAACATGTGACTACATCGATCTTAACCATACGAATGTGCGCAGTGCGCTGGAGGATCTGGCTGGCTACGATCTGCCAGTCCGACGCCAGATGGTCACCGACATGATGTCTTCGGTGAAAACCCTACGTTGACAGACGGGGCCGGGAGCGTTATTCCTTCCGTCTAAGTAATACTTAGCCGATGGGACTCATAGCCTTGTGATCGCAATGCATAGAGATACCAAGCATAGAGTCCACATGGAAGCACTGTCCGAAGGCCAGTGCTTCTAAGTATTACTTAGTGTCACAACACACAACACATGGGGGGAGAGCATTGATTGAGGACTTCAAGAGCCACATACTGGACAACGTAGGAAAGCTTGGCCGGGTCTATACGACTTGCCCATCTTGCTCTGCCGAGAGATCCAGTAGCGTCAGCCGAAACAAGAAGGTACTCGGTGTCAACTACGAACAAGATCAAGCGGTGTACTATTGCAATCACTGCGGAGAAACGGGACATGTGTTTCTTGATGCGGGAGATTCAATAGACTGGGGAGATTCAACAGTCACGGGAGATTCAGTAGATAAACTACCTGAGTACCCATCCCTGGGAAAATCAGAACTTGAATACCTTTTGAGCCGGGGAATTGAGAGCCAAGAACTGGATCTCTTCGCCGCTGAGAAGTCGTTCAGCGTGGGCGACGGATGGCAGACACTTCCCGCCATCGGGTTCCCGTACCACATGGACCGCAACGTGAAGTGGATTGCTCCCAACCCATTGGGAGGAAGGAAGCTTGTTGCGTGGGAGCGGACAGGTGGAGGTGCTGGCCTGTACCGCCGTGAATCTATCGACTGGGCTGACCCCTGCCTAATTCTTTGCGAGGGTGAGCTTGACTGTGAAAGTGCCCGGTGGATTGGGTTCAACGCGATCTCGGTTCCCAATGGCGCACCGAAGGGAAGCCAAGTCGCCAAGATATTCAAGAGCATCACTGCCAAGATCCAAAGCTTCCAGAGGGTCGTGCTTGCCATGGACGATGACGAAGCGGGACAGTCAGCATTGGACTCGCTTGTCGATCTCGTTGGCCGGAAGCGGGCGCACACCGTGCGGTATCCGGCGGGCTGCAAGGATGTGAATGACATTCTTGTGCGCTTCGGGCAGGACGGACTGCGATCCGCGTTGACCAACACGCAGCCCTGCCTCAACGGAATCGTGGTGCCCTCGTCGTACTCGCTTGCTGTCAACAAGTTGAGGACAGAAGGTTTCGCCGAAGGGTCCAAGACGGGGATCGCCCCCATCGATGAACTCAT
>TARA_R110002110_G_scaffold415739_1_pt1 | contig 17038 bp, 17 predicted proteins | sample TARA_R110002110 | Tara Oceans TARA_R110002110 (sample SAMEA4397330) | marine metagenome | biome: Polar Biome; feature: [SRF] surface water layer (ENVO:00010504); material: water (ENVO:00002006), including particulate matter (ENVO:01000060) such as... | depth 5 m
TGCCAGACATTACCTGCCAGTACCGGTCACTCCCACTCGATTGTAAATGAGCCATTTTTGTCTTTTATATTCAATGGCTTATTTTCCTGCCAATCGGTAATACCATGAAAAATACCATGCTCAGAAATTTCTTTAAAAATACGGCTATATCTTACCGATTTGCCCAAAGAAGCAGAAGTGAAATTCAAATAACCACGTAACCATTCTTCCAGTTATTCGGCAGGTATCCGTGCGAAAAACCGGTTTGACTCACCGTGCAGAGACTAACCATGCGATAAATGTCCAACAGGAGCCGCCGGCAGAGTCAACCGTACCCGCAAACCACCCAGCGGCGATTCACCCAGTTCGATCGAACCATCATAAAGCTGGGCAAGGTCATCGACGATAGCCAGCCCCAGCCCGCTTCCAGGTACCTGCTCATCAGCCCGAACGCCTCGGGCCAGTACTGCCTGCCTCTGTTCCGAGGCCAGCCCCGGCCCATCGTCATCGACCTGTATAACGAGTCGCTCACCCTCGACAAGGAAAGAGGCTTCAACACGGCTGTTCGCCCACTTCCAGGCATTGTCCAGCACATTACCGAGCATCTCCTGCAGATCCTGTTGTTCGCCGCGAAACACCGGCGCAATTTCACTGTCGGCGATGATGACAGAGATTTTCCTGTCCTGATACAGACGGTCCATGACACGCACTATAGAATCGACCAGTGGGCGAACATCACTGCGCACGCCGGGAACAGTTGCCGCAGCTGCGGCGCGCGCCCGCGCCAGATGGTAGTCGACCTGACGCCGTGCAATCACCACCTGCTCACTAACCAGTTGAGGTAGACCAGGGCCGGGACGCGCCGCGGCATTGGCCAGGATCGTCAGTGGCGTCTTCACCGCATGCGCCAGATTGCCCGCCTGGGTACGGGCATGGCTCACGATACGGGTATTGTGCGCCAATACCTCATTAAAGTCGTCGACCAGGGGCTGAACTTCCCGCGGGAAGCTGCCCTCAATATGTTTCGTCTCCCCCTCCCTCACTGCGGTCAAGGCCCTGCGCAGGTGGCCGAGCGGTCTCAGCCCGATCAGCACCTGTACGATCGCCGCCAGGATAAGACCCAGACCAAGCACCCCGAGTGACCCGCCCAGCAGTCCGTTAAAGTTCTCAACCGGTTCACTGATGAGCTGCATATCGGCCGCCACGACGAGCCGAAGCGCCGTCTCCGGCCGCTCTGCCAGGTGGACCATTCTTTCGACCATTCCCAATGGCACACCGTCCGGCCCGCTAACCCAATGTTGATGTATTTCACCATCGGCAAGCGCATCTTCTGGCACCTCAAGCACGCTGTCCCACAGGGAGCGCGAGCGGAGGATGCCTTGCATCTGCGTGTGCGCTGTATTGTCGAGCTGATCAATCTGCCAGTACAGCCCCGAATAGGGGCGGCTGAATCGTGGATCACTCAAGGGAATGCTCAGGCTCGGGATACCGTCAGGGGTAAGCGTCAGATTAGCGGTAAGCTGTTCCAGATGGACGCCAAGTCCGTCGTAAAACTGCTCGGCCACATGCTGGCGAAACAGGCCCGCCAGACTCCAGCCGGCGATGGCGATGGTGGCTATGATCCACACCAGCGTACCCACCAGCAGGCGCAGGCGCAGGGAGCGGCCTGGTATGGCAAACAGCGTCATTCCGGACACACCAGACGGTAGCCGAGGCCACGTTCGGTCTTGATCAATCCCTCCGGTAGCTTCTTGCGCAAACGGGCGATAAATACCTCGATGGTATTCGAGTCACGGTCGAAATCCTGGGTGTAGATGTGTTCGGTAAGCACGGTACGCGATACAACCTCACCCTTGCGGTGCATCAGGTAGGCGAGTACACGGTATTCATGGCTGGTCAGCGTCAGGGTGCGCCCCGCCACACTCACCCGTCCGCTGCGGGTATCGAGCAACACCGGACCGCAGACGATCTCGGCACTGGCGATCCCCGAGGCCCGACGGATCAGCGCACGTACCCGAGCCAGCAACTCCTCCATGTGAAACGGTTTGGCCAAGTAATCGTCCGCCCCGGCATCGATACCGTCGACCTTCTCATTCCAGGCATCGCGCGCGGTGAGGATCAGTACCGGCATGCTGCGTCCGGCAGCGCGCCACTTTTTCAACACAGTAAGGCCATCCATCTGCGGCAGGCCAAGGTCCAGTACCACTGCATCAAAGGTTTCGACATCGCCAAGATAATGAGCATCGATGCCATTATCCGCCGAATCGACCACATAACCTGCGAGGGTAAATTCCTCTGCCAACTGAGCGCTGAGCACAGGATCGTCTTCGACCAGCAGGATCCGCATCAGGGCCTTCCTGGCTGCGATGCCGCGGGGGCGATGTCACGCCCCTTGATCCCGAGCAGGGTGCCATCGCGAGCATCGAGCTTGAGTTTGATCACGGCGCCTTTGTCGCGCACCAGTTTGACCTCGTAGATCCATTGACCATCATCGCGCTCCAGTTCCACCTCCAGGATCTGGCCGGGGTAATCACGATCGAGCCTGTCGATGATGGTGCGCAGCGGCAGTATCTCACCCGCCTCCAACGCCTTGCGTGCACGATCGTGATCCCGGTCATCGGCCAACAAGCCGGGGGGAACCGCCAGCGAACTCAGCAGCAGAACCAGCAGTGTGATGGAGCGTAGGTGTGACCTCATGGTTGTCGTCTCTCCTCTTGATACAGCGTCAATTATAGCCCCCCCTATTCTGAACGGGAGATTAACAGCGGCTTCACGGTTGGTTCAGTCCGGTTGCTTCACACTGTGTCCACGGTGGTCAATTGGACCACCCCTTACAACCCAACTGGAGAGACCACCATGAAAACTTCACATACGATTTTCGCCATCGCATTGACAGCTGCCACCATCGGTGGAACCGCTATTGCCGGTTCATACACCGACAGGACAGACAGGGCAAACGTTACGGCCGACTGGCTGACAATCCCTGCAATCTACGACAAAGTGACTGCGGCCGGCTATCTCGATATCCACGAGATCGATCGCGAACGCAACGGTTACGAGGTCGATGCCTTTGATAAAGACGGCCATAAGGTCGAACTCTTTGTCGATCCTGTGAACGGCAAGATACTTGATGCGCGCACCAAGAAGAGCAAGTCCGACAAATATCGCGACACACGTTCTTTGGGCAAGTCTGACCGCAACAACAATGGTGATAAAGGCTAACACGACAATGGCTAGCCCCGCTTCAGCGCATGACGGAGCGGGGTTCAGCCGAAGTGCTGGCCATATTTAATTTTGAGAGACTTATCATGAAGACGATCCTTGCCAGTTTTGTTGCCATCGTTGCTCTTGCCTGGGGCGTTGAGTTGCTCTCGCCCGATCATACGGCTGCAGGCTCCCTGCCATGGGCTATCTATCTTGAGAGTCTATTCCTGACCGGCCTGTTTTCCATTTCCCTGATGTCGCTGGCCATGGTGCTGGCCACGCGCCCTGTTTGGCTCGAGCATCTGTTCGGCGGCATGGATCGCATCTATCGTTTGCACAAATGGAGCGGCATCCTGGCCGTCGTCTTTGCCGCCTCACACTGGCTGCTGGAGATGTCCGACGACTTTTTTAAGGCGCTGGCCGGTCACGGCCACCGCGTCAAGGAGGATGAGCTTTCGGCCTTCGCCGAACCACTGCGCGACATGGGCGAAGCACTGGGAGAATGGGCCTTTTATGTGCTGCTGGCACTGCTCGCGCTAACCCTGTGGAAGCGATTCTCCTACCGCCTGTGGCGCCCATTGCACCGGGCTATGCCGGTGCTCTATCTGCTGCTGGTATTTCATTCAGTGGTGCTCGCTCCAGCCGGTTACTGGAGCCAGCCCGTTGGACTGTTGCTGGCGCTGCTGTTCACCGCCGGGAGTATCGCCAGCGTGCTGTCGCTTCGAGGCCTCATCGGTCGCAAGCGTCGTGCTAGCGGCATCGTGGTCGCAGTGCACAACCCAGGCAACGATATTATCGAAGTGAGCTGTCGCCTTGACGGAAAGTGGCGCGGTCACCATCCCGGCCAGTTTGCTTTTGTCACCTTTGACGAGGCCGAGGGGGCTCATCCCTTCACCATCGCCAGCGCCGACCGTGGCGACTCTACTGTCACCTTCGCCATCAAGGCACTCGGTGACTATACCCGCACCCTGCCCCGTAAACTCGCCGAAGGTAGCCCAGTGGAGGTCGAAGGGCCTTACGGCCGCTTCGAGCTCTCCCGTACCAACAAACGCACCCGCCAGATCTGGATAGCGGGCGGCATAGGTATCACCCCGTTCCTTGCCTGGCTCGAGTCTCTGCAGGGTGAGCAGGCGACCGAGATCTCTGCCAACTTGCATTACAATGTGCGTGACCGTGAGGCCGACCCATTCATCGAGCGCCTGCAAAGGCTATGTGCAACTCTGCCCAAGGTGCAGCTGTATGTGTACGATAAGCACAGCGGCCCTCTAAATGCCGACACACTGGCAGCAGAGCTGAACGAGACAAGACGAGCAGAGGTGTGGTTCTGCGGTCCGCGCAGTTTTGCCGATGCGCTACGTAAGAGGCTACAAACCGTCGCTGGTCGAGTACGTTTTCATCAGGAGGCGTTCGAGATACGCTAGGTAATTCGAGACTCTTTTTAATCTCTTATAGGAGCATGTTATGCAACAAACACAATTAACTCGTTATCACGTATGGGACCGCAGCGTACGCTGGTTCCACTGGATCAATGTCCTGTCGGTACTGGCGCTGTTCGGCACCGGGCTGGTCATCTTCAATGGCAAAACCCTCGGCCTCGCCGGTGATGCTAAAATCCTGATGAAGGAACTGCATGTCTGGGCTGGTTACCTTTTCGCGACGAACCTCGCCTGGCGCATCGTGCAGGGCTTTCGCGGCAGTCACTTCGCCCGCTGGCGTACCCTCCTGCCGTTCGGCAGCGGTTACCTGACCGAGTTGCGTGCCTACCTCGGCAGCTTGCGAAGCCGCGAACCCCGCCACTACCTCGGCCACAATCCCCTGGGTAAACTGATGGTGATATTGCTGTTCCTGCTGCTGATCACACAAGCCGTTACCGGTCTGCTGCTCGCCGGTACTGACCTCTACTATCCGCCACTGGGCGGCTGGATCGCAGAATGGGTCGCCCCCGCGGGCATCGATCCGGCAAGCCTGGTTCCGGGTGATAAATCGATGGTCGATGCAGCGGCGTGGTCAGAGATGCGAGATCTGCGCGAGCCCTTCATTATTACGCATGTATGGGTGTTTTACAGCTTGCTGGTTGCGGTGGTGCTGCATGTGGCGGGAGTGGTGATCGCCGAACTCCGCGAGCGTAGCGGACTGGTCTCCGCAATGATCGCCGGAGACAAAGTGTTGGCGAGACGTCCGGTTGATATGTCTGAACAGGGTCAGTAGGCATTTTTAGATCATTAACGCGAACACCCTAGGTGGAGTGAGACAAAGTACCCTTCCTCCTGCAAGTAATGGATCACCATAAGCAAGCGCGATCTTGCTAATTGGCAATGACTGGTAACCGGCGCCGATTATCATGACCTGGCGGATTTCCACTGGAAGGCCGGTGAAAAACAGAAGGCCATGGAGGTTGCAGAAGAAGGGCTGCTGCGCGGAAAAGGCCGTATGGATGAACTGCTCCAGTTCGTCGCCAAGCGGGCCAAATCCGCCGGCAATCGCGAACGCTACCTGGCACTGCAGTTCGATCAGGCGGTCGATCACCTGACCTGTGACAAGTACAAAGTATTTCGGAAGCTGTGCACGACCACTGAATGGAAGAGTTACGAAGCAAAAATTCTTGCGCAGGTGGAGAACGCTTGGGATACCGAGCAACTCCGCATCCGTATGCACCGCAAGGAGTACGAGGAAGCGGTGGCCGTGCTGACCCGGAGCCGCTATCCCCTCTACGCCTGGGAGAGCGACTATGAACTGCAGACTGCCAGACGCCTCGAAGGTAGGTTTCCCGAAGCAATTCTCAAATACTACATATCAGGACTGGGCAACCTCAAAACCAATGCCCCGCGCAAGGAATACACCCGCAAGGCACAGGTAATGAAGAAGATCCACCATGTGTTGGTTGATGTGCTGCATGATGCGCCGCGCTGGCGCGACTTCGCACTCAAAGTCAAAAAAACAACATCAAACGTCCGGCTTTTCAGCAAGAGTTCACCAAAGCCATACCTGGTTGGCAGGCGCTGCAATAACACAAGGACACGCTTTTCGGAAATGGGGGGAGTAGGCACGGCAATCAACAGTGCCCACCAGCACAATCACGCCGTGGCCGTTCAAAAGGCGATATCTAAACTCCTACCGCTGATACCATGATTACGTCAACCAACCACTCATGGTATTGCCGCTTTTCTTCACAAACGCACCTGAAAATACCATGAAAAATACCATTGATGATGCAGACCATATTATAGATTATATTTATTTAATCATTATATTTCAATTGGTTACGAATTTATGTCACTCCCACTCTATTATCAATAAGCATTTTTTATCTTTTATTTTCAATAGCTTATTTTTTTGATAATCAGTAATACCATGAAAAATACCATGCTCAGAAATTTCTTAAAAAATCACAGATTAAGCTTGGCTTTTTCTACAGAACCCGCATTTTTCGCACCGCGCCACATCTTTAGCAAACACTTTCTGCCATCAATGAAATGGCCAGACCAAAGGTATCAGCGCCGTCGTCACCACCGTGGCCAAAACAGCCATCGGCGCACCAATTTTCAGGTAGTCGGTAAACCGGTAGCCGCCCGGCCCCATGACCATCAGATTGGTTTGATAGCCCAGGGGGGTCAAAAAGCTTGCGCTGGCGCCAAACATAATCGCAATGATGAAGGGCATGGGACTGACACCCAACTGTTCGGCGACACCGGTTGCGATGGGAAACAGTAACACCGCTGCCGCGTTATTGGTAATCACCTCGGTAAAAAAGCTGGTGACCAGATAGATCAGCAACAGCGCCAACCATGGATTCTCAATACCACCGCTTAACAAAATCTCTACAATCCAGGCCGCTGCTCCGCTCTGCTCCAGCGCCGTTCCCAACGCAAAGGCCGCACCGATAACCACCAAAACCGGCAAATTGACGCTGACATTCATCCGCGCACGGTTGACCGTCACACACCCGGTGACCAGCAACAAGCCCGCAGCCAACAAGGCCACCTCCAGCACAGACATAAAACCCAGAACATTGACCACCACCATGGCAATCAGAATGCCTGTTGCCAATGGCGCCTTGGAAAAGTTCGGCGGTGTGGAATCCCGCAACGGACTGACCAGCATAAAGTCCCGGCGATACTGATACTGCTCGACAAAGTTCTCACTGGTCTCCAGTAACAAGGTATCGCCCACTTTCAGTGTGATATCACCCACTTTGCCCGACAGACGCTGCCCGCCACGACTGATGCTCAAAATAGCGGCATGATAGCGGGAGCGAAATTCCGTTTCCTTGACGGTCTTGCTCAAACCGGGAAATTCCACACCTAGCACCACCTCGACCAGGCAGCGTTGATGGTGGTTAAGTTGCAGCTTGTGGGCACCGCCATGAGCGGGAACCAGGCCGTTGATACGCTGCAGTTCACGAGCACAGGCAGGGGCACCAATAAATGCCAGCTGATCACCTTCCTGCAACTGCGTATCCGGGCCGACGGCCGTATGGAGCTTTTCACCGCGAGTGATGTCGGTGAGGTAACCGTGCTGAAGATTACGCAAGCCGGCATCCCGAATCGATTTACTGTGCAAGGGGCTGCCGTTGGGGATAATCATTTCGACATGGTACTCACGGGCGTGCTCCAATTGCTCTATCAGGCCTTCACGTTCCGGCAACAACCGGCGACCAAACAGCATTAAAAAAACTGAGCCGGCCACCAACAACGGCACACCAACCCAGACCAAATCGAATATTTGAAGGCCAGGATAACCACGGTCCTGCATCAGGCCGTCAACCACCAGGTTGGTACTGGTACCGATCAGCGTACAGGTGCCGCCCAAAATGGCGGCATAACTCAGCGGCAGCAGCAATTTTGAGGGTGACATCTTCAAACGCTGCGCCCACTCCTGTACCGCCGGGATCATGATAGCGACGACGGTGGTATTGTTGAGAAAGGCACTTAAAAAAGAGGTGGGGAGGATCAAACGCACCTGACTGGCCAGCAGTGTTTTGGGCTGCCCCAGCAATTTGTGCGCAATCCAGAAAATGGCGCCAGTATCCCGCAGGGCCGCAGCCACCACATACAGCACCGCCACCGTCATCATACCTGCATTGGAAAACCCCGCCAGCGCCTGTCCGGTGTCAATAACGCCACCAATCAATACCGCCACCATCGCCGCCATCATCGCAATCTCTGCGGGCACGCGATTGCTGGCCAGGGCCACCAGCACACCGATGACCACTGCCAGGGTGAATAACATTTCCGCCGTCATACTCTGAGTCTCTTTTAATTTTGTTTCTGGTAAATAAAAACCGTGCTATCGCCTCAATTTAGCGCTGCCGGTATTTGGCGGGATCGATGCGATACCGACGCAACTTGCCCCGCAGTGTATTGGGGTTGAGCCCGAGTAGACAGGCCGCCCCCTGCTCGCCATCGACCCGACCACGAGTTCGGGTCAGGGTGCGCTTCAGGTAGGCGGCAATCACCGTATCCAACGGTTCAATGGTGGCACTTTCATTGTCTGCACGGTCATTACTGGCAGCGTCCGGAGCGTCATCGCGACTTTCCGGTCTCAGCAATTGCACACCCAGTGCGGCCTGAAGATCGAGATACCGACCCTGACCGAGAATGACAGCGCGCTCCAAGACAGCACCCAGCTCGCGCACATTGCCCGGCCAGTCATACTCACGCAGCCGATCAATGTCCGACCTATGCAACGGCGGCGTCGGTACACCGAGTCGCTGCGCGGCTCGTTCGATAAAATGCCGAGCCAGCGGCTCGATATCTTCGAGTCGCTCATGCAGGGCGGGGAGAATAATGGGAAACACGGCCAGTCGATACCACAGATCCTCACGGAACTCGCCATTTTGTACCATGCGCGGCAGATCCCGATGGGTGGCGGCAATAACCCGCACATCCACCTGAATAGAGTTTTCACTGCCGACCCGCTGCAATACGCCATCCTGCAATACCCGCAGCAGCCTCACCTGTGCCGCCAGCGGTAACTCACCGATTTCATCGAGAAACAAGGTGCCGCCATCCGCACGCTCGAACCATCCGCGACGAGCCGCCATAGCGCCGGTAAAACTGCCCTTCTCGTGGCCAAACAATTCCGAATCGATCAGCTCTGAGGGTAAGGCGCCGCAGTTAACCCGTATAAACGGAGCGCCGTGGCGCCGGGAGCGCTCATGAATGGCACGGGCAATCACCTCCTTGCCAGAGCCGGTCTCACCCAAAATCAGCGCGCTGGCGTCCGTCGGCGCTACTTGCCCTACTCGCTGCATGACCGCCCGCAACCCGCCGTCAACACCGATAATCGTCTCTGACGAGAGCGAAGTGCGGCCAAGCCGCGTTAGCAGGGTATCTCGGTCGGCTTCCGCAGCCGCCTGGAGGCGCTGAATTTCACGCAACCGGTGGTCATTGTCGATCATCACGATCAATGGCTGCATTAACGCCTCCAGCAGGGCCAACTCAGCGCTGGAGAACACCGCCCGGCGAACCCGTAACCACAACAGCCCGTGGCCGCCGGCACTCAATGCAAGAGGGGCGAAGTAATCCGAGTGGTCGGCTGCTTCCTGAACCAGCACCCTCAGACATTCAGGTGTTGCATCGGCGCTTTCACTGACGCAGACCTCGCCGGCGGCCAACCAGGCAAGTAGCGACTTTTGTAATGCAGGCGACAGGTCAATCGACTGATGCAGCGACTCCAGTTGCGCCAGCGTTTGCCAGCGGTAGATCAGATCAAGCCCAAACGGCTCCTGAGCGGCATCGTAGAGGCGAACCTCAACCAGCGGCAGTCGATCCTGCAGCATTTGGATAAACACCGGCAGTGTCGCTTCAAGCTCTGCATGACGACCCGCTTCGGCCCAGAGGGTGAGCAATTGACTTTTATCCATAGAGAAACCAGAAAATATCTTTATTTGATATACGAGCGCCAAATATAACGACTTTTTCCATCAAATAAAAACGAATTTGTAGTTATATATAAACAACAATTAATAATATCTATAGTTTTCAATTACTTAAAATTCTAATCAAGCTTGGCACAAAGTTTGTAATGGCTACAGAGTCACACAAACCGCAAACAAGGGAAAACCATGAGCCGCCAAGCCAGCAATCCTGCCAACGAAGGCACGCACACCCTGCGCCGCATTATCGATGCCCTGGATGACCTGGAATTTGGTGCCGTGGAAATCACCGTACATCACGGTCGCATCGTACAGATCGAACGACGCGAGAAGCTGCGTTTTGACAAGGAGCGCCGGCCCTCCGGGGCGACCTCTGAATCCACTACCCGTGACTGACCGGATCGCCGGAAGCCGACTTAGCCACAACAGGATATTTTTGATCATGAAAACACTTTTTAAATTTGGGGCCTACGCATTACTCCCTACGCTGGCAGGAGGACTACCAGCTTGGGCTGCAGCTGATACCAACAGCGCGACGCTGGAGCAACGTATTAAAGCACTGGAAGAACAGCTGCAATCCGGCGCTAACAAAGACGCAGTTGCCGCCAGCAGCAATGGTCGCAGCCTGACGTTCAAGGCTGACGATTTCAGCTTTCAGGTCGGCGGCCGGCTGCAACTGGATGCCGCTGCTTACGACGCCGAACAAGATGGAAATGAGTTCGGCAGCGGCTCCCGTGTGCGCCGCCTGTTTCTGGACGTGCGAGGCACGGCGTATGAACACTGGAACTATCGCTTTCAGTATGACTTTGCCCGGCCAGGCGGTTCTGATACTTCTGCTCGCGGTATTCGCGATGCCTGGATTCAATACACCGGTTTTGCGCCGGCAGTCACCCTTGGCCAATTCAAGGAACCCTTTGGCCTGGAGCATCTTGCCAGCAGCCTGCACGCCACCTTCATCGAACGCGGGCTGACCAACGCATTTACTCCCGACCGCCGCATTGGCGTTGGCATCAGTGATAACGGCAGCCAATGGACCTACGCCTTGGGTGCCTTCGGTGAAACGGCCGAAGGGGACGTCGCAGGGGAAGGCGATGAGGGTTGGGATATCACTGGCCGGGTAACTTACGCCCCCCTCAACAGCAACGGCAAGGTTGTACATCTGGGCCTGGCTGGGCGTCAGCACACACCGGAAGATTCCACCAACTCACTGCGGTTTCGCGAGCGACCGGAATCCAATGTCACCGATGTGCGCCTGATCGATACCGGCACTCTTACCGACGTGAAGGTCATCCAGTTTACCGGCCTGGAAGCTGCCGCCGTGTTTGGTCCGTTCTCGCTGCAAAGTGAATGGATCGGCACCCAGGTCAGCCGCGACAACGGCGCCGAAGATCTCGACTTCAGCGCCTGGTATGCCTACGCCAGCTGGTTCCTTACCGGTGAATCGCGCCCCTACAAGAACGGCATTTTCGACCGTATCAAACCCAAGTCCACGGTTGGCCAGGGTGGTATCGGCGCGTGGGAAGTGGCCGTACGTTACAGCCAGGCCGATTTGACCGACGGCAGCGTGATTGGCGGTGAAGAAGAAAACCTCACCTTCGGGGTGAATTGGTACGCCGCACAGAATGTTCGCTTTGCCGCCAACTACATCAAGGTGCTGGAACTCGACCGACCCGGCAACCAGTACGACGATGAAAAGCTCGACAGTGTTGTGCTGCGGGCACAAATCGACTTCTAAGCCATTTAAATTTTGATAACGATTAACCTGAGGAATACGACAATGATTACATCCACATCACGAAAGCTGAACCTGCTAGCGGCTTCATCGCTTATCGCCTTCGCCAGCTTTACACAGCTGACAAGTGCCGCAGAGCTGCTCAACGTGTCCTACGATCCAACCCGGGAACTGTATAAGGAATACAACGAGGAATTTTCCGATTATTGGAAGTTCAAGACCGGTAAGGACATCAGCATCAAGCAATCTCACGGCGGCGCCGGCAAACAGGCACGGGCAGTGATCGACGGGCTGGCCGCCGACGTGGTCACCCTGGCGCTGGCTTATGATATCGACGCCATTGGCGAAAAAACCGGCAAGATACCATCAGATTGGCAGTCACGATTGCCGAACAACAGTGCCCCCTACACCTCCACGATCGTGCTGCTTGTACGCAAGGGGAACCCGAAAAATATTCGCGATTGGGATGATCTGGTGCGCGAGGGTGTGCAGGTGATCACCCCAAACCCGAAAACCTCGGGCGGCGCGCGCTGGAATTACCTGGCCGCCTACGCTTATGCGAAAAACAAGTACGGCAGTGATAAAGCCGCACAGGACTTCGTGGGCAAAATCTACCGCAATGTACCGGTGCTGGATACCGGCGCTCGGGGCTCCACCAACACCTTCGTGCAACGCGGTATTGGTGATGTGTTTATTTCCTGGGAAAACGAAGCATTTCTCGCCGTCAATGAACTGGGGCCGGACAAGTTCGAAATCGTGGTGCCATCGGTTTCCATTAAAGCCGAGCCGCCGGTAACCGTGGTGGATGGCAATGCCAAAAAGCATGGTACCGAAGCCGTGGCCAAGGCCTATCTGGAATTTCTGTATACGCCTTATGCCCAAAAGCTGGTGGCAAAACACTACTACCGACCGTTTCTGCCTGAGTTTGCCGACGCCAAGGATTTGGCCCGCTTTCCTCAGCTGAAACTCTTTACCGTGGATGAGCAGTTTGGCGGCTGGCAAAAGGCGCAGAAAACGCACTTCCTTGATGGCGGCGTGTTCGATCAGATCTATACCCCGCGCTAATTTCGCACTCACTAATACCCTCAGCCGGTCAATTGGCCGACTGAGGGAAGAGGACAACACTATGACCATTACCGCCATCAACGCACGCAACCAGTTCAAGGGCAACGTCCAGCGCATCAAGCGCGGCGATGTGGTCTCGGAAGTCGAGGTGGATATCGGCAACGGCATCATCACCTCGATTGTTTCTACCAGCTCGGTGGATGATCTGGGGCTCAAACCCGGCAGCCAGGTCATCGCTCTGTTCAAATCGACCGAAGTGGCGCTGGCCAGTTTCGCTCCGGTTTGACAGCGACAATGACCAATCGAAGCAAAAAGGATGATAACGACATGAGTACCAATGTATTGATCGTACCGGGATACCACGGCAGCGGCGACGCTCACTGGCAGAGCTGGCTGCAAACACAATTACCACAAGCCCGTCGCGTCACCGGTATCGACTGGGAAAAACCCGCGCTGCACCCGTGGGCGGATGCCGTGATCAATGATCTGGATAAGCACCCCGATCCAAGCATCATTGTGGCTCACAGCTTTGGTTGCCTGGTCAGTGCGCTGGCTATCGCTCACCGCCCTCGTCGCGTGGCGGGTGTGATTCTGGTGGCCCCGGCCGATCCGGAGCGCTTCGCGCTGTCGGGGCCGCGGGATCTTGGACAGCCCCGAGAGCCCAGCATTGCCCGGTTTCTGCCCTCAGCCGCTTTAGATACTCATGGTTTGGTGGTCGGCAGTCGTAACGACCCTTGGATGAAACTGCAACATGCCCATGCCTGGGCAAAGCGCTGGCGACTGGCCTTCCACGATGCCGGTGCAGCGGGCCATATCAATATCGAGGCAGGCTTTGGCCCCTGGCCCTGGATTCAACAAGTCACAGAGCGCTTGCAGGAGAAGGTGGCCCAGAGCCATAGCACAACTCAACACTGGCCGCACGGTCACGAAGTGGCCCGCCAACGCTCAGCGCCGATGCGGTTGCTCTATGCCTGAACGCAACAATAAACCCTATTCGACACATGTATTCACCAGAGGCTACCTTCTCTCATGACATTACTCTCTCGATCCGCGCTACCCGGCTTCCACCTGGCGCTCGGATATACCCTTGTTTACCTCAGTCTGATCGTGCTGATCCCGCTGGCGGGCGTATTTTTTAAAGCCGCCGAGCTGGGCCTGGCGGACATTTGGACCATCCTTCGCTCCGAACGGGTTCTTAACGCATTGACACTCTCCTTTGGCACCGCCCTGATCGCCGCGGCCCTGAATGCGGTTTTCGGCACTCTCGTCGCTTGGGTATTCGTGCGCTACGAGTTTCCCGGCAAGCGCTTGTTCGACGCCATGATCGACTTGCCCTTTGCCTTGCCGACTGCGGTAGCGGGTATTGCACTGACCGCACTCTACGCCGGCAACGGCTGGGTCGGTCAATGGCTGGAACCGCTGGGGATCAAAATCGCGTTTACCCCCATCGGTATCGTCATTGCGCTGCTCTTTATCGGCTTGCCCTTTGTCGTGCGCACGGTTGAACCGGTGTTGCGGGACATGGAAAAAGAGCTGGAAGAAGCCGCGGCGTCGTTGGGCGCCAGCCGCTGGCAGACCATTCGCCTGGTGTTACTGCCCAGCCTGCTGCCGTCCCTACTCACCGGCTTTGCCCTCGCCTTTGCCCGCGGTGTCGGCGAATACGGCTCGGTGATTTTTATCGCTGGCAACCTGCCCTATGTCTCGGAGATCGCACCCCTGCTGATCGTGATACGGCTGGAAGAATTCGACTACGCCGGCGCCACCGTTGTCGCCGCCGCCATGCTGGTTATCGCATTTGTGATGCTGTTTGTTATCAATGCCCTGCAGGCCTGGAGCAATCGCCACAAAGTTCGCAATCAATCGCTGGCGTTGCCGGTACAAGGAGCTAACCCATGAGTACGACCTTATCCGTCAAAGCCAACCACAGCGCCGTGACCGAATCCGCTGGCGTGCGCCGACTGCTGATCGCTGGCGCCCTGCTATTCCTGCTGCTGTTTTTGTTGCTGCCGCTGATTTCGGTATTTTTTGAGGCGCTGCGCAATGGCGTCGGCACCTATGCAGAAGCCCTCACCGAGCCAGATGCCCTCGCCGCCATCAAACTGACACTGATAGCAGCGGGCATTTCGGTGCCGCTTAACCTGGTGTTCGGCATTGCTGCCGCCTGGGCGGTGGCCAAGTTTGAGTTTCGCGGCAAGACCCTGCTGACGACCCTGATCGACCTGCCGTTTTCGGTATCGCCGGTAGTCGCGGGGCTGATCTATGTATTGATGTTCGGCGCCAGTGGCTGGGCTGCGGGATTGATCGCCGATACCAATCTTCAAATCATTTTTGCTTTACCGGGCATTGTACTGGCGACGATTTTCGTGACCTTTCCGTTTGTGGCCAGGGAGTTGATTCCGCTCATGCAGGAACAGGGCACCGATGATGAACAAGCCGCGCTCAGCCTGGGCGCCAATGGCTGGCAAACCTTCTGGCATGTAACCCTGCCCAATGTGCGCTGGGGCCTGCTGTATGGGGTATTGCTGTGTAATGCCCGGGCGATGGGCGAGTTTGGTGCGGTGTCGGTGGTCTCCGGGCATATCCGTGGCGAGACCAACACCATGCCCCTGCACGTAGAAATTCTCTATAACGAATACAACTTTGCCGCCGCCTTCGCCATGGCCTCAGTACTCGCACTGCTGGCCTTGCTGACCCTGGGCCTGAAATCACTGCTGGAAACACGCCACGGTGACGCCTTATCCCAGAGTCAGAAGCACTAATTAACAGACACTGATTGATTTTTTGAGGACACCGTAATGGAAATCACACTGAACACTATCGACAAACAGTTCGGCCAGTTCAAGGCGCTGGACAACATCGACCTGCAGATTAAATCCGGCGAACTGATCGCCCTGCTGGGGCCATCCGGTTCGGGTAAAACCACACTGCTGCGCATTATCGCCGGACTGGAATTCGCCGACGGCGGTGCGGTCTACTTTGGCGGTGAGGACGTTGCCGCCACCCCTTTGCGTAAGCGTCAGATCGGGTTTGTCTTTCAGCACTATGCCTTATTCAAGCATATGACGGTACGCGACAATGTCAGCTTTGGCTTGCGGGTTCGCAAAGGCGAGACACGCCCCGACAAGGCGGCCATCCGTCACCGCGCTGATGAATTGCTGGACCTGGTACAACTGTCGGGGCTGGGCGACCGCTACCCCCATCAGCTCTCCGGCGGCCAGCGCCAGCGGGTGGCATTGGCCAGAGCATTGGCCATCGAACCCAAAGTCCTGTTGCTGGACGAACCCTTCGGCGCCCTCGACGCCAAGGTCCGCAAAGAATTGCGGCAGTGGTTGCGCGAACTGCACCAGAAAACGGGCGTCACCACCCTGTTCGTCACCCACGATCAGGAAGAAGCGCTGGAGCTGGCGGATAGAGTGGTCATTATGAGCAATGGAAAAATTGCCCAGGTTGGCAGCGTCGATGAAGTCTATGAACGACCCGCATCGCCTCTGGTATTCGATTTTCTTGGTAGCACCAATCGTATTCCCGTGGAATTACAGGATGACCATCTCATCGTTGGCGGCCAACAGATCGCCCGCTACAGCGGCGATCAAACCGGCAATGCCACCGTCTACGTAAGACCTAGTGATTTACGTGTAGCCAGCGCCAGCGATCCCGGCCTGGATGTGACAGTTCTGGACGTGCAGCGAACAGGACCAATAGTCAGAGCCACGGTGGAAATTCCTCCTACAGGCCAACGCCTTTCCGTCGAAGTGCCCCACTTGCATCACGACGTGAAACAGTTCGCTCCCCAACAGGCATTGCGCCTGCGATTGATGCAGTTCAGCGTTTTCACCGCCGAGCCTGATTTGATCGACAAAGGGATTTTAACGCCACATCTCATAGGCCGGGAGCGGTCAAGACTGGCCTAAAATTTGGTGAAAGGTAACCGAAGAGAAGTGCGTAATGACTGCCCCTTTACGTACTTCTCTGAAAACGATTGCAGAGACAGGCTCATTCTCATTGATGATGCAATCCAAACAATCAACAAAATTAAATTTTCACTTTAAAAACAATAGGTTGAAAAACCAGTCACTCCCACTCTATTATCAACAAGACATTTTTATCTTTTATTTTCAATGGCTTATTTTACTGCTAATCGGTAATACCATGAAAAATACCATGCTCAGAAATTTCTTCAA
>TARA_R110002110_G_scaffold98605_2_pt1 | contig 17031 bp, 22 predicted proteins | sample TARA_R110002110 | Tara Oceans TARA_R110002110 (sample SAMEA4397330) | marine metagenome | biome: Polar Biome; feature: [SRF] surface water layer (ENVO:00010504); material: water (ENVO:00002006), including particulate matter (ENVO:01000060) such as... | depth 5 m
TACCAAGTAACTTTGAAAATGTAAATTTTGTTAGAATAAACAAATATACTAGTTCCGGTAGTGCATCAGAAGAAAGAATAGACCCAGGTAGATATTTTATTTATTTTGGCTTAAAGGAAGATAATAACGTGTTGAAATCATTAAAAGACTTTTTATAATGGGTAACGTAGATTATAATATTAAAATTTTAGCTCCTTTAGCGAAAAATACACAGACACTACCAAAACAGAGTTTTATACCACTTAATTTTAGTAGTAAGGTATCTATTGTTGAGCCTGACAAAAACATATACGTTTTAAACGCTTTAAAACAAAGTAATATAGAAAGGAATAGAACAAATAAATACAGGATTATGGGTAAGTTTGAAATTATAACTGACAATACTATTGGTTATAATTTTTCTAATACGCCTGTTCCAAATGCGGCTTGGTCACCAGAAGAACTAGACGCACAATCTATAAACAGAAATTGGGTTTTACAGATAACTTACCCAAGTTCAAAAAATGAGTCACAAATATTAAACACAGACAACGACATAAATAAAAGTACAAATGTTACCAAAGGGTTTCAAGTTAAAGAATTTTTACCTTATAGTATTAAAGGTGGTATACCTACACCTAATCCAAATACCCCTAATTTCATCCAACCAGAAGCTAATGTAATTTATAAAACATTAATAAGAACAACACAAAAACATGGTGTAACTAATGCTGGTGATTTTATATACATTAGTCCGTTAAATTTTAACCCTACCTATCCCGCTTCCACAAATACAACCTCACTAACCCCTTTGGGTTACCATAGGGTGATTGATTTTGAACCAAACAATGAAGACTATGGTTTAGTATTAGACAGTCCTTACACAGTAGAGGAATTTGGGGTACCAGCATCTTTCTTTGGGACGGGTAAGTCTGTTTTTGACCCCTCTTCTGATGACACAACCTTTGCTAACATATCAACTGTAACACAAATACAAAGGTGTAATGAAAGTGGTGGATTAACAGGAACCTTAGACCATATAATAGTGTTTAGTGAAAATCATGGGTTAAATGTTAATAATTTTATTGATTTAAGAGGTCCAATTATAAGCCCTATAAATAATTTATATAAAATTTTAGCAATACCTTCACTAAACCAATTTGTAATTAATTATGATTATGAAAGTACCAACAACTCATTATCCATTATAACTTTACCTTCACCATTAAATTATAGGTTTTGTGATGGTGTTCCTTCAGAATATTATTTTAGGAGTTTGGAGGTATTAACTGGGGTTAAAGATTATGATATATATAAAGCCGCTTTTGCGACCAATGTATTTAGTGACAACTATATTAATGACACCTTTTTATTTAACTTTGATAAAGATTTAGATGTTACTGGGTTAAGAGATAATTTAGGTAGACCCTTATCAGAATTATTTTTAACTGTAGTAAAAAGGGCTTCTTGTGGTAATCAGTTTTATGATGGTTTTCGATTTTGGAGTAATACTTTAACTGTGTTAGATAGCAATAAAAGAATAACCCCAATTCTTGAAAACAACCCAATATCACTACAAACAATTTCATATTGGCAAAACTATGACCCCACAACGGCTGGGACTATACAAAAATCGGTGACAGGTAGTACTTACTTGGGTGATTTTGTTGAATATAATAGAGCTTTTTTAAATGAAAAAATTTTATCTAAATCTTTAGGTAGGTTCGCACCAAGTCAAGCACAACAAATACCTGGTAGTAACCCACTAGAATACAACTACGGTCAATTTTATGGATATACTTATAATTTACATAATAAAATTAAGATAAGAGACTTTTCTAGTGTAATTGAGACCGCTTTTAATAAACCTAATGAAATACTTCCTGATTATGCACAGATAAATAATAATGGTACAGCTTCTTGGAGAGACCTACTTGATGTTGGTGATTTTGAGGAAGGAAATTCGGATGTAGGTGTGGATTACCCTTTTGTTAATGGTAGACATTATTTATTTGGTCTATACCCTATTTATATAAGAAGACAAATACCGACAGAGGCGTTTAATAGTAACGTACAAAGTTTTGTTAAGTTTAATACCGATAAAACACCAAATGACGAATGTTAGAAAAATTGAATTAAATGGCTTTATGTAGTGAAAATATTGTTATACCTAGAACTTTCTCCGAGGAAGTTGCTACTGATAACCTAAAAAGGGAATATGGTCTTTCCCCTATCTTTGATGTTAAATCTGAGGTAAATATTTGTAGTGAAATATTTCAAGGGCCAAAATACACATCTAACTTTACTAAATTAACAACTGGGTTAACAGAAAACTCCGTAGGTGTCTTTAATATAACCAACAGTGACGCATCATTTATTTATAGTTTTACTGGTAACCAAGAGACACTAAGTGCCTACACTGGCGACTTTAAATTTCAAATATATGAAAGAGAACTTGGTTTTATACCACCAAACGTAATATTTCCAAATGGTACCTCTAGTGGTTCTACACAAATTTTTGGTAATAGTCTAACGTATAGTGCGTCCACCGCTTTTAGTGCAATAACAAACAATAATTATTCAGGTTCAACTAGTTTAACCAACTTACTTAAAAAAGACCAAGAATATATATTAAACAGTAATTTCTCTTTTCTAAAAAAAGAGTGTTTCTATAAAGATTGGTACACTGTACCTAATTTAGGTAATGAATATGATTTGGATAGTACATTATTTTTTGTTACTTTAATTGACCCCGAATCACCAATATTAGGGCCCTTTGTAGAACCAACAGTACCCAACCCACAAACACTAACAGTTAATAGGGTCCCTACTAATGATAACTTAAGCCAAACTTATGTTTTCGGTGTACCAAGTGGTCCAGAAACAACAGCAACAACTTGTAAATTGGTTAATGAAACTTTAGTGATAGACACTATCCCTTCTAGTGGTGACACTTTCTTTAGTATAAGTAGTACACCTTCGCCAAACACATTAATAGTTGCTGTAAATGGTTTAACACTATCTAGTATTGATTACACAATAGTGAGTGGTACTACAATTATTTTATCACAACCACTAGACCCACTTAGGGATGTAATAACCGCAAGTTATTTAGATTGTCTTGAGGACTTGGATACTATATATTCAGAACAATATCAGGTATTATCAGCAATAACAAGTGGGGCCACATCGGCAGTCACAACTACAGATAAAGTTTATTATAACACTAGTAAAAATAAATACGAATATTATTTAGAGTATTCACCTAATGAGGCTGAAACACAAATGACATTATATTTAAATGGTGTTAGATTAACTTACGGTATTGATTACTATATGAGTATAACTGTTGAAAATAGGGTTATTTTTAATAGTATTAGCTTATCAATAAACGATTTAATCTATATAGTTTACGCAACAGATAAAACATTGGAGGGTGATTATGAGATTGTTACTGGTACTAGTAATTTAGATTGGAGAATAATAAACCCAACAGTGGTTAATGAGGTCTTAAATGGTAATTTTTTAGTACAAATATCAGAAAGTAACGACCCAAACTTCACATCAACAGGTGTTACAACAGGAATAACAGTTAACTATTTTAATGATGTAACTGGTTATTCGGTGGGATTACCAACTACTTTAGAAGCAAATAAAGATTATATATGGAGAGTAAATAGCAAAAAGGTTTATTCTGGCATATTAGACAATATATTTATAACAAACAATGTTAGTAGGGTTGGAAAATTCTCTACAAATAATAAGATAAATTCGTACTAAGACTATATTTATAAGAAATGAGTTACATAAGTAAAAATACAGGAGCGTTTGTTAACGCAAGATTAACAGATAAGGGTAGAGAACTTTTATCAATAGGTCAATTAAACTTTACCACCTATAGATTGGGTGATTCAGAGGTAGACTACAGCACCCTCGGTGTTACATATAACATAGCTAAAGAGAATGTATTAAGACCAAAGGCCAATCAACCAAACATAAAAACACCTATTTTTCCTACGTCTAACGCAGTAACACCTGATGTTAGTATATCGGCTTTACAACCAGTAGTACTAAGTAGTGTGGTTAATTCTCCCGAAAAAGGATTCTTTACTTACACATCTGGAGCTACACCAATAGAGTATACAGCTTATACTACTTCTAATTATGTTGTACAAGCTGACACCTTTATTCCTATTACAGGAATGAACGGTACTAGTATTGTTAATGTGTTAAAAGGTTCGGATTATGTTACTGGTAGTACAGAACCTTCTGTAGGTGACTTTATGTTAGTCAAAATGAGTAATCCAGAATTAACGTCTACACAAAACAAAGGTGTTGTCGAAGTGGATTCACCAGTACCTTATTTATGGTACAAAGTACAATCTTTAAGTGGGACAGCAAGTGCTGATACATTAACTATAACTGTTGATAGGAATTTACCTAATTTTAGTACATCAACATCAACCAACCAATCTTCCGCTTTATTCTATCCAGCTAACAACAGTGGTACCACATTTGATTACGGTATTTATTCTGGTGGTTCGGTATGGAACATGAATAATGTATGGACTTTTGATATGGTAGGAGTTGACACTTCTGTTTATGAAGGTTTTGATACTTTTGGTTCTGAGTCTTTTGTTGGTTCTAAAGAATATTATGGTTATACCACAGAGTTCCAACTATCAGGTGATACGGATGGTTTCTGTAATAATGTTAACTCAATTTCAATATTACATTATTCAAATGTTGAGTCTTGTATTAATGTACCTGAACAAATTTATGGTGAAAAATTCTATGTCGATACAACCATAGGTCAAACACCTATAGTTAAAATGCCAACATTAATGTGGCACAGAAGACAATTTTCTGGTTCTAGTACGGGTAACAGAATAGGTTATGATTTTTTAACAACAGGTAGTACAAAAGCGGTAACTTTAGGTGGTAACATCACAGGAATACAATATTACGATTTAGTGGATTCAAATACACCAACAATCGCTGTAGGTAGATTATTCCCAGATTTACAAACAATCACAATAGATGACCAAGAATTAGTTGCGGCATTATCATACAAATCAAATAGAAATTGGACATTACCAACTTTAGGGTATGGTTTATCGACCAACGCTAATGGTTTAATTAGTCAAACACAAGATGTGTATGTAACTTACATACTATCTAATGGTAGTAGTGGGTACACATCATCATTACCTTGTCAAAACATAACTTGTGTAAAGTACGCTGGAGCTGCTGAACCTTGTGCACCTGACGCATCAAATAAAAATGTGGAAATAACCTTCCCATCAGGTCAACTACCTTATATGACCCAAAGTGGTGGTATTGGTTGGTACGCTGATACTTTCGAGATTCTAGTACAAAGAGTTGTTGGTGGTACGATACCTAACCCAGCTAGTTGGGTTAAGTTAGATTATACGGCTAATATTAGTGGACATACGATGGGTGATAGGATTAACCCTATTGATTTAGAAAACACAACATTCACAATTACGAATGATTTATATACAAATAGTGGGTCAACATTTAATCTACATGATTATATTAATATCCCAGAAATAGGTGAAACAGAAATATTACAATTTGGTGATGAGGATTTCTTTTATGGTAACATGGAAGCCTCAGGTTTAAACAGAAAATATAGAACATTGTTTGATTTTACTATCCCACCTAATCAATGGAATTTTTCTACTAACCCAACCTTTAATAATAGTGGTCAAAACGTACATATATCTGAACTAGGTGTTTACGATAACGTTGGAAACTTAGTGGCTATAGGTAAGTTTATCTCACCAATTGAAAAAACAAATGTAACCACTATAATATTAGAAGTAGCTTTGGATTTTTAATGGCGTTTGTTAATATAAATAAAAGACTTGAGATAACTTTAACCGAGTACGGAAAAGAAAAACTAATAACTGGAGGCGACATTGGTTTTAAATATTTTAGTTTCTCAGATGATGGAGTAAGATATGACGTTAATAATGAACCAGAAATAGTAGTAGAAACACAAGGAAATTCAGACACTACTATTTATAATGGTAATAAAAGTCCTATAATATATAAAAGATAAGAAATGGCTTTTGAAGAAGTAAATACAGCAGGGTTTAAAACGTATCTAACAAGGTACGGTGTAGCAAGATTGCTAGACCCAACAAGTAATTTTGATATTAAATACTTTAGTTTAGATGACTCTGGTATTAATTATTCGATTACAGGTACCACAGGTACTTTAGTTACATCTGTTAATGGTGATGATATAAAAACACTTTACAACAGTACTGACGACATAGAAATAATTGATGGTACGCCAAACACTACAAACCAAGGAACCACTATAGCTAAGAGAGAAATTGTTTTTATTGATGATTGTAACAACTTAGAATATAAGAACTTAGATGTTACTGTTTATTTAGGTAATCACCTACAAAGTCTTAGGGATACATTAACAAATATTGATGATGTTTCTAGAGGTTATGAACCATTCATAAAGTTATATGACTTTATAAATGTAAATGAATACACTGAGAACGCTTTTGGTGAGTTTAGTTTATGGAATACAAAAAATAATAACTTAAACTATGTTTTTCATACAGACCAAGATTATAACAATTACACTCTTATAAACAACACTTTTGTTAGTAAAAATGGTGGAGCCTCATCTGTTAATTATGATAGTAATAGGTTTAAAACACCATTCCAACTGACTGCGAGTAGTTATAAATCAGAATCAACAAATAAAATAACACAAAATGGTAAGTTTGTTATACAACTTTACCCAGTAAACAATATTACGTATAAAGGAGACTTTAGTTCAGTAAGTCCAGAAGGACTCACAGATGCTTTTCTTAGTGGTAATAAAAACGTTACACCTATAGTTAATTTTAATGGTATAAACCATAGTTTAAATTTAGAAACAAGTAGGGTTTATAAGAATAATGTTAATCTACCTATTTTTAGGTTTAACAGTTTATTAGAATCAGGTATAACATCAGCTAAGAATATGTTTGAGTTTTATGGTACCGATTCGGCAACAGACCCAAATGTTAAAGTTATTACAATAAATATGGATGTGGTTATTAGTGATTCTGTAACTACAGAACAAAGTGTTAGACCAGCTAAATTAAAATTAAATCTAACTTTAGATTTAAATGAAGCTAATTGGAACGCTTCTAACCCTATTACAAATATAAACTAAAATGGAAAATACATACTTACTAGCCGACCCTAACTGTGTACAATGTCGCCAATTTGGCACAACGGATGAATTAAATCTAAGTCAAGGTAAAATATATGGGGCAAATATTTTTAATATACCTGATTCTTTTGTTAGGAATTCACAAATATTGGGAGCAACTAAGTTTTATGGTTTTTCTATCTCACAGTATGGTAGGTTTGTTTATAAACAAAATAATGTAATCTATGATTCACAAAAGATAGCCTTTTCGAATCTAGATACTTTATATGTTACACGTAAAAATAATAAATGGATGTTAGGTGTGTCTTAATACATAAAAAAAATAAAGAAAATGACAAAATTATTAAAACCCATAGATAGTGTTAATTATACAGAAACTATAGTTAAAAGTACTCTTAATACAATAACAGGGGATGACTTAAGTTTTATATTATCACCTTTTTCAGGTACTAGTTATTCTAATTTATGGATGGGACCATTATTTAGTGTACCAGTTAATCAAACAATGAAAAGAGATTACAACACCTTATATCTAGAGGGTGGTTGGTCTGGAACTGCTTTAGAGTATTTAGTTAAGGATGTTGGTACCAACGTAATCATAGGTGATATAAGTAAAACTTCTTTTGAAACAGCAATAGACGGTTTAAATTTTAATGTAAAAATACCTTTAGACTCTAGTTACACAGGGGCTACTTTCACTGGTTTAAGTACAACGACACTATATGGTTCTTACATGAAAACAGAATTATACAACCAAAAAAGTACAACAGGTCCTCGTTCTTGTTCTATTATGGATGGTCTTTTATCTGAAAACTCAGGGAAAGTAACGATAGATGTTAATCAAGGTTTACCATTCCAAAATGGGATTAACCCAAAAGACAGTAGTGATAACTATCAAAGTGGTATAATTTATTTATTTTCTGATGATGTTAGAAAACCTAATGTTTCAGCAACCACAGTAAGTACCGTTAATTCTTGGGCAACAGGGTTTGGTACTGAATGTCCTTATACATTAAGAAAAAAGTTTCCTTTTAATTTATTAAACGATACTGTCAACGGTTATTATTACGACCAACCAGTTGGAGCTGTTGATTTATTGGGTGGTAAAATAACCATATTTAACAATGACCTAGTTAGTGCTTTTGATTTTACATCAGCAACGGGTGGTACAAGTACATCGGGTTCGACCTTCCCATTAAGTGCTTCTAGTTCTACATTTAAATCTTATGACATTGAACAAGGTTTAGATATGACTTTAATTGCTGGTAAGAACGAGTTTGATACATCAACAAACCCAACATACGACCCAGTAACTTGTGATGGTAAAATATACATAACTTATGTTGACTTTTATGATAGTCAAGGTAGATTAGTAGCTAAGGGTGTAACAGAAACACCTTTAACTAAAGAAAAGGACGATATATTAGTTTTAAACGCGAATATTAAGTTATAATATTTTTATAAAAAGTTTTACATGAGTTTAGAAAAAAATACAGGCAGAATACTAGGCCTTGACGTATCCACAAAGACTATTGGTATAGCTTTGTTTGAGAGTGATGGTAAACTATTAGAGTTAACACACATTACCCCTAAAATAAAACCAAAACCAGAAACTAAATTAGAGGAGTTATTTAAAAAGGTTGATGCTTTTGAATTATTACTAACTCGTTATATTGAACTAGATATAGAAAAAGTTATAATCGAAGAACCACTTTTAAATAGTAATAATGTGAATACTGTTGCGACACTGTTAAGGTTTAATGGTATGATATCTAAAATAGTTTCAGAAGTATTAAATATAATACCCGAATTTATTTCTTCTTATGACGCTAGAAAGTATTCTTTCCCTACATTAATGGGTGTAAGAAAATTTAATAAAAAGGGTGAGAATTATACTGAAAAAGAAATCTCTAAAAAGAAACCCGTCCTATTTGGTAATTACGACTATACTATAGATAAAAAAATGGTTATATGGGAAAAAGTGGCAGACTTAGAACCACAAATAGTTTGGGAGTACGATAAAAACCAAAAGCTTAAAAAAGAAAATTTTGATATGACCGACAGTTACGCTTGTGTAAGAGCCGCTATGTGTCGTGAGGGTATTTGGGATTGTTCAGAAAAGGTTAAAATAAAAAAATCATAATAATTGGTGTATCATTAATAACGGTGATGACTACCATTGTTGGTAAGTTAACTCCGTATTTGTTTTTTTAAAATATTATCATTATATTTGTGTATGACTAATAATAAAAAACTTGCATTAGAATTTTTATTGGAAAAAAATAATCTATATACCATTTAAAATGGCTGAAAACAGACTAATATATGGTATTCTTATTGATGTACTAGGAGAACCTAAAAAAAAGAACGAAGCAAAACAACAATACGCTTTTGACTGCCCCACTTGTTCTGCTGAAAAGGGTGAAGACGATGGTGATGGAAAAGGTAACCTAGAAGTTAACCTAGCTGAGGGTCTTTATCATTGCTGGTCTTGTGGCGGGGTAAACAACACCAAAGGGGGTTTAAAAAAGTTATTTAAAAGTTTCGCTAATAAAAACCAAATCAAAAAGTTAAAAATGATTGGTTATGACTTAAGTAGCTTCAAGGCTAAAGTCCAAGACCAAAATGTAATAGAAGACTTAAGATTACCAAAAGGTTTTATTGGTTTTAATGAAGGAAACCCAAAAGCAATATCCCACAAACAAGCTTTAAATTATTTAGTAAAACAACGTAAGTTAACCACTCAAATAATTGATAAACATAAAATGGGTTATGTTATAGAAGGTAAATACGATTCAAGAATAGTTATACCATCTTATGACGTTAATGGTGAATTAAACTATTGGGTGACTAGGACATATATTAATTCTAAACCTAAATATCTTAACCCTGACTCAGATAAAGAACAAATAATATTTAATGAATGTTGTTTAAATTGGGATTCAGATATATATTTGGTTGAGGGACCTTTTGACCATTTAGTTGTTCATAACTCAATACCAATCTTAGGTAAGAAAATATCAGATAAATTAATGAATTCACTTTTCCATAAAGCTTCAGCTAATATTATAATTCTTTTAGATTCTGATGCTTGGGGTGACGCAAAAAAACATTATTCAAAATTGAATGTTGGAAAACTATTTGATAGAATAAAAATAATAAAAATAAAAGAAGATTATGATATCGCTAAAATACATGAAGATTTTGGTAGGGAGGGTGTTATAAAGGTTATGAAAAGTGCGTATAAATTAAAAGAATATGAGTTATAATGGGGTTCCATAAAAGACGTTTAAACGAAGAGACAGTAATCGAAAGATTTAAAAAAGATGGTGTAAAAGGTATACTAAATTACATTGGGAAAGCCGATGCACTATTTACAAATTCAGAAAAAGTTAGTAAAATATTGGATGTTTTAGATTGTGAAGATTGTGAAACAAAAAAAGATTTAGAAATTAAAAAAATAATAGATAAATGAATTACCACGAAGATGATAGAGCACAAAGGTTATTAGATGTCTTCCCTTTAGAGAAAGGACAAATAAATATAAGTCACATAAACTCCACTAAACATATTGTTGCTTGGCATAAACACGAAAAACAAACTGACTATTGGATTTGTCTTAAAGGAAGTTTAAAAGTTGGTTGGGCAACAAAGGATGGTGGTTGTAAATTCAAATATCTTTCCGACAAGAATCCAAGAGTATTGGAAATACCACCAGGGGTGTACCATGGTTATAAAGCATTGGAACCTGGAACAATATTAGCTTATTACGTAACCAGAAAGTACGACCCAACAGACGAACATAGAGCTGAAGTGGGTGATTTTAACGAAGATTGGGGAACTGAAAATAAGTAATATGGCAACTAAAAGAGACTCACAAGTTTGGTTAGAACCCGAAGAACATGTTTATATACATAAAGACACAGAAGTCAAATATAAATCTGTTACAACTGTTCTTTCTATATTAGAACACCATTTTGATACTGAAGCTGTAGCTAGAGCAATATCTTTGCAATTAGATGAGAATAAAAAACCTGAGTATATTGGAATGTCAAAACAAGAAATACTTGATGAGTGGGAACGTATTAATCGTGAAGCAAATGAATACGGAACAGAAGTACACGAAATTCTAGAAAGATATCTATTAGCTGATAAAATCTATATACCAAAAAGTGATTATGAAAAAGAAATAATAACCAAGTTTCAAAAGATAGACCCAATGACTACGGGTGTGGTTTATCCTGAAACAATACTTTTTTCAGAAAAACACTCTTTAGCTGGAACAGCTGATATAATAGAAGATTGTGGTGATTACTTTAATGTTTGGGATTTTAAAACCAATAAAAAATTAAACTATGTTTCACAATACGGACAATGGTTAAAAAAACCTGTTTCACATCTGTCAGATTGTCAGTTTAATATTTACGCATTACAAATGTCGATATATGCTTACATGTTCCAAATGGAAACTAGGAAAAAAGTGGGTAGAATGGCATTATTTTATCTTAACCCTGAAAAAGACTATGAGTTTGAAATAATTCCTGTTAACTATATGGGGTATGAGGCTAAAAAAGTTTTAGATTTTTGGTTAGAAAAACAAAAAGAAAAAAATGGTTAGAGAATTTAGTGATTATGAGTTTAAACTTTATGGAAATGTACAATCATTTTTCTATAGATGTTGGAGTATGTTTGGTTATGGACAAGTATTGGATGGGGGGAGACAAAAACTAATAAACCGAGATTTAGTTACTAAATGGGCTGGTGATTTATTCCCAACCATGAAAGCTAATGGGTGTTTTCTTGTACGAAGTTGTAATGTAGTCTACTCTAACGATAACCCTAATGTAATAGAATTAATAATACAACAATCAGTAGTTTCGAATTGGGTAGTCTTTAGTGTTGATATAAGTCAAAATTTAGAGGACTATGATTTTTACAATATAAAATGGGTTTTCAATACAGAAATCAACACCAAAGAACCTTCAAATTATACCTATAGACAGGTCCCAAAAATATTCTAAATTTTATTAATAAAAAGTTAACACAACCTTAATATATCATAATATACTTTATTAGTTTAACTGTTTATTTATTAATAAAAACAAAAATGAAAAAATCACTATTTATCTTAACCCTTCTAATTTTAATTATGGGTTGTAAAAAAGAAGGTTGTACAGACTATACAGCTTTAAATTATAATGTCCACGCAGAACAAAATGATGGTTCTTGTGAATACAACCAATATGTGAACTTAATCTCAGGTCAAATAACAGAAAATTTAACATTAACATCGGATAAAATGTGGACACTACAAGGTCGTGTGTCTGTAATTAATGGTGCAACTCTAACTATTGAAGCCGGAACAATAGTTAAAGCCTTAGCAGGAACAGGGTCAAATGCTTCTTGTATTATTATATCAAGAGGTAGTATGATTAACGCACAAGGTACTGCTGAACAACCAATAGTCTTCACTTCCGTAGCTGATGACATTGAGATAGGTCAATTATTCGGAACTTCTTTGAATGAAAATGTCAACGGACTTTGGGGTGGTTTAATTGTTTTAGGGAACGCACCTATTTCTGCATCTGGTAATATGTTATCAGTTCAAATTGAAGGTATTCCCGCCTCAGACCCAAGTGGTCTTTATGGTGGTGATAACCCTAACGATAATAGTGGTATATTATCTTACATATCAATAAGACATGGTGGTGCAAACATTGGTGAAGGGAATGAGATTAACGGACTCACATTAGGTGGTGTTGGTTCATCCACCGTAATTAATAACATCGAGATTGTCGCGAATCAAGATGATGGGATTGAATGGTTTGGTGGAAATGTTAACTGTTCTAACCTATTGGTTTGGGGAACTGGGGATGATTGTATTGATATAGACCAAGCTTATGGTGGTAATATAGATATGGTATTAATTATACCAACAACAAACACTGACCATGTTTTAGAAATTGATGGGGGTGAAGGTCAACTCAACACACCTTTTGTAATAGAAAATTGTGAAGTTTTATATAACAACACATCAGAAGCACATTTTAGAGCTGACGCAGCTGGTTATGTATCACTATTTGGTGATGTAAATATTGAAGCTAATAACGGTACTGATGTAGTTGTAAGTCAACTATCTACTGAAATAGACCATTCAGTATTTGATTGGACTTATTATAAACAAAAAAACTAATGATTTTAAAAGAAATGATATTTTTTATAATATTCGTACTACCTAGTATGATGTGTATTTGGTACACCATTGTAAAAGACAGAAAAGATTATAAAAAATTTTTTAATAAAAACTAAATAGGGGGGTAACCCTCTTTTTTTTCCACAAACATTTATTGTTTATTTGATTATCCCTATTATTAAATAAACAAACATTAAATGTCAGAAAAAATAAAATTCGAACCTACATTAACCGAAGAAGAAACTTTAAGTATCAGAGATAAATTTGTTAATTTTTATCAGAACCTAGATACAATACAAGATTATTTTTTAGAAAGAAAAAAAGAAAAGATAGTAGGGATAGACCACTCTAAATATATTGGGAATATGTTTAATGACTTTTCTGTTGAACCTAAAGATATGAATTTTGAAATTGAGGTCATTGAAGGTAAAATGTTTACACCAACAACACAAATTATAACATCATTGCCATTAGAATCTCAAATAGGTAGACAAATCATGATGGGGATTAAAGAAACCAATTCAAATAAGTATGTTGGTTTTATTAGAATGGCATCACCAGTATTAGCAATCAAACCTAGAAACGATTATTTTGGTGAAAAGGTAGTAGCAACACAAGTTAATAGAAGTATGATTAATGGGGCTATTATAGTACCTGTACAACCTTTTGGTTATAATTGTCTTGGTGGTAAGTTATTAGCTTTAATTGCTTGTTCTCATGAAGTAAGAAACATGTTAAAAGAAAAGTACGGTGAAAAAATAGAAACTTGTTTTATGGAAACAACATCATTGTATGGTGACCTTAAAGGTGTGTCACAATACGATGGACTTAAACCATTTATGAGATATCAGGCAATGACTGAGTCAGATGTCTTTCTATTTCCAACCACAGAAGTGTATGAGCCAATTAGAAGGCGAATGAGAGAGTTGTATGGTAAAGAAGAGTGGAACGGAAACACAGTTGACCCTAAACCTTCAGGACCAAAAATGAGAGAGTTTAATAAAGCAATATCTATTCTTAAAAATCATTTAAGACACTACGATGAGGAGGCTTATAAAGAATTCCACCTATTCACCAAAGAAAGTATGAAAGCTAAAACCAAGAAAAGATATTACTATTCAAACTTTGGTTTTGACAACGTAAAAGAACATGTTAACTCACAAGGAGAAATACCTTTAAAAGAAGGTCAAAACTTTCATAAACATAATTTGGAATACATGTATGAATGGTGGAAAAAGAAAGCTCAAAAACGATGGGAGAAATTAAATTCTGAAGGTAGAATTAGAACAGAGTTAGAGATTTACACAGAAGATAGTATAGATAACAAAGTGGTAGATATGGTAAGATAATGGACGGAAATAAACTAAAACATAACTTTGTTAAAAAAGAAAAACAGTTAGACACAAATGGTTGGGTACAGTCAGCAACAAGATACTGTAACACACATGGGAACGGGAGAATATACCCAGAAGGTGTTGTGGATGGTATTAACGTTAATTATGAAACAAGACCAAGACCTGAAATATCACCAGTTGAAGAGGTAATTGTTGAAAGAGTTTTAAGTCCAGAAATATTAAGAACATACGGTAACCAAAGAGAAGAACTTATCACCACAATTAAACAAGATATGGCAAAAGAATTAGGTTCTCTTTTATTAGAGAGTGGATATGTTGTATCTGTTGAATCAATAATACCAGAAAACTTTAACACAAAAATAAAAATGATGGTAAAAACAAAAAAATTAGAACAATGAAAGAAAGAATTTTAAAAATGTTAGTGGCGAAAGCCACCGAAAAAAGAGAAAAAGCGTTAACAAGTTTGGAATTGTTAATGGATAATTCAGTAGGAATAGGTGACCACTCAACAGGTGATTTTTATAACAACATTGAGGAAGCTTTCTCAAGCTTAATTGACGCTGACGATATGTTGGAAACACTAAAAAAGTATGACTGGCATAACATGCAAGATATGTAATAAATTATGTATTTAGAAATAGAACCAACAAAAAGTGGTAAAACAACAAGGTTAGTTGATGCGGCAGTATATTTTTTATTAGAAAACGCTGATAAGGTGGTTTTAATAGTTACGCCAACTAACCTTAGTAGGAAAAAAATATTAAAAAGTATACATAATAAATGTGGCGACCTATGTTCAAAAAGAGTCATAACCTCATATAAAATGTTAGAACCAACAGAAACAATAAAACAATTTGTTGATGAGTTTGATAATCTGTTACCAGAAAAATTATTTTTAGATAGAGAAGCTTATTACACTACAACAACATGTAACAGTCTTAAATGTAAAGAAATACAACAACTATATGAAAATGGTTTTTACAAAGTATCAACGGTAACACCTAACAAATTTATTAAAAAACACGAACTATAATGTTTAATATAGAAGAACTAATAAAAAAATGGCAAGAATTAGGTTTTTTGGAACAAATGCCCGAAAACTTAAAACCTCTAGTAGCCTTAAAGTTTGAATTAACTGCTGAACTTCTTTTAAATAATGATGATTATTTGGATAACACTATTCTTTTGAACATGTCATTCCCATTAATACATAGAATATATAGACAAGGTAATACCATACCCAATGTAGAATCTTTTATTAGACAGTTAAGTATGTTTATTGGTACAAACCGTGAAATAATACGAGATTTATCTGTTTTTCCTGGGGTTGACATGGAAGCGGAAATGTGTGCTTTATTTGCTGAACAGTGGAAACCATACAAAATGATAAAACCCTTGAAATGGATAAGAAGACATAAATTGGTGGGATAGATTAAAACACTTTTTTCGTAATTTAATAAAAAAATAATGGATATATATCAGATATTAAAAAGATGGTTTAGAATAAATTATAACCACCTAGGTTATAGTTTAACACCTTATTATATTGATGAAAATCTTACCCCTAGATTTGATATTTTACGTTTTGGTAGAGAAACTGAAATAAAAGAATTAAACTTAGAAAAGATTATGGATTTTTCTGCTGGTGATGGGGAATTAAGAAAATTATTATTTGATGCTTTATTTAGACAACATGGTTATAGGGTGGATAATGATTTTATACCATTAAAAGAAATTAAAGAATTTAGGTTATGATAAAAAAAGGTTTAATCAAACACGAATTTATTGAAAAACAGTTTTGTTCTTACCTTGAATGGGACTCAAGACCCCCTATTGGGACAAATAATTTTAGACAAAGAGATTGGGATAGAACCCTAATAACCAAAATAACCATGATATCAAACACTATCTATAAAAATACATACCAAGGTGGGGCTGATACCATTAGATTAGGTTCTGAATTTTGGGTGATGGGTTTGGTTGAGTACTTCCCTTCACTAAATAGATGGGTTGGTAATGATAGAAAGGTAGGTTCATTATGTAATAGATGGGAAGTTTTATTAGATTTCAATGTCCCTTATGATGAAATATGGGTTTGTAGAGAACGACCTACTTATGGTATCACAGTAGAAAATACAGAGGGAGACACACCAGTAATGAGATTTAATCATGATATAATTGATAAGAAAAAATTAAGAGGTAGAATTAGAATTAATGAATGAAATAGAAGAATGGTTTTTAAATGAATTTGGTCATTTGGGTTTTGATTTAACCCCTATGATATATTGTCC
>TARA_R110002110_G_scaffold322150_5_pt1 | contig 17012 bp, 12 predicted proteins | sample TARA_R110002110 | Tara Oceans TARA_R110002110 (sample SAMEA4397330) | marine metagenome | biome: Polar Biome; feature: [SRF] surface water layer (ENVO:00010504); material: water (ENVO:00002006), including particulate matter (ENVO:01000060) such as... | depth 5 m
ATGTGGTCGCGGGTGTCGCGCAAGCAAGCAAGGCCAAGAAGAGTTCGGTGCTGCTGCTGCTTCGCACGCAAGATCAGCAGCGCTTCGTCGCGCTGACGCTGAAGAAGTCGTAGCCGCTCGCCTGGAACACGGGCCCGGACCGTGCCCGCGGTCCGGGCCGCCCGGTGCCGGGCCGCCGGCAAGACGCTGAATCGGGGAGCTGAATGGCGCCATGCGTATTCTCGTAATCGAAGACGATCTGGAAGCCGCCGCCTATGTCGTGAAGGGCTTGCGTGAAAGCGGCCACATCATCGACCATGCGGCCGATGGCGAGGAGGGGCTCACCCTCGCGCTCTCCAGTTCGTTCGATGTGATGGTCGTCGACCGCATGCTGCCCAAGCGCGACGGCCTCAGCGTCGTCGAAACCATTCGCGAGGAAGGCGTTCGCACGCCCGTTCTCTTTCTCTCCGCGCTGGGCGAGGTGGACGACCGCATCAAGGGTCTCAAGGCGGGTGGCGACGACTATCTGACCAAGCCCTATGCCTTTGCCGAGCTGCTCGCCCGGATCGAGGTGCTGGTGCGCCGCGCGAACCCCGATCAGGTCCGCACGCGCCTTCAGGTCGGCGGCCTCGAAATCGACCTTCTCGCCCGCAAGGTGCTCCGCGACGGCCAGGAAATCGATCTCCAGCCGCGCGAATTCCGTCTTCTCGAATATCTGATGAAACATGCCGGCCAGGTGGTCACGCGCACCATGCTGCTCGAAAATGTCTGGGAGTATCATTTCGACCCGCAAACAAACGTGATCGACGTGCATATTTCGCGGTTGAGAGCCAAGATCGACAAGAATTTCGAGCAACCGCTCTTGCACACGGTTCGCGGCGCTGGATACTCATTGCGTGCCACTGACTAAGAGACTGTTCGAGGGAGCCTCATGAGCCGCGCTGCGAAGGAAAACGGCCCGGCCGGCAGGAGGTCGTGGCCATGACGAACCCTCAAACGATCTCCAGCCTCCTCAAGACCTCGACCTTCCGGCTCGCGGTCATCTATCTGGCTCTGTTCGCCGCTTCGGCGATCACGCTTCTGGCCTATGTCTATTGGAATACGGCCGGCTTTCTCGCCCGCCAGACGGACGAGGCCGTGGAGGTCGAGATCGCCGGGCTCGCCGAACAATACCGTCAGGGCGGGTTGCCGCTTCTCGCGCACACCGTCATCCAGCGCTCGCGCGATCCCGGCCAGAGCCTCTATCTCGTGCTCGACCCGGCCGGTCGCGTGCTGGCCGGCACGCTCGATGCGCGCCCGCAGGTCGAGCCCGGCCCCGATGGCTGGTTCGACTTCACCTATAACCGCAAGACCCTCGACGGAACGGAGGTGAAGGCGGCGCGCGCGCGGGCCTTCTTTCTGCAGGAAGGCTTTTATCTTCTCGTCGGCCGCGATGTGCAGGAGCGCCGCGAGATCGAAAACCTCATTACCAATGCGCTGATCTGGGCCATCGCTCTCACCGTCGCGCTCGGCCTTGTCGGCGGCCTCTTCATGAGCCGCAACATGCTGGCCCGCGTCGACGACATCAACCGCTCAAGCCGCGACATCATGGAGGGCGACCTCTCGCAGCGCCTCCCCATCGCCGGCACCGGCGACGAACTCGACCAGCTTGGCCGCAACCTCAACGCCATGCTCGACCAGATCGAGGCGTTGATGACCGGCATGCGGCAGGTGACCGACAATATCGCGCATGATCTCAGAAGCCCGCTCAACCGGCTGCGAAACCGCCTCGAGGTCACGCTCATGCAGGACGCAACGCCTGCGGATTACAAACACGTCCTGGAAAAGACCATCTCGGAGGCCGATAATCTGCTCGGCACCTTCAATGCGCTTCTGATGATCGCGCGCGCGGAAGCCGGCTCGCTTCGCGAATCCATGACCTGGGTCGATGTCGGCGCCATGCTCCACGACGCCGCCGAGCTTTATGAACCGGTCGCCGAGGAAAGCGGTCTCGCACTGACGATCGACGCGCCCGAAGGTCTGAAAATATGGGGCAACCGCGAACTGCTCTCGCAAGCCGTCGCCAATCTGCTCGACAACGCCGTCAAGCATGGCCAGCCGCAATCGGGTGACGCGGAACGTGTCATCAGCGTATCGGCGGAGCCGAACCCGGCCGGGCCGTCGCGCGGCGTCGTGCTCAGCGTCGCCGATCGCGGTCCCGGCATTCCCGAAGCCGAGCGCCATCATGTGCTGGACCGGTTTGTGCGCCTCGAGATGAGCCGCAACACGCCGGGCTCCGGCCTTGGCCTCAGCCTTGTGGCGGCCGTCGCGCGTCTTCACGGCGGCACCGTCGAACTGCGCGACAATTGTCCAGGTCTGAAAGTCGCGCTCATCCTGCCGGTTTCCGGGCGTTGACCTTTCCTTGAATCTGGTACCTTTAGGAAAAAGCCGACCCGCGCCGTCATGGCCCGGTTGGTGCGGACCATCCACGTCCCGGCGGCAATGAAGAGCGCAGGGCGGAAGCTCGATAATGGCTGAGGAAATCATGAAAGCGCTCCAGGACTGGGCGGAACACGCGCCCGCGCCCTATGACAAGACCCGCCTTGCCCGCGAGATGGAGGATTTCGATGCCGCCCTTGCCGGGATGGAGGACAGGCAGGCCGCGAAGCTTCTCGGCGGCGCATCCGTCCGCCATCTGATCGCCTCCCTTTTTGGCAATTCGCCGTTCCTCGGCCGCATCGTCCGCCTTCACATCGGCTGGCTGGCGCCTCTTCTCACGCGCCCGCCCGAAACATCGCTTGAGGATATTCTCGCCCGCGTCGCGCAAGGCGAATGCGTGGAAAAACAGGCCGATATCATGTCGGCCTTGCGTCTCGCCAGGCAGGAAGCCGCCCTCCTGATCGCGATGGCCGATCTCACCGGCGCCTGGCCGCTTGAAAAGGTGACGGACGCGCTCTCCGCCTTCGCCGATGCCTCCGTCGCGGCTTGCGTTTCATGGCTTCTTCGCAATGCCGCCACGCGCGGCCAGATATCGCGCGCCCCTGAGGAGGTATCCTCCGAGGGCTCCGGCCTCGCCATTCTCGGCATGGGGAAATACGGTTCGCGCGAACTCAATTATTCGAGCGACATCGATCTTGTCGTCTTCTATGAGCCCGACCAGTTGCCGCTGAAACCCGGTCTCGACGATGGCGAGTTCTTCGTGCGCCTGACAAAAGACCTGGTGAAAATGTTGCAGGAACGCACGCCGGAGGGATACGTCTTTCGCACCGATCTGCGCCTGCGCCCCGATCCCGGCGGCACACCCGTCGCCGTTTCCCTCCCCGCCGCCGAAAGCTATTACGAAAGCCGTGGCCAGAACTGGGAGCGCGCCGCCTTCATCAAGGCGCGCGCCGTGGCCGGCGATCTCGAAGCGGGCGGGCGCTTCCTGAAAATGCTGACGCCTTATATCTGGCGTAAAAATCTCGACTTCGCCGCCATCGACGACATCCATTCCATGAAGCGCCAGATCCATGCCGTCGGCGGACATGGCGCCGTCGCTGTCGCCGGCCACAACATCAAGCTCGGACGCGGCGGCATCCGCGAAATCGAATTCTTCGTGCAAACGCAGCAACTGATCGCGGGCGGCCGTGACTACGACCTGCGCGGACGCCAGACCTGCCCGATGCTCGATGAACTCGCCGCAAAAAAATGGATCGAGCCTGAAACGGCGGAGGAGATGAAAGAGGCCTACCGCTTCCTTCGCACGCTGGAACATCGCCTGCAGATGATCGACGATGAGCAGACCCATACGCTTCCCTCAAGCGACGAGGGTCTCGATCACGTCGCCTGTTTCATGGGCTTCAAGGACCGCGCAAGCTTTGCCACAGCGCTCACCGCGCGCCTCGAATGCGTGCGCGACCACTATGCCAAACTCTTCGAGACCGCCCCGCCGCTCGGCGAAGAGCGTGGCAGCCTCGTCTTCACCGGCACGGAAGACGATCCCGATACGCTGGAATCATTGCGCGGCCTCGGTTTCCGCAAGGTGTCGGAAATGTCGGAAAGCATTCGCGGCTGGCATTCGGGCCGCTTCTCCGCCACGCGCGCCGCGCGCTCGCGCGAATTGCTGACCGGCCTCATGCCCGCGCTTTTGCGCGCTCTGTCGCGCACCTCGAACCCCGATACCGCTTTTGATCGCTTCGACAAGTTTCTCACCGGCCTGCCCGCCGGCGTGCAGCTTTTCTCGATGCTCTATTCCAATCCGAGCCTGCTCGATCTTCTCGCCGGCATTTGCGGCACCGCGCCCAAGCTCGCGAATTACCTGAGTCAGAACCCGCGCGTTCTCGAAGCCGTGGTCGATCCCGATTTCTTCAAGATATTGCCCGGCTCCGATCAACTGCATGAGAGCCTGGCGGACGCGCTTGGCCATGCCGTCGATTATCAGGACGTGCTGGATTTCACCCGCGTCTGGGCGCGCGAATATCGCTTCCGTCTCGGTGTGCGCGTGTTGACGGGAAGTGCCGATGCGGAAGAGGCGGGCCCGGCCTATGCCGCGCTCGCCGCCGAACTGGTGGCCGCGCTCGCGCCCAGAGCCGAAGCGCGGGTCGCCGAAAAACATGGCCGCGTGCCGGGCGGCCGCTTCGCCGTCGTGGCGATGGGAAAGCTCGGCAGCGAGGAAATGAGCGCCGCCTCCGACCTCGATCTGATCGTGATCTACGACACGGACGGGCCCGATGCCGCCTCCGACGGCGAGCGCCCGCTCCATGCGTCGCAATATTATGCCCGCGTCTGCCAGCAACTCATCAGCGCCCTCACCGCGCCGACCGCGGAAGGCAAGCTTTACGACGTCGATATGCGGCTTCGACCCTCCGGCAATGCAGGGCCCATCGCCACCGCCTTCGACCGCTTCGTCGCCTATCAGGAGGCGGAAGCCTGGACATGGGAACATATGGCGTTGACGCGCGCCCGCGTGATTGCCGGGCCGGATGCACTCGGCGCGCGCATCGAGGACGCGATCCGCGAGACGCTGCTCCGCCCGCGCGAGACAAAAAAAATCGCCGCCGATGTCGCGGACATGCGCGCCCGCATCGCGAAGGAACATGCGAGCAGCGATCCCTGGGAGCTGAAACATGTGCGCGGCGGCCTCGTCGATATCGAGTTCATCTGCCAGTATCTGCAACTGGTGCATGGTGCCGCGCATCCCGCGATCATGCACACCCATACGCGCGATGCGCTCGCCGCCATCGCCGCCGCCGATCTTCTGCCCTCCGCGACCGCCGATATGCTGGTGCATGCCATCGGCCTCAATCACAATCTGACGCAGGTTATCCGCATTTGCGTCGAGGGTGTCTTCAAGCCGGAGGAGGCGACCCCCGGCTTGAGATCGCTGCTCGCGCGCGCCGGCGACGCGCCGGACTTCGCCACCCTCGAAGCCGATCTCACCGGCAGCCAGCACAAGGTCCGCGCCGCCTTCGCGGATATCGTCACCGCCGCCGTCTGACCCCCTTTCATGGCTGGATATTTGCAACATGGACATGCTGGCCGGGTTTGCCTCGTGTTCACCATGTTTTGCTGTGACACGCGGAGAGAACCACAAATCCGGGACATTCATGGTTAACCTTGCGGCCCGCCAGCGCGGCCGCGAGATCGCCCGCCACCCGGTGCGTGTCAATTCGGCACGTTTCAGGTAGGAAAGTCTGATATCGGGCGAAGCGTTGTGTGGGGTAATGACGCATGGAGCGTCGCGATGCGATCGTCATCGGAGCCGGGTTTAACGGGCTGATCGCCGCCGCCTATCTGGCGCGCGCGGGGCGCGATGTGCTGGTGCTCGATCGCGGCCCGGCGGCGGGCGGGCTGTGCGCCACTCATGAAATCGCGCCGGGTTTTCATGTGCCGCGCTACACGCTTGGCAGCGGCGGCCTGCCCGCGCGCATCGCCGCCGATCTCGACCTGCCGCGCCACGGTCTGCGCTTTATCCGCGCCGAGGGCGGCGTCTCCATCTTCCCCGATGGCCGCTATCATGCGAGCTACCGCGATGGCGTCGTCCATCGCCGCGAAATCGCCCGTCACTCGCGCCGCGACGCCGATGCCTGGACGCGCTATCGCCGTGACATGCTGCGCGCCGCGCGCGCTCTCGCGCCGCTCCTTGCCGGTGCGGCCGGTAAACCGCCAGCGGGCCTCTTTGCGGGCTTGCGCGCGCGTCTCGCTCTCGCGGATCGCATCGCCGCCATCCCGGCGGACGACCTCCGCGACATGCTCGCCCTCTGGACGCTGCCGGCATCGGAGTTTCTCGACACCTGTTTTGAATCGGACGTCGTGAAGGCGCATCTTGCCGCCGCCGCCATGATGGGCGGCACGCTCGCGCCGTCCTCGCCGACCAGCGCCGCGCGCCTCGTTACGCCCTGGCTCGATGTCGCGGGCGATGCAAGCGGCGGCGCCCCCGATATCCTGCTGCCGCATGGCGGCCCCGCGGCCCTCATCGGCGCGCTCGAAGCCGTCATTGCCGGGAGCGGCGGTCAGCTTCGCATGGAAGCCGAAGTCACCGACGTCCTCCTCAAGGATCGCGCGGTGCGCGGTGTCGTCCTTGCGAATGGCGAAGAGATCGCCGCCGGCGCCGTCCTGTCCGATCTCGATGCCAAGCGCAGCTTCCTCGGTCTCTTCCGCTGGACGGATCTGCCCGACGGGCTGCTGGAGCGCATCGGCCGCTTCCGCATGAAGGGCGTCACCGCCAAGATCAATCTCGCCCTTGACGGCCTGCCGGATTTTCCCGGCCTGCCGCCCGGTTGTCCCTCGCTTGGCGGCGGCATCCGCCTGACCGGCCTGATGCCCGCCATCGACCGCGCCTTCGACGACTGGCACGACCGTATGCCGCCACGCGATCCGCTGATCGATATCCTCATTCCCTCGCTGCACGACGCCACGCTGGCGCCGCCCGGCAAGCATGTCCTGTCCGCGCTCGTGCAATATGTGCCCGAAACGCTTCATGAGGGGGCCTGGTCGGCCGGCCGCCGCGGTGCGCTGCGCGATCTCGTCATCGCGCGCCTCGGTCAGGCGAGCCCCGGTATCGAGACCCGCATCCGCGCGCATGAGGTGCTGCTCCCCGCCGACATCGAAAACGAGATCGGCCTCACCGGCGGCGATCTCTCGCATGGCGAGACGACGCTCGACCAGATGTTCGCGAACCGTCCCTTTCCCGGCATGGGCGGCGCGGAGACGCCGCTGCGCAATTTTTATCTTTGTTCGCCGAGCGCGCATCCCGGCCCCCTCGTCCTGGGTGGCGCGGGCGCGAACGCGGCGGCGCAGGTGCTCGCATCGCGCGGGCGGCGGGGCTGAACGATGGAATGGGGTGGCAAAAAATACGATGCGATCGTGATCGGCGGCGGTCATAACGGCCTCACCGCCGCCGCCTTGCTCGGCCGCGCGCATCGCCGCGTGCTGGTGCTCGAAGCCGGCAGCCGCCTCGGCGGTGCCGCCGCCACCGTCGAAATATCGCCCGGCTATCATGCTCCCGGTGTCGCGCATCTCCTCGAAGGGCTGCCGCGCCGCCTTGAGCGCGGCCTGAAGCTGTCAAAACGGGGCTTACGCTACGCCGCGCGCAACCTGCCCACCGTCGCGCTCGACCGCGACGGCAACCACCTCGTTCTGCCGCGCGCCCGCAAGGCGTTCGCCGCTTTCGCCGCCGCCGCGCCCGGCGATGCCCGCGCCTACCGTGCCTGGCTCGCGCGCCTGCACGCGCATGCCTCTCTCATCGCCCCGCTGCTCGCCGAAGTGCCGCCGCCGCACGACAAGGACGCCATGACGCGCTTTCTCCGCCGCCTTGTCTGGCGTACCGAATGGCGCGGCGCCGCCGCCATGCGCGAAATGATGCGGTTGCTGCCGGAAAGCATCGGCGATCTGCTCGACGCGGAATTTGAATCGCCTCTCCTGAAAGGTGCGCTCGCCTTCGACGCGACATTGGGCGGCGGTGAAGGGCCTTATGCGCCCGGCACGGGCTTCCGCGCCGTGCTGCGCCGGGCCATGCGGATGCAGGGTCAGGGCACGCATCTCCCGGCGGGCGGCATGGGTGCCCTCATCGATGCGCTGGCCGGTGCCGTCAAGGCGGAGCGCGGTGACATTCGCATATCCGCCCCCGTCGCGCGCATCCTCGTCGAGGACGGTGCCGTCGCGGGCGTCGGGATGAGCGATGGCACCGTCATTCGCGCGCCGCTTGTTGTCTCCTCGCTCAATCCGCGCATGACGATGCTGGACCTCGTCGGCGCGCCGAATATCGAAACCGGGCCGGCCAGCGAGATCAGCCACACCGCGCCGCGCGGCTCGACCGCGAAGATCAACCTCGCGCTTGACGGAATGCCGGAATTTACCGGCCTTTCGCCAGCCCTTCATGGCGCGCGCCTGCTGGTCGCACCGTCTCTGCGCGAACTGGACGAGGCGGCGATGTCTTTCCGCCACGGCGAATTCGCCTCCGAACCGATGATGGAGGTGCTGGTGCCGAGCGTCAGCGATGCGAGCCTCGCACCGGAGGGCCGGCACATCCTCTCGATTATCGTTCACTATGTGCCCCACGATGTTGAGGGCGGCTGGCCCGCACACCGCGAAGCCTTCATGCAGCGCGTCGTCCGCACACTCGACCATTATGCGCCGGGCATCGGCGAGCGTATGATCGCGGGCGAAATCCTCACGCCGCGCGACATCGAAACCAGATATGGCCTCGCCGGCGGCGATTGGCATCAGGGCGACCTGCGCCTCGACCGCCTGCTCGGCTTCCGCCCCGCGCCCTCTTACGGCCGCTACGGCACGCCCCTTCCGGGGCTCTATCTGTGTGGCGCGGGCAGCCATCCCGGCGGCGGCGTCACCGGCCTGCCGGGCCTGCTCGCGGTCGAAACCATTGTCAGGGAAAGGGGGGCCCACCGATGAATACCGGCACACATCCCCCGCGACCGCTGAACGAGACCGGCGGGGAGGCCAAAACCGGCGGCACGGACACCGCGACCGGCGTCGATCTCGGCAATGAGCGCGCGGCTGTCGATCGCTCGCTCTTCGAGCCGGAGGAGGGCGAGGCGCCGTTCGCGCGCACCGTGCTCACGACACCGCTGCATCTTTCCGTGGCCGCCGAAAGCCGCACCAATCTCTGGACACAGTGGAATGGCCACACGACGCCCGATGTGCTGACCGATCCCGGCGACGAATATCGCGCCCTTCGAGGTGCCGCCGCCCTTGCCGATATTTCGCCGCTGGTGAAATACCGGATCGCGGGCCGCGATGCGCTCGCCTGTCTGGAGCGGCTCGTGACCCGCGGTCTCGCCACACTCGAAATCAACCGCGCCCTCCATGTCGTCTTCTGCGAAGGGAACGGCTTTGTCCTTGGCGACGGACTTCTGTTCCGTCTGGCCGAGGATGAATTTCGTCTGGTCACCGAGGAAACGCATCTCGCCTGGTTGCTCGACAGCGCCGAGGGCTTCCGTGTTCGCATCGAGGATGTGAGCGCCACGCTGGCCGCGCTGTCGGTACAGGGGCCGCTCGCCGCTTTCTGTCTTGCGAGCGCGGGCGTCGCCGGTATCGCCGAACTGGCGCCCGCCGCCGCATGCTGGAGCGAACTGGCGGGCATGCCGGTCTATGTGAGCCGCACCGGCGCGAGCGGCGATCTCGGCTATGAACTCTGGATGGACCCGGAGGATGCGCCCCATATCTGGCGTCATCTGATGGAAAAATCCGGCCAATACGGCCTTTGCCCGGCCGGTTTCGCGCTTCGTGAACTGGCGCGTCTCGAAGCGGGTCTGCCGCGCGCGGGGCGCGATTATCTCTCCGCCTTTGCCGCCATAAATCGCGCCGATGCGCTGACGCCCTTCGATCTGCGGGCAAATCCCGTCATCGATTTCGGCAAACCTGTCTTCAATGGCCGCGAGGCGCTGCGCCGTCTCGCCGATGCGCCGCCGCGCCGCCGCCTTGTCTCGCTCGTCGTCGACGGGCTGGAGCCTGTCCGCTTTGCCGCCGTCTCGCTGGATGGCCGCGCCATCGGCACCGCCACCACCACCGGCTTTTCGCCCGCCCTCGGTGCCAATATCGCGCTCGCAACGCTCGATGCGGCGGCACTTTCCGCGCTCTCCTTCGCGGTCAAGGCGGAAATCCGCGACGGCATCGCCGTCCGCGACCTTTTGCTTACCGCGCGCATTATGGGCGAACCGGCATGGAACCCGCCGCGCCGGCGCGCCGTTCCGGCCCTTTTCACCGCCTGAAATTTTTTTTGCCCGGCACCGCCGGAATGAGGCGTCCCGTTCGTTGAACCTTGTAATGGGCGCTTGAACGGCTCCCCGCTTGCTTCCCCCCCGCTGCGCGGCCGTTCATCGCCCTGGTTCCGGAGCATGTGGGTGCCATCATGGCGTTTCCGCGTGTTCCGGGGCCAAGAATTCAGGGCCCGGAACCACAGGAAAAGGAAGAATTCAAGATGCGTAAAATCAAATATGGACTGCTCGGTGCCACCTCCGTTCTCGCACTGGCGATTGCTGTCCCCGCTTTCTCGCAGGACGGCCCGAAGCCCGGCGCGAAGCATCGCACGCAGATGTTCGAGATGGCCGACACCGACAACAGCGGTGACGTCTCGGAGGCCGAAATGAAGGTTGCGGCCGAAAAGCGGTTTGACGCGATAGACACGAATGGCGATGGCGTCCTCACCAAGGACGAGGCCGATGCCGCCAGGGCGAAGATGCATGAGAAGTCCGCCAGCCAGCGCGCCACCCCCGAAGAGCGTTTCGCCGCCGCCGATACCGATGGCGACGGCTCTCTCACCCGCGAGGAGATGAAGGCCGCTGCCGAAAAGCGTATGGCCGAAAATAAAGGCATGACCGGCGATAAAGGCATGGCCGGACATAAAGGCATGGACGGACATGAAGGCATGACCGGCGATAAAGGCATGACCGGCGATAAAGGCATGGCCGGACATAAAGGCATGGACGGCAAGGGTGGCGACCATGCGGCCCGCATGGACGAGAAGTTCGCGAAGATCGACACCAATGGTGACGGCGGCGTGAGCCTGGAGGAATTGAAAGCCGCTCACGATGCCCGTGCGAACAAGCACGACAGTCTTTTCTCCCGCGCCGACGCGGATGGCGACGGCCAGGTCACAAAGGCCGAGTTCACAGCCAGCTTGGGCAAGATGTTCAGCCATATGGACAGCAATGGCGATGGCAAGATCGAGCCCGGCGAGAGCGGTGGCCATCATGACGGCAAGGGTGCGAAGATGCCGAAAGCCGAGTAGGCTGAAGTGACCGGTTTCGGTTTGGCGAAGGGTGCCGGCGCGAGTCGGCGCCCTTTTGCTGCACCGGCGCGGCCTCGTCTGGTTGCTCTTGTCTTCCAGACCGGCAAGGGAGGGGACGGTCGCTTGGACGAACGCTCGGACGACGAATTGGTGGCGGCCGTTGCCGGGGGCGATGAGGCGGCTTGCCGTGCGCTCATGGCGAGGCACCTGCCGCGCATCGTCGCCCTTGGCCGCCGGATGCTCGGCAATCACGCCGATGCGGAGGACGTGGCGCAGGAGGTTTTCTTGCGTGTCTGGACCCATGCCGATCGCTGGCAACCCGGCAAGGCACAGTTCGGCACCTGGCTCCACCGCGTCGCCACCAATCTCTGCCTCGACCGTATCCGCAAGAACCGCGGCGGCACCGAGGATATCGATGCCATTCCCGAGCCGGCCAGCGACGAACCGGGCCCCGACCGCAAGCTTGAGCAGAGCCAGCTCGCTGCCCGCGTCGATGCCGCCCTCCGGCAATTGCCGGCGCGTCAGCGCGCTGCCATCGTCCTGTCGCACTATCAGGGCCTCTCCAACACGGAGACGGCGGACATCCTCGATGTTTCTGTCGATGCCGTGGAATCGCTTCTGTCCCGCGCCCGACGGCAATTGCGCGCTGAACTGGCGACGGAAAAGAGCGAGCTGTTACGTTCAAGGGAAATGAACACGTGAGTGTGTTCGGGATATGGAACTGAGACGATGCCGAAGAAAATCGCATTGGAGCGCCTGAGAGAGATCGTGGATGCCTATGGTGCCTCGCCCGAGCGCTGGCCGGCGGGTGAGCGCCAGGCCGCCGGGGCGCTCCTTGCGGCCTCCGCTGAGGCGCGTGCCCTCCTTGATGAGGCCGCCTCTTTCGACGCATTTCTCGACATGGCGCCGCTTGAGGCCCCCTCCGCCGCCCTCGCCGAACGCCTGATGGCCGCGCGCCCGCGCGCCGTGCCACCCGCGCGCGCCCGCGCAGCCGAGCCGAAACCGGGAGGCTTCATCCGTGGCCTCGTTGAAGCCGTCTGGCCCTATGGCTCGCCCGCTTTCCCCGCCGCCGCGCTTGCCGCCTCTCTCATGCTCGGCGTCGTGTTCGGATCGACCGTCGGCACCGCCACCGGCACGACGGCTGTCGCGGCGTCTGGCGAAATGAGGGCGAGCGACGAGTTTATCGCGCTTGCCCTTGCCGACACGGAATGGCCCGAGGAGTGGATACAATGAGCGACGAAAACCGTTCGGTTGCCGCGAAGCCGCCGCGCCGCTGGCTCGGGCCTGCGCTTCTTGCCTCCGTTGCGCTCAATCTGTTCCTCGTCGCGCTCATTTCCGTGCCGCTTTTTTCCCAGTCGCGTGATGGCTTCGGCGTTCGTCGGCACGGGTCCATGCACGCGATGTTCCATGAGAGCTTCAAGGATTTACCCAAGCAGGACCGCGCCGCGATCCGCGAGGCGATGGTCAGCCACTTCCCCAAGATCAGGCCCTATCTTGTCGCCATGCGCGACGCGAAGACGCGCCTTGCCGATGCGCTCGCCGCCGACCCGTATAATGAGGAGACCGTGCGCGCCGCCTTTGCCGATCTCGACAAGGCGATGAGCGGCATGGGCGCTGTCGGCCGCAACGCCATGATGGCGGGCTTCGCGCAAATGACGCCGGATCAACGCAAGCATGTGGCCAAAGCCATGCGCGAACCGCACGGCAAAGACCTGCGTCTGGGCCACGACCGCGGCGATCATGATGACGGCCCCGATCGCGAAGATGACATGCCCCCGCCCGAATAGACCCTGCCAAAACTCAAAATGTCATCCCGGCGGAAGCCGGGATCCACTGCTATCCCGGCAGATGAGACTCAGGTTCCCTGAAGAACAGGCTATAGTCTGGCGCTTCTACCCTTCAGAGAATCTGAATTGACCTGGTATCACCCCGCCATCTACGACGTGGACCGGCCCGTCGCGAGCTTCTGGGAAGACGACGCGCCGCCGCTTGCGTCCGGCGTCGATCTCGGCCCCAACGCGGATGAAACCTGCGACACAGCGATCATCGGCGGCGGCTATACCGGCCTCTCCGCCGCTTATCACCTCGCCCGCGACGCATCCGCCGATGTCCGCCTGCTCGAAGCGGGGCCGCTTGGCTGGGGCGCGTCCGGCCGCAATGGCGGCTTCTGCACGCTCCCTCCCACCGGCCTCTCACTCGATGGGATTGTTTCGCGCTATGGCCTCGCGGAGGCGCGCCGCTTCATCGCCTCGCAGGTCGCGGCGGTCGATCTCGTGTGCAGCCTTGCGGTGGACGAAAAAATCGGCCTCCGGCCGCAAGGCGAGGGCACGCTCCATGTCGCGCATGCGCCCGCGCGCACCGCCGAACTCGAGAACGAACGCGACGCCCTTAAAAGTTTTGGCATCGCCGCCCGCCTCATCCCGCGCGAGGAGGTGGCCGAAACATATTACGATTCCACCGAACAATTCGGCGCGCTGCATAACCCCGTCGGCTTCGGCCTTCAGCCCTTGCGTTTCGTGCGCGGCCTCGCGGCGGCCGCCGCGCGGGCGGGCGCGAAGCTCCATAGCGGCTCCCCCGTCATCCGCTGGGAGAGGGAAGGGCGGATGCACCGGCTCGTCACGCCGACAGGCACCCTCCGCGCGCGCCGCGTCCTCGTCGCGACCAACGGCTTCACGCGGCCGCCGCTTCCGCCCACGCTCGCGCAAAACGTCATCCCCGTCATGTCGAACATCGTCGTCACGCGCCCGCTGTCGGATGGCGAACGCGCCGCGCAGAACTGGCGAACCGAAATGCCCTGCGCCAATACCCGCCATCACCTTTTCTATTATCGCCTGCTGCCGGACCGCCGCTTCCTCTTCGGCGCGCGCGGCGACCTCACCGGCAAGCCCGGCGACGGCGCGAAAATGCGCCTCTTCATGGAGAGGCGCCTTGGCGAGGTCTTCCCCGCCTGGGCCGGTATCCCGACCACGCATTACTGGCGCGGCCTCGTCTGCATGGCCGCCCGTCTCACCCCCTCGATCGGCCGCCTGGACGACGATCCCACCGTCTTTTTCGCGCTTGGCTATCACGGCGACGGCGTTTCCGCCGCTCCCTGGTGCGGCCGCATGGTGGCTCAACTCATTGGCGGCAAAGCCGAATTGTCCGATATTCCCGCGCCTTTGCGCGGCCCGCCCGCCCGCATTCCCTTTCCTGCGCTCCGGCGCTGGTATCTGAGGGCGGCTCTCGGCTACTATTGGTTCACGGATTTATAAGCGCGGCCACCCGAAGAGATGCCGGCTCGGCACGGCCAGCCGCGCGAAAACTTGAACAGGCACATTTTCAAACGCGGCGGACGGCGCTTTGCCGTGTGGAATGTGCACTGAGTGCGGACATGCAGGACATCATGAGCGATCGCGAAAGAACGAGCCCGAAGGACTGGGCCACGCTTGGCGAATTCAATGGCTTTCTCGCCGAAAACGGCGAGATCGACTATCTCGACGCGGTTTTCGTCGATATGCGCGGCACGGTGCGCGGCAAGCGCTTCCCGTCCGAAGAAGCCGACAAGGTCTTCACCGCCGGCGTGCAGATGCCGCAATCGCTTTATTTCTTCGACGTCACAGGCGTCAACGAAGACATCCTCGGCATGGGGTTTTCCGATGGCGACCCGGATGCCCAGGCCCATCCCGTCTCCGGCTCCATCGTGCCCGTGCCCTGGGCTTCCATGAAGCAGGCGCAGGTGCTCATGACGATGGTGGACGGCGAGGGCAAGCCCCTGATGCTGGAGCCGCGCAACGTCCTCGCCAAAGTCGTGGCGAAGCTCGCCGAGATCGGCCTCAAGGCCACCGTCGCCTGCGAGTTTGAATTCTATGTGCTCGACAAGGATATGGACCGCAAGGGCCGTCCCCAGCCACCCATCAATCCCGCGACCGGCATTCGCGAAACCGCGAACGAGGTCTATGGCATCACCGAGCTGGATGGCTTCATGGGCCTCCTGAAGGAGATCGACGAAGCCGCCGCCTCGCAAGGCGTGCCGGCGTCCGGCGCCACGGCGGAGTTCGCGCCCGGCCAATATGAGATCAATCTGAAGCATGAGGACGATGTCATCCGCGCCGGCGACCACGCCGTCATGCTGCGCCATCTGATCGGCACCATCGCGCGCAAGCATAATTTTCTCGCCAGCTTCATGGCCAAGCCCTTCGTCGACCAGACCGGCAATGGCATGCATGTCCATTGCTCGTTGATGGATGAAAAGGGCAGGAACATTTTCGACGACGGCTCGGATGAGGGCTCGCCGCGTCTGCGCCACGCCATCGGCGGATTGCAGGCGACGCTCGGCGATGCAATGGCGATCTTCGCGCCGAACCTCAATTCCTATCGCCGCTTCGGCCCCAATCTCTTCGTGCCGGTGAACCGCGCCTGGGGCTACAACAATCGCTCGGTCGCGTTCCGCGTGCCGAACGGCTCGCCCGATTCACGCCGCATCGAGCACCGCGTCACCGGCGCCGACGCCAACCCCTATCTCGTCCTCGCCGCGATCCTCGCCGGCATCCATTACGGCATCGTGAACGAGATCGACCCGGGCGAGCCCGCCGAGGGCAATGCCTGCGAAGTCATGGATGAAGACATCCCGTTCTATCTGCCAAGCGCGCTGAAACGGCTGCGCTGTTCCGGCGTCATGCGCGAATATCTGGGCGAGCGCTACGTCGATGTCTATGCCGAAACCAAGATGCTGGAATTCGACAAGTTCCAGCGCGCCATCTCACCGCTCGAATATGACTGGTATCTGTAGGACGGAAATCTTGTCCCATCCGCTCCCGGCGCTGCGGCGATCTCACACGGGCAGGGTGAAGCTCACTGTCGTGCCGATGCCTTCGCTGCTCTCGATGGTGAGCGTGCCGCCATGCAGTTCGACAAGCGAGCGCGACAGCGCGAGGCCGAGCCCCGTGCCCTTGTGCGACTTCGAGTGCTGGCTTTCCACCTGTTCGAAGGGGCGGCCGATCTTCGACAACGCGCCCGCCGGAATGCCGATGCCGCTATCCTCGACGGCGACCGTCACAAAATTCCCCTCCGCCTTGCCGGTGATGCGGATCGTGCCGCCGGCGGGCGTGAACTTCACCGCGTTCGACAGCAGGTTGAGCAGCACCTGCTTCACCGCGCGCTTGTCCGCGTCCACCTTCGGCAGGGCGCCGAGTTCGCCGCTGATCGTCACCTTCGCGACATCCGCGCGGCCGGAGATCAGCCTGAGCGATTCCTCCACCACCTCGCCGAGATCGAGCGGCTGCGTTTCGAGCGTCATGCGGCCTGCCTCGATCTTCGACATATCGAGAATGTCGTTGATGAGTTCGAGAAGATGCGCGCCGCTGGCGTGAATGTCGGTCGCGTATTCCTTGTATTTGGGCGAGCCCAGTTCGCCGAATAGCCCCGAGCCCATGATTTCGGAAAAGCCGATAATGGCATTCAGCGGTGTGCGGAGTTCATGGCTCATATTGGCGAGGAACTCGGACTTCGAGCGGTTCGCCGTTTCCGCGCGCGTCTTCTCGGCGGCATATTTCTCCGCCAGGTCGACAAGCTGGCGCGCCTGCTCCTGTAGCTTGCGCCGCGAGCTTTCGAGGTCGCGCACCGTCTTTTCCAGCGCCACCTTGCTGTCTGTCAGCGCCGCGCCCTGTTCCTTGATGGCGGTAATGTCGGTGCCGACATTCACATGCCCGCCGGTCTTCGTGCGCCGCTCGCTGATCTGCAACCAGCGCCCGGTCGGCAGGCGGATTTCGCGCACATCCGCCTTCGCCTCGCCCGTGCCCGCCACCGGCCAGGCATCGCCCACGCCGGCTTGCGCCATCACCCCCTCGCG
>TARA_R110002110_G_scaffold12154_3_pt1 | contig 16989 bp, 30 predicted proteins | sample TARA_R110002110 | Tara Oceans TARA_R110002110 (sample SAMEA4397330) | marine metagenome | biome: Polar Biome; feature: [SRF] surface water layer (ENVO:00010504); material: water (ENVO:00002006), including particulate matter (ENVO:01000060) such as... | depth 5 m
CTTACCACAGCCACGTATTGTTTTTTTACCTGTTCCTGACTTAAATGGTAGTCCTGTGTTGACTGCCATATCTATCATGTCAAGGCTATCATAAACACCCATAGGAATAAGAGAAAGCATTGTCTTCTTAAACTTACCTAGTTTATTTTTATCCTTACCTATAGTCTTCTTTCCTGTACCTGCTTTATAGTTAAGCATACCACCCTTCTTTCTAGGTATTACACCAAACTTTTCTTTTACACCTTTAGCTGCAGTTTTATTATTATTTAGATTATCAAGCTTCATTCTTAAACTACCTATTAACTTAGGTTTAAGTTCTTTTTGCTTTTCAATTAGTTTACTAACTCTATTCTTAATAGTACCATAGGCACTGCCCTTAGTAGCATTTTTAATTACAGCTCTACTTTTTAAATCATTTAGAGTTGCCTTTGCAGTATTAGACATAAGACTTTTTTCTGCACTATCTAAAGCTTTTCTATATTCTTTAATTTCAGATGCTCTATATTTAAATATTTCTGCAGTCTTTTTTGTCTTATCATAAGCTACACCTTTTTCAACAAACTCTTCTTTTTTACTTATAGGTTTATTAGGAACACGACTTACTAAACTTTCATTAGGTCCTCCAAAGTCACCCTTATTAATTTTAAGAATTTGTTTTTTAATATTTCTTTCAGTTGTAAGTGTACCTTTTAATTTATCACCTACACTTAATGTTTTTCTTTTAGGAAACTTTGTAATTTCTTGTGATGCAGGAACTGCAATTTCAGTTGACTTACCTCTTACAACTGTTTTTTGAGCAGGTCCACTAATACCTTGTTCCTCAATTTCACGTGCAGTTGTTTTAGTTCCTCTTAAAACATTTTCTCTCATTTCTTCCATTATTTGAGCAGAAGTAAGTCTTGGTGGTATATCTCCTCTGACTACATCTAGCTCATCTGTTTTATTTTTAAAAAAGTTTTTAGGAAGTTTTTTTAACTGAGCCATTCTTCTCATTCTTCTTGCTTCTCTACTCAATTTTGGAAGAGAAGCTGCATCAGTTCTTTCTATAAAATTAGGATTTACATACCTGTTAGTAATAGGACTTACCCTTCCTTCTTTTAATATTTGAGCAGGAGTTTTTCCTTTAGCTTTATTATTAAGAGATTGAACTCTATCGCCTAATTTAACTGTTGCTCCTTTTTCTCCTGTGCCTTCAGTATCTTTTCGTAGACCTTTTATTTTCTTTTTAGCATCAGAAACCATACCTATTCTTTGCATTTTTTCTTTAGCAGTAAGACCTGTTAGATTTTTTTTCTTTGCTCTTTTTTTACCTGTCTTAGGGTCAACATCTCTTATTACAGTATAAAAAGCTTTTTTAGCTTTATCTTCATGCCCTTTACCATCAGGAGACCTTTTTATAACATTACCAATGCTTATTCTTTTTTGACCTTTATCTCTAGCTTCTTTAAATTTTTTAGCATATACAGTTTTAAATTCAACACTACCTTCTTTAAGAGGTTTTTTAGGAGGAGTGACTGCTTTCTTTTCAGCTTTCTTTAAAGCCTTTATTCCTGCTTTTAGTAATTTTGATATTGCCATAGTACCCCCCTAGTAAAGTCTGTTAGATGGTGCAGGTCCTGACTTCATACCTACTTTACCACCACTAAACAATTTCTTTTTAGCTTTACCTACACCAAACTCTACATTAGAATCTTTACCTGACCTTTCCTTCATATACATTTTAGGATTTTTAGGTCTTGACTTTGGAATTGGTATTGAAGTAGGTTTATATACAGCTTTCTTTTTAGGTTTAGGGTCTGCTTGTGTTTGATAATTTTTACCCTTTAAACTTTCTACACCAAGAGCTATAGCTGTAGCAGTTCCTGCACCTTTACCAAAAGACTTTAACTTTTCTCTTCTTGTAGTTCTTTGTTGTTTTTGAGCCTTCTTTATTTTTGTTTGATTAGCACTTGGCTTACCTAATATAGATACAGTATTACCCTTAGAATCTTTTTTATTTATTTTTTTCTTTACTAAATCAATTATTTTTTTACCACCTTTTAATGCACCACCAAAAAACTTTTTAGTTGTCTTTCCTCTGATAGGCATACCAATAACTTCACCTGTTCTTCCTTTAGGTGGTAGCATTTCTAAAACTTGAGAAGGTGCTAATCCCTGATACATTTTTGGATTGTTTCGTATTGCAGATTCTACTCTTGCAGCATCATTTTTATTCATTGGTTTAGAAGGCACAGATTTTCTCATTTGTGCCATTGCCATTCTTGCAGCTTTAGTAATTCCCATTTTATAATCCCCCTTGTGTAATTGTGTTGTCACCCCCTGCAGAACTTGCAGGTGCTTCCATGTCATCTCTTCTAGTTCTTCTTGCTTGATTGCGAAGTGCAGCAATAGATTCCTTGTATCTTGTTTCATATACACCTATTGCTTCATAATTTTTCATATATAATAGAGCTTCTATCATGGATGCATTATATAAGGAATTATAACAAAACTCTGAAAAGTAATTTGTAGGAGTTGCAGTAGTAAGAGTAGTAGGTCTAGAGGTGTGAGCAACAATACCATCTACAGTAGATACTGGGGTAGGAGCAATAACTATAGTTCCATTAGTTCTTCTTGCATAATATTTAGGTGTTCCTGTACTTGCACTAACAGACCAATAGTCATTAATAAATTCATCTGTACGTTGAACTAAATTTATTCTTGTTCCATCATTATTTATATTTATATTTTTAACTACTCTTGTTCCTGCAGGAAGATTAATTGTATTAGTGCCTACTGGAATAGCTACAGATGTATAGGTAACTAAGCCATAGTCATCTAAGTCTGTAGTTAGTCTTAACTCTGCCTTATTAACCATTCGAGGTATAGCAGTAGCAAATTCAGAGTTATCATTCTCTGTACTCTCTATAAGGTCATCTACTAGGTAAGTGTAATTAGCCATAGAAAACTGTCACAGTACTACCTGAAGTGGGTGCAGATACTTTAACAGGTCCTATCATACGTACTCCATTATCAGGTACATAAATATCTCCTGCATCTACATTAGTAGTTCCAACCCATTTTATATTACTTCCTGAAGTACTTCCATTTTCATCTGTTTCGCTTCCTGTCATAAGGAATGTTCCAACACCACTATAGTAAATACTTCTTATTCTTGTATCTGCAACTGTCACACTTGAGAGAGTATCTAATACTGCTCCATTTCCTGTGACTGCTCCTGTTCTTATATTAGTTGTCATTTAATTCTCCTTGATATACTTATTATACAAAAAAAAAGGGAAGGATGCAAAATATATCCCTCCCTTTTTTCTAAGTTAATAACTTATAGTTATCTATTAGGATGAGCCTGAAGCTCCATAGTAACTTCTCCAGTCAGAAAATCCAAAGCTATATCTTTCTCTAGCTTTAAATCTTACATTACCTGTATCAAAGTCTGGCTCCATCTTAGTCTGTAAAGGTGAACGTACAAACATTTTAGCTCCATTAGGACAATCAGTTTTTAAGTACCATGCATTAGTATCGGTAAATCTTCTATTTACATAGAATCCACCCGGAACCATGCCCTGATTTCTGATTGAGTTAATGTCGTTAACATTTGTTGCACCATTTGCAGCAGTAGTTGAGTTAACTCCAATAGTAGTTGACATAGTACTATTCAGAATCTGGTCTGCAGTAAATGCCAAGTCTGAAGGTATATGTAATGACTTAGTCTGAAGACCTATCAATATACCTCTATCATCTTTTGCTTTAGATATAGTAATCAATGCAGATTCTAAAGAAGCTTCTGACAAGTCAGTTGCACCTAAAGTATTTGATTGACTTCCATCACCTATAGTTGGATGAGATGCAGAAAATAATTGCTGACCATCCCCACCTGTAAAAGATGAATTAAAACCATTATTGAATACGTCTGCAGCTTTAACTTGCTTAGTATTAGCCATTGCTCTTGCTAATCCTTTTGCTCTTAACTTTGCAAATGTATCATAAAGGTTATCTTCCATTGCTTCTTCAGTAATTGCAAAAGCCAGTGCAACTGTCTCATGCGTATACCTTGAAGTAAAGGACTCTTGAGCATCGTCAAAGGAAACTGCAGCACCTTCTGCTTTAATAGGTGCAGTGCCAAATCCTGTAAATAATACTTCTTCTTCAAATGCCCTGTCTGAGTTTTCAGTCTCAAACAAAGGCTTATGCTCATCAGATACTTCTCCATACTCCATGCCAAAAACTGCATTAAGTCCGGGAAGAAGTTCTTTAGAGATACTTGCTCTATTTATAGCCATAGTTTAATCTCCCCTTATCCGTTTAATAAATATGCAGTTATAGTGGTAGGAATAGAAACAATAGGAGTAAAAAAGTTGTCTGTATGCTGTACTAATCTAGCATTTATTTTTAAAAATGCTCTCTCAGTTGCTGAACCAACTTGATTACCCGGTTCGTTTACAGAATCTAATGTACGTACCATTGCAATTCCTGTAGAAGTTCTAGTTGAAGCATCTACACTATGTCCAGATTTACCTGTAAATGTAGACCCTGCTCCTAGAACCACTCCAAAGTTCTGCGAACCAAACAAGTCTCCTGCAGAAACAGACGCATCTGCCTGTACCTCGTATACCTGATTGGGGTCATCGCATACTATTCCATAGGCATCAGTAACTGATGTACCTGAAGGAAAGTATGGTTTGAATTTTTGCTCGCCATTCTCAACATATCTGCAACCCATGAATACACCCTGTACTACTTCATTAGTATCAGTAACAGTTTGCAAATTACCTGCATTTATTCTTACTAAATCGCCAGTAAAAATATTTGCAGCATAACCTGAAGCTATAGGATATTCATTAGTTCCAATCGCATTGGGGTTATTACCACGTTTACGAGATGGTGAGAAGCCAAACGCTGCTGCCGTTGTAGTCATCGCTTTTCTCCCTTAAATTAAAATTAACTACTAAGACCACAACACTAGATTATTCTTGAAATCTAGGAGTCTTGCCCTTAGTAACTTGACTTTTACTATTATTTCTAATAGGCATACGAGAATTATTATTGCTCATTAACTGTTGATTAACTGCATCAACCATTGCTGAACTTTGATTCTCATAATATTTTTGTCGATTCTCTGCTTTTTGTAATGGCATTTTTGCTAATGCTAAGTCTCCACGACAGACTGCACCAGTATACCGACCTTCATCTCTCACGAAAGATGTATGTTGAATTTCTGGAACCTCATTAACATCTACAAATTGCCAGCCTTCTTGTATTCGTTTGCCAACATTTGAATAATCATCTTTACCACGAAGATTTATACGAATCCACCGAAGAGCCATGCCCTCGTTTCTAAAGCGATTAAGAACAGATTCCGGAATTTCGAGCAGATTAGGCTCTCTAAACTCCATGTCTTGTTCCCTGTTATTAAGGTCACGACCTTCAATATTACGTGATTTAGCCATTGTACTTGTTCGTGTCATTTTAATTTCTCCACACTATTGATTGTAAACTGTAGTATAATCACCCTCAGATTTTTCAACCTTCAGCTTTTCTGCAGCGTATTGTTCAAGAGGTATTCCCCATTTTCCGGCAAGTCGCATATCTTCTTTTGATAATTTAACTTTCTTACCCTTAGACGAGGATGAAGGAGTGCGTGATGCTCCCCCAACAACTTGAGCAGGAGATGTCGTTTCCTGCTGACGAGTGTCAACTTCAAACCTTTCAGGATATTGTTGACGTAGTCTAGTATTTATTTCATTATAAAAATCTAATTCAGAAGGGTCATAACCCTCTCCCTTTAATGTCTGGTCAATCTCTAATGCTAACGTAGTCATTATCTGGTCTTTACCAAACCAAGGATTTTTACCTGCCCAATCTAATGCAAGTTTATCATACTTAACATTTGACCTAGGTTGTGTATTAGCAGGAACCGGTTTACTTTCTTCAGGAGTTACAGGTCTTTGTACTTCATGTTGCTGCTTTGCAATCTTTAATGAAGCTGCGTCATTCTGAGCATTACTTAAACTTTCCTGTGCGTCTACAATTAAACTTGAATCTCCTGATTCTATAGCCTGTTTGTAAACATCCTTTGCCATTCCAATACGACTTTTAATTTGCTCTTCAGTCGTTTCAAAATTTTTAGTAAACGAAGTCTCTGCATCTCTTTGTTGAGACTTTAACTTTTCTTCAAGTTCTGTCTGCTTTGCAATTAAGGAATCAATTTGTTCTTCTCGTTCTTTTTTTTGACGAACTAACTGTCTGATTCTTTTTTCTGCTCCTGAAGAATTTGCTTCAGGTTTTTTTTCAGGTGTATCTTCTTCTGTTTCAGCTTTTATTTGAACTTGAGGTTGCTGTGGTTTTTCTTCTACAGCTTCTTCTTGTCCTTCAATTTCAAACTCTACTTTATCTTCTTCTTTATTTTGCGATTGTAAAGTATCAATCGTAGACCAATCATTGTCTGGTGTCATTTATTTCTCCATAGTTTGCGAAACTAAGCATAACGCATATTTTTTATTATATATTAATTTTAACTAGTTCGCAAGTGTAAGCCTTAAATTAATTTGTTAAATTATATGTAGGGTCTAAATCTTTAGGATTGTCTAAAACCATAGAGATTTGGTCATCATATAATAAAAGAAGTTTTATTCCTTTGTAAAAAAATTTTTGACCTGAATGTTTACCATAACAAACATAGTCTCCTTCTCTACACCAAGGACCATTAGGAAATTTATCTTGGTTTACATAGGCATCTGCACCTACAACCAAAACTTTTCCTACTGTTGTTAAGTAAGCTATGTCATTTTTTACAGAGTCAGGTAAGTATAAACCACCTTTTGTCTTTTCTTTTACAGAAACAGGTCTAATAAGAATATGGAATCCGGGAATATGAGGTAATATATTAGGGTCTTCTACCTGTTCCTCTGATATCCACATATCATTCTTAGTGGCTGCACCCATGCTTGGTTGTTGCATTAGTCATCCTCTTCATCTAATATTTTTTTAGTTAAGTTTTTAATCTCTGCCTTTGCCCATTCAATACCTGAAATACGACCTACACAGTTCATATACGTATGATAGTCAGAAGCTGACCCATATGCAAGAGAATTTTTTATTATTTGTATTTCTTTTTCCAATGCATTATTTATTTCATCTGATAACATTTTGTCCTTTACGTATCTCCTTAACGTGGAGATGCCAAAAATAATTTCCCATATTGCATATTTTACTAGATATTATTAGATATGTCAATGCCTTTAATGTCATTGATAATATGGACTCACTTTAGAATTAGGGTCTTCTATACCCTCAACTGCTAATACTTCAGGTATATAATATTTTAACATATTTTCTATTCCCATTTTTAATGTTAATGTAGACATTGCACATCCACTACACGCACCACTTAAAGATACTGTTACTATACCATCTTTAAAAGATAGTAATTCTACATGACCACCATGCATTTGAACACTAGGTAATATAAACTCTACTATTACCTTATTAATTTTATCCTTAATTTCTTTCTTTTTTTGCATCTTCTAACATTTTAATTAATACGTCAGAAGTTTTAATAGTTTCTGCACTTTGGATACTGTCACCCTGCTTTATCATTTCAACAAGCATCTTTACTGCATTCATTGCCTGTTGTGTATTCCTGTCCTTATCTTTTTCTTCTGCTTTAAGTAATCCTTCTGCTCCTACTTTATATGCATCAAGGGCAATCTTTTGTTCTTTTAGGTCAAGGTCTCTATTCTTTAACGCACCCTCAGAAGCTTCCTTTGCAAGTTGTGCCTGTATCTTTTGTTTTTCTATTTGAAGTCTCTGACCTTCTATCTGAACCATCTGTTGCTCTGGTCCTCCACCTTTTTGAGCCTGTGCCTTATTAGCAGCCATGACTTGTTCTGCTGCCTTTGCCATTACCTGCTCAACAACTTTAGGGTCTTGTATATTTACAGAACCTTGAGGTGCTTGAGACATCATTTGCCTTGTTACACCATTAACTTGTTCTTGGTATTTCATTACAATATGTTCTTGAATGTTTGCCTGAAGTACTGGACTTACTCTCTGCATAATAGGATTACCTCCATTAGCAGGGTCCTGTAAAAACATAGTCTTTATCTGTATATGAGCATCATGGTTCTGTCCTGTAAAGGCTTTAATAGGTAAACCTTTTGTTGCCGCTTCAATATCTGTTATAGGGTCGAGTGGCATAGACTTAGGTTTCTCAGGTAGTATGTTTTCTAAGTTAGGTATGTTTGCTGCCTGAAGTACAGTTCTATTTAATTCTTCCATATTAAACATTCCCGGAGGTGCATTTTGTGCCAACTGCATTGCCATGTTTACCATCATTAATCTATGAGCAGACGAAGGAATGTTAGGGTCACTTACAGGAATAATGTCAATCTTATCATCAAAGTCTAGTTTAAATATTTCTGAAGATTCTCCCGGAACGTCATAAGGATATCTATTTGGTAAACTTTCTGAGTCTATTCGTGCAAGTATCTTAAACTCTTCTCTTTGAGCCTTATGTAGTCTCTTATGTATTGCTGAAAAGAACTTACTAGATGCTTCAAGAAGTGCCATAGTTGTTCCTACAGGACCATAGTTAGCACCTTCACTAATAATCTGTTCAGTTGTATCTGCAAACTTCTGACCTGCACCTGCAACATATTGCATCATATTATATAAAGTTTGAGAAGGTTCTTTATATGGAAACATTATAATAGATTTATTTAAATCCATACCTGTGGCTTCTACTTCCTTAAACTCTCCCGGTGCAATAGGGTCATTATCTCCTACTACTTTCACACCTTTAGCTTTAAATCCACCCTGCAAGTTTGCAAACTGACCTGCGTCAATTAAACTTCTCATTGCTGCAGTTGCAGACATTGTTAAGTTACCTAAGAAGTGTATAAGACCTAAACCATAAAAACCAAATCCCGGAACAAATCTGTAATGAGTGAAAAACATTTTCTTTTGTTTTGTTCTATCCTTCTCATTCCAATTCCTTCTTATAGATAATACCTTCTGTGACTGCTCTTCTACAGTTACAATATAAGGACAGGCAGTATCATAGTCTTCTAACTCTAGGTAACAGTGTTGTTCTAGTAGTGTATATTGAGGGTCGCTTTCACTTGAAGGACTAAGACCTAGTACTGTGTCCATCTTTTCTGCCATTACAGATTGTCTAGGTAGTTCAGGGTCTGGTAAGTCAATATCTCTATACATACCTGCATTAATTTGTCTTGCAAGTTCAATAGGACTTCTATATAAAATATGAGTATACCTATCTGCTCTTCTTAAATCAGTTGCATAGTAAGACACATAGAACTGGTCAATAGGTACAAATTCACTGACAGGTCTTTCTAGTGAGTCATCATAATATATCTTTTTAAATGCAGAACCTAGTAAAGGTAAATGAAACAACATTCTTTCTGTTTCATCAAAAAATTCTGGCATCTGTTCTGATACCTGATAATTTAAAAAGTTCTGTACTCTGTTTCCTTGTTTCTGCTTAGACTCTGTAACATTTCCTAGTATCTGAACCTTTACTGGTCCCTTTGAAGGAAACAGTTCACCACTTGCCTTACTCTGAAACTTAACTGCCGATTCAATAAGTAATGGATGCACAGCAGTTGCTGCACCTTCAAAAGGTTCTGTAGTGTCCTCAAGTTTTAAACCTAGTAAGTCAAATCCTCTTTCAAACATTGACTCCCACTCTGCCCTAGAAGATTTATCTGCGTCATACTTTTCTATTACAGTATTTGCAATATCCTCTAAGTCATCTTCTTCTAGTGAGTCAGCAAGGTTTTCGTAGAAAGTTCCCTCTTCTTCTTCTTCATCTTCTATATTTGCATCGTCACTAAACTCAACTTCTAATTCACCTGTTTCAGGGTCAAGTTCAAAGTTTACATTTTCAGACCTATTCTCTTTTTCTAAGTCTAAATTAATTATGTTATCTTTACTTTTTTCTTTATTAGGATTTTTCTCTACTGCCATTATTTTTCCTCACAGGCTTTTTAAAAATTTTTACTGATAATGCCTTACCTATTGTGACCGGTAATTTTTTACACTTACAAAGGGAACTATATTTTTTTCCACCACATTGTTTACAATACGTAACAGGACTATATTTGAATATCTCCATTATACTGTTATACTCTCCAGTATGCAACTCTTTTATTCCTCTTGCTTTCTGCATCTTCCCATGAAGGGTCTTCAGGGTGTGTTAAATTCCAGCTATCTTTCATGTAGTGTACTGCCATACTCAAACAGTCCACTTGGTCATCATGTGACCCATTAGGAAAAGACATACACTCTGAAAATAAGTCATCTGCCCATATCTTATTTTTAGGCAACCATACTCTTCCTGCTTCCATCATAGGAGTGGCTGCATACACTCTGGCAACCTTATCTCTATCTGGTAGATAATCTAGCACAGGTAGTCCTGCCCTACGCATATCCTGTATCAGAGACTGTCCACTTGCCTTCTTTTCTATAATACATACATCAGGTTTAAATTCTCTATACAAATCTTGGGCAATACGTCTTAATTCAGGATACTCATACCTACCTCTAGTATTACCAAGTAATATTAAATGAGATGCCTGACCATAATCTTCATCGTTGTCTTGGAATATTCCCCATGTCTGTATTACACTAAAGTCTGCAGTTCTGCTTGTACTAAATGCAGTGTCATAAGTCTGTATAATAAAGCTACACTCAGGAGGGTCTTCATATTCCCACCACTGTATATACTTCTTTTTAATAATACCACCATCATCAGGGGAAGGGTCTTGCATATATAATGAGTTCCAATACCTTGCACCATTACTTGCTCGTATCTCCTGTTCATCTATACGTAGTATCTCATCAGTTTTCCACTCAGGAAAATATGAACCACCTACAGGAAGGTCTAGTAATTCTGCTGCTTCCTCATTTAGCCATGCAGGAATACTAATCACTTCCCAAGGATAGGTACTCTGTTCTGCAGTCTTTTCCTGCTTCAGTAACCAACCACATAAGTCATCATAGTGATACCTTGTATTAATAATAATAATTGACCCATTAGGCATAAGTCTAGTTCGTAAACCTGCAGGATACCATTCCTTAATATACTTTCTACCTGTCTGACTAAATGAATCTTCTTCTGACATTACGTCATCAAGCAGGGCAATATTTGCACCCCTACCTGCAACCTGACTTCTTACACCTGCTGCATAGTATGAACCATTCTTATTCGTTTTCCACTTACCTGCTGCCTTAACATCAGTACGTAGTGCCACACCCTTAAATATTCTCTGAAACTTTTCTGTATTAACTATATCTCTTACAGTTCTACCAAAATCAGAAGCAAGTTGGTCACTATGAGATACCGACATTATCTCATGGTTAGAGAAATTACCTATATACCATGCAGGAAATAGTTTACTACATATTAAAGACTTAGAGGAACGAGGGGGTAGGAATACCATAAGTCTTTTTATGTCACCATCAACCACACCCTGTAGTTTTCTACATAGTAATTTTATATGACTACCCATTTTAAAGTCAGATACAAGTGTCGGAGCAAATACTTTTACAAAAGTTAGGAAGTCATCCTTTGCTCTTAGGTTAGTGTATGTATCTAAGTTAAGTTTAAAGTCTAAGTAGTTTTCTAAGTTAGTTGCAATTTCCATTATATTCTTATTTTACTACTTTCTTTTCCTATATCCAAACACTTATATGATTTTGGAAAATAATGTGGTGCATAAACAGGTATGTCTTTTGAAACCTCGTAGGCTCTTGATAAACATTTATCTATGGTGTTATGTGGACTATATAAATCTTGTAAAGTTATACACTCATTAGGATTTATTAGTAAACAAGCTAATACATATAATTCATACATTATTCTTTCCTTATATTTAATTACAAAATAATTATATCACTATTGCATAAAATAGGAAAGTATGTTATTTTATTATTTAGACCCCGGGGTAAATAGATACCCATTCCTATTGTAACTATATGTTACCTTATCATAAAATTATAAATACTTATATTGACTTAATGGGCGGCACCCTGTTAGGCATGGTTAATTCTATGGAATTTTAAAAATATATGGGGGTAGGGTATATATATATATATAACAGGTACAGTTTTTGGGTGGGGGTTAGTCTACATAGCTCTATTTAGTCAAATAAATGACACTTTCTCTATTGGATACTTAGGAATCAATATATTACTATATAAATTTTAAATGAATTAATCTATTTAGTTAACATGATTACATAGATTATCATTTAATACATTATGTTTATATTAAGATACATTTACTTACTAACAAGCCCTAGGTATATTTAATATAAACTATTGATTTACTTATGTAATTCTATATTGGATACATAGGAATCAATATATACTATTAAGAATTAAATAACACAAACCATTAACTTAAAAAGGATTAATGATTATGAAATTAAAAGATATTCAAGAGAATAAACAATTAGATAATATTATTGAAAACCAAGTGGATTATTTATATAATGATTTACTTACTGAATTAAGCAGACATAATAGAAGGCATCATAAACTTTCTATAGGTTTACAAAAACAATTAACTAAGGAATTAATAAAAGTAATAATTATGCAAGGTAAGATATTAGAGATTATATAAAGGATACATAGAAATCAATATATAAACTATACCAAATAAACCTTGTTAGGTAGGACTTTCCCCTTCCTATCTAATAAAGTATATTTGATATGAATATACTATAACAAGCAACTTATCATTGAAAGGAAAGTTTAATGCTTAAAAACTCTTACAATCCTAAAGGATTTAAAACTTATACTATCTCTCATAATAATGGTAGCGACAATGCACCTACCTTAACGAGTGTCACTTTTAGAAACTCTAATCAAAACTTGATAGATGGGAAGTGGTGTACCACTGAAAACTTTATTGAGTCATTAGCTGAAAAGCTTAATGTAGATGTTAACTCAATACAGTTAGTTAGTTAAGTTAACTATATAATTTAATTAGCTAAATAAATTATATAAAGGGAAGCATATTATGTGCTTCTCTTTTTTATGAAAGGATAAAACAATGTGGATAAGAGATAATATATTTGAATATAAGATTAGAGCAAATCCAACTAAGAAAGACTTTGAAGAAATAACTAAAATCATTGCCATAAATAATTATAATGGGCAAGAGATAGAGAGTGTCATAACTTATTGTAAGAGTAAAAATCCTAGATTTAATAAGGATATATTTTACAATGCAATAGAAACTAAAAAAGCAATGCTAAATAATGTCTAATGAAAGGAAAAAGATAATGGGAAACATACATACATTTGACTACAAACCTACAATGACTAATAAAAAATTAGTTGAAAAGATAAAGAAATATCTTGAATTAGATACAACTAAAAATACTAATGAAGATGCAAGACGATATGCAGAACAATTACTTGAATGGATTAACTTATGGGAAAAAAGATAGATGGGAATTACAACTAGGAATATTATTTTAGTATATCACTTAGCTAATCCAAGTGAAATAAAACATGGATTAACTTGGTATATAAATGCTCATACTGATTGCAAAAAGATTGCATATGAATTGGACTTACCTATTCATATTGTTATAGGTGTAACAAGTGCCTTATCTCCTAATAACAAATGGGAACGTAACATTGTAAATGCTAAAGATTTATGTAAGGCATTTATTGATGGGCAAGATATGGACAGTATCAAAGTTAGTACTTACCATAAAATGAAACAAAAGGCATGGCATATACTTAAAACAATGCCTACCTATGATGAAACAATTATAATATTAAATGGTAAAAAGATTGTTTCATTCTTTAGAAATATAAGTGGAGATGAGACAGACATTACTATTGATGGTCATGCAAGAAATATCTATTACAATGATAGACAAGGATTGACCACACCTAATACAAATATTAGAAAGCTTGAATACTTAGATATTCAGAAGGCATACCAAAGGGCATCTAAGAAACTAGGCATAAAGGCATATGAATTACAAGCGACAACTTGGTTAGCATGGAGAAGAATACATGGCATCACATAGAGAATTTATTAATAAGATATCTATTCATAGATTAGTACCTTACTTCCTAATGAGTAGTTACTTATATTATATAAATAACAAGTCAGTATTTAGTGATATAGATTTTGATTACTTATGTAAAAGATTACTAGATAATTTTGATAATATAACTCATGTTCATAAACATTTAATAAGTAAGGAAGACTTACTAAGTGGTAGTGGATATGCTACTGAATATACACAAATGATTATAAGTTCTGCTTTAGTTTGGTATGAACATATGGAAGGAAAAGACAATGATGATATTGAAGAAAGTGAGAGTATATTGGAACTTACATAGTAAAATATGGAGTGTTCAAGATAGCAAGAGTGGTTTAGTTATTGACCATGTAAGCCATATAAGTTTAGAAGATGCAAAGTTTATTGTCAGAAAAGGTGGTCAAGAAAGAGTAAGAAGAGAAGGCAAGAAAAATGTACATGCCTTTGCAGTAGGTTATATTACACCACTAGGTGATAAATATAAAGATAAGACATTTAAGTGGTATAGAGTAACATACAATCCTTATAAGAATGATTACTTTATGCTAGGTAAATATGAGATAGAAAGAGATTGGATAGGTAATATTCATATGGAATCAATGGTGCATGAGCATGGTGTAGCATCTAGAGTTTACGTTTAACAGAAGGGAAAACAAATGAACTACTATTTAACAAGCAGATTAGGAGCAGTTACATTATTAATTGTTTCTACTTGTGGATTACTAATATCTATTGATACATTAATTCTAATGAGTGGAGTGATACCCACTATAGTTTATACATCAAGTTTAATATTTTTACTTGGTGCAATCTACTTACTAGTAAAGGAGAATAAGTAATGGGAATTATATATAATTTTGAGACAGACAACTTACCTGAAAATGTAATATGTTCAACTGACAATTACTACTTAGAGTATGATGTTAGCAACGATATATATACTATCTATGACCAAGATGGTAACATTAAATGGGAGTATGAATATGATGGAGAAAGGAGCAGACAATACATACTAAGTAATGCTAAGAAAGAGATGCAGAGATTAGAGTATGAAGAAATTGAGTTACAAGCCATAGCAGAAATGAAGGTGGGTATATGACTATGAATTATGATTTAGTTGCACCTATTATTTTTTGGATAGTAATTGCCTACTGTATTATTAATTAGGATACATAGGAATCAATATATAGTAATATGAAATAACAAAAAGGAAAAGATAATGAATACATATTTTATAGACGCAGTAAACGAACTTATAATTGAGACTGATGTTAAAGGTTATGAGCATAAGAAAGAATTAATTAAATGTAATTACTTGGAACTATATCCATACCAAGTAAAAGGTAATGACATATGGACAGATGAAGAAGCTAACCTAAAGGAATATAATTACTTCTTTCAGATAGATGATGTCATTGTGAGTGGCAATGCAATCATCATGTCATGTGATGAAGAAGGAGAATCCATACCACCTAAGAACTTAACTCTTGAAGAACTTAAAAAGAGAGTTACCTTTATGGGCAAGAGATACATTGACCATGATAAATTATTTAGTAACTTTAAAATAGAGGAGTGGAAGTAATGATACATTGGAAAACTAAGCAAGAGATGGGCGAAGGATACCAATTCACACAGAGAGACCATTCAGAGGTTCAGTATAACTCTCTACTTGAAGTAGAACCTCACGAAGAAAACACCATGAGAACTAACTACCTTGTTAGAGATTGGTGGAATGATAAGCAGATACTAGAATTAAGAGACTATATCAATTCAATAATAGAAGAAAGGAAATAAGAAATGAAGATACATAGAATAGTAACAATGCTAGGAGCAACCACACCTAGTGGCAAACTAGCAAGTGATATGTATGACTTGAATTACAAGACATACTATTCACATGAAGAGCAGAGAGATATGCCTATATCACATATGGACTTTCAACATTTGATAAGAGCATTTATAAAGTTGTGTGATAGAATTAAAGAAAAAGATGAGGAGATAGATATATTAAAATTTAGATTAAAGGAGAATAAATAATGAGTATAACACCTAACTTAGATGAGAAGATGGAAGTAATAACATTCATTGAAGATAAGATGAGGGAAGGCAAAGCCAATCCTAAGATTAGAGGTTGGGCAATGTCCACTATACTTAAACAAGTAGAGGAAACATATGGAGAACATCATGTACCTCTTGCAAGAGATTACTTTATTAGATATCATAGAAGGGATAAGAATTAATGACAATATTAGACACAGTAAAGATTAAGAATATGCTTGATGATTTAGTAAATGCTAATGCATTAAACTTAAAAGATTTTAAGTTTCATATTGAGAAGTTAGGTTATCTAATACACAAGTTAGAGGTACAAACTTCTTCAATACATAATGATGCAACACTAATTGTTAAGGATATAAACAATAAGTATTATGTAATAGGAGTTTAATGTAATGACACAGATACATAAGAATGACTACGTAAGAGTAAATAAAGAAGGAGAACTTGTAGAAAGTTACAATATAGTTTATCATGTATCCTCAATAGATAAAGAGGAGATTAGTAATGCTAAGAAGTGCAATGAAAGATTTGTAAGAATGATAGACTTACCTAAGAAGATACAAGCTAAGTATCTTAAACACTTTAAATATATGGGAGTATAACATGGAAGACGAGTATGGAAACGATTGTTTGATTTGCAAGGAATCATTAGCAGATAATGGTTCATATTGTGGCGATTGCGATTATGAATATCAATGTAGCCATTGTGAATTAGAAATGAAACACAGAGGATATGGAGAATAGATATGAGTATAGAGTATAGGCAAGGTTGGAGATGGATTGTGTGGGTAGGTGGTGTAGATGATTACTATACCAACTATGAAAGAGCAAAGGAACATTATGA
>TARA_R110002110_G_scaffold396457_1_pt1 | contig 16957 bp, 14 predicted proteins | sample TARA_R110002110 | Tara Oceans TARA_R110002110 (sample SAMEA4397330) | marine metagenome | biome: Polar Biome; feature: [SRF] surface water layer (ENVO:00010504); material: water (ENVO:00002006), including particulate matter (ENVO:01000060) such as... | depth 5 m
CTTTTCGGTCCGGCCTCTGTTCCGCCCCGATCCCTGATCCGGTATGACCCCGTTATTGCCCTGGATTGTGGCGTTATCCTGGAGGTGATCGGGCTTTTTTGGGCGACGCCAGGAAAAATGCCGAATCTTCATCAAGATATTGTAAACGTTAAAAATTTAATTTTATTTTTGCTTTTTATCGACACTGGCATGCCCGGAGATTGGCGATTCATGCGCGAATTCAGGCAGCTTTGCCTTGTTTCACCGGGAAAAGCTGGTGGCGGGCGGCGATATCTGCAATGATTCTGAAAAGCAGAGAAACGGGCAATTCCGCAATGCGGATTTCGGCAATCATCCTCGGAATCGTCCTGACAGGGAACATTGCACCCGGTCTGTGGGCTGATGCGGGTTTTGCGCAATCCCTGCCGGTGCAAGAGGATTTCTCGGCAAGACGCGTCGTCGTTCCGCAGTATCGCACCGGGCCAAGGATAACGGTTCAGATCGATCCGGTGGAGCAGGCGCGCCGGCTGCGGCCCCGGTCTGTGCCCGATCCTGCTGCTGTTACGGAAGCAGGCGCAGGCGCAGGTGTGGACGCGCCACCGGACGGGGATCGGCTGGCGCCGAAACCTGCGGGCGGGCGCTATTCCTGGTTCTGGGATACTGTACCGACGGCGCAGGGTGCGCGCGCGGGGCGCGTATCGCTGGCGATGGCCCGTTTGCGCCAGGGGCCTGAGGGCTCCATCATTGAAGGTCCGCGTTTACAACATCTTCAGGATGTCGCTTCAGAATACGGAATAGAGATTCTCAAGGCGACAATCGGGACAAAGGTTTCTCCTGCGCTGGTACTGGCTGTTATCGCAACCGAAAGCGCCGGTCGGCCGAATGCCGTCAGCAGCGCCGGGGCATCGGGGCTGATGCAACTCGTTCCCGCAACCGCAGAACGCTTCGGCGCGATCAATGCCGCCGACCCGGTCGAGAATATCAAGGCGGGTGTTTCCTATCTGGACTCGTTGATGGCGCAGTTCGACAGGGATCCCTTGATGGTGTTGGCGGCCTACAATGCGGGGGAGGGGGCCGTCGTGGCGAATGACGGGGTGCCGCCGTACCCAGAAACGCGTGACTATGTTCCCAAGGTTCTCGCGGCTTGGCTGATCGCCAGGGAGTTGTGCGTGACGCCACCGGAATTGATGACGGACCCCTGCGTTTTCAAGGTTCTGGCTGCGGGGCGGACAAGCCGGTAGTACGAGGGGGCGCTGCCCCCTCGGCCTCTGGCCTCACCCCTGGGATATTTCAGAACAGATGATGGGGGCTTAGAACCGGCTGGGCGCTTGCGGGCGTCAACGGCCCGGCAGAACAGCGGTCGCGCCGTTCGGCCGGGTGGAATAGCCCCTCAGACGATGGTTGCTTCGGTTGCCGCGCGGATTTCGGCTTCGGTTACCCCTTGGGCACATTCGACGATTTTGAGACCGCCTTCGACGACATCCAGCACGCCGAGGTTGGTGATGATGCGGTCAACCACCGCCTTGCCGGTCAAAGGCAGCGAGCAGGATTTGAGCAGTTTGCTTTCGCCGTGCTTGCTGGTGTGGTCCATGACCACAACCACGCGGCCGACGCCTGCCACCAGGTCCATTGCACCGCCCATGCCCTTGACCAATTTTCCGGGGATCATCCAGTTCGCGAGATCACCGTTTTCGGCCACTTCCATCGCGCCGAGGATTGCCATGGCAATCTTGCCGCCGCGGATCATCGCGAAGGACTGGGCTGAATCGAAAAACGCGGTCTGTGGTAGCTCGGTGATGGTCTGCTTGCCGGCGTTGATCAGGTCGGCATCCTCTTCTCCTTCGATCGGGAAGGGCCCCATGCCCAGCATGCCATTCTCGGATTGCAAGGTGACTTCAATGCCTTCCGGAATGTAGTTCGACACCAGCGTCGGGATGCCGATGCCGAGATTGACATACCAGCCGTCCTGGAGTTCCTGCGCGGCACGGGCCGCCATTTGATTGCGATCCCACATGATCAGGAAGCCTTTCTGACGGTGCGTTGTTCGATGCGTTTTTCATGCTCGCCCTGGATGATGCGGTGCACATAGATGCCGGGCAGGTGAATCGTGTCGGGGTCAAGCGCGCCCAACGGCACGATTTCCTCGACCTCGGCAACGCAGACCTTGCCGCAGGTGGCGGCGGGCGGATTGAAGTTGCGCGCGGTTTTGCGGAACACGAGGTTGCCGCTCGGGTCGGCCTTCCAGGCCTTGACGATCGACAGATCCGCGACGATGCCGCGTTCCAGAATATAGTCTTGGCCGTCAAACGTTTTCACATCCTTGCCTTCGGCGATCACGGTACCGACGCCGGTTTTGGTGTAAAAGCCTGGAATGCCGGCACCACCGGCCCGCATCCGTTCGGCCAGGGTGCCCTGGGGGTTGAATTCAAGTTCCAACTCGCCGCTCAGATATTGCCGCATGAATTCGGCGTTTTCGCCGACGTAAGAGCTCATCATCTTCTTGATCTGCCGGGATTCGAGCAACAAGCCAAGCCCGAAGCCATCAACCCCCGCGTTATTCGATGCAACCGTCAGCCGTTTTGGCCCCGCATCCCGGATCGCCGAGATCAAAAGTTCGGGGATACCGCAGAGCCCGAACCCGCCTGCCGCAATCAGCATCTCGTCAAACAGCAAGCCGTCCAAAGCCGCGGCCGCGTCTGGGTAGATTTTCTTCATGCAGTTTCTCCCCCTGCAATGTGAACATGTGACTTTCTGGCGAAGGAAGGTCATGGTGTCAATCGCTGCGACGCAGCAACCGCAGCGCGGATGGCTGTTGCGGCAGAATATGGCCATGCGCCTGCCAAAGGGCGACGATTTGCGCACAGGTGGTGGCGCGGCGCGCAGCAGGACGTCGTTACGAAGCGGAATGTGCTTGTAGGCACGTATCCTTGCGGTGTTTCGCCTCAGGGTCGAAGGTCCAGGCAGGGTTCGTGCCATCCAGATTGAACATGATGAAAGGGGCTGATAAAGCACCGGACGCGGGCCCATACTCCAATCGGTAGAGAGAGTGGACTTAAACTCCATCCAGTCTGGGTTCGAGTCCCAGTGGGCCCACCATCCTGCGGTTTTGTGTTGAAAAATCCGCTAATACTTTGAGTGGAAAGGTCAATTTGGCGGTTCGATACCCTCGTTTCCGGCGGTATCGCAAAGGCTTTGCGAAAGCCAGTTTCAACATTGTCTTCTTGAAGGCGAATCCAATTTTTTGTATATATTTCAATAAACTGAGAGAGTATCTGGAGCGTGTTCGATAAATTCATCCGGGCGTTCTTGTAGCGGTACTATGTGCCCCGCTACCTCGCCAGGTCGAAATCTCTTGACGCTCAAGCTTGTCGATCCATGTCTCATGCGCCTGAATAGCCGGAGAAACGCGCGAAAGTTGGTGATGCCTTGAGAGGCGGCATGTGCTGGCGGTGTTCGGGCGCCCTCGATTCCGTGCAGGGAAAGGATGTTTCACATGCCAGAGACGACCATTGCCCGAAGGCCCGATCCATCCATTGCCGACAGGCAATTGCGCGAAAATCTGCCGAATGGGGGATTTACGCCCGAGATCTTCGATGAAGGCAATCATCGTTTGAACGGGCGTGCGCGCACCGCAGCCATAAATCTTTTTGCGGCGTTGCCACTTTCCAAGGGCTCCATCCTTGCTTTCTCTGGAGCCGCCGGAAAACAAGGGTCGGTTCCTGAAGCCCTCGCGCATTCGTTTCCTGCCCGAGCCTCGGTGCCTGGAATGTAGGGCCAATGGGTGTCAGGAGAGATCATTGGGCAAGTTCGAGTGTTCGTTTTCAGGCGATTCCTTGCTCGGCACTGTTTTTCAGGGAACTTTTGTGTTTTCGGAAAAATGTTTCTGGCAGTTTCTTCCAAAGCGGACAATTCGCATACTTGACGCCATACCATTGCCGTCGATTGTTTAGCGATGCGATGCCGTGTATTCGATGGGCAAGGCGTCAATCTGCTGGCATGGCCCCCGGGGAGAAGTCTATGGTCTCGAATTTCAGGCAACGAGAGATACTTGAACGCGCGCGCAAAGAGGGCAAGGTTACCGTCGACGAACTTGCGGGTCTGTATGATGTGACCGTCCAGACAATCCGCCGGGATCTGTCCGAACTGGCAGATAGCGGTCGACTCGAACGTGTTCACGGCGGCGCTGTAACGCCATCGGGTGTCGTGAACATTGTCTACAATGAACGCCGGCGTCTGAACGGGGTTGGCAAGAAGGCCATCGCGGTCGCCTGTGCCGCGTCGATCCCGGACGGGTCGTCGGTTTTTATGAACATCGGAACAAGTACCGAGGCGGTCGCGCAGGAATTGCTGGATCGCGAAAACCTGCTCGTCGTGACCAACAACCTGAACATCGCGAATATCCTGGCGGCCAACAAGGGCTGCGAGATCATATTGACGGGCGGCGTGTTGCGTCGCGCGGATGGCGGGCTTGTTGGCGGCCTGACCGCCGAAATGGTCAAGCAGTTCAAGTTCGATTTTTCGGTGCTGGGGTGTTCCGCCATTGACGAGGATGGCGATCTTCTTGATTTCGACGGTCAGGAAATTCTGGTCAGTAGAAGTGCCATCCAGCGTTCGCGTATTGTCATGGTTGTCGCCGACCACTTCAAATTCCAGCGAAAGGCACCGCTCACAATCTGTTCTCTGAGCGATGTGAGAGTCCTGTTTACCGACGGAAAACTACCTGAAAAACTTGCGGCACACTGTGATGCGTGGGAAACAGGTGTCGTGAACGTCTACAACTGAATTTCCCGGGCTGCCACGAAAGTTCGGTTTTTCGTGTTTCACAACTCGCCTCTGGGGTCGTGGCAAAACCTCGCGGGACCGCGACGTTGACGACCTCACGCGGTTTTCTTGTCGGGCGCGGTCGGTCGGCAACGGCTTTCCGGGGCGGGTTGCGATGCCCACATGGCGCCGCTTGCGGATATCATCAAAACGCCGCAGCTTCCGGATCGCCCGCAGCGACCGTCCAGATGCCGGATGCGCGCGTCACGGCTGCCGGACGAAGCGGTCTGGAAGACGAAGGATGGTGCTGGTAGGGATGAAAGACGACAAGCCGCTGTCCGTGAAGCTCTTTACCAAAAACGGAACGGAATTCCTGTCGCCGACACAGGTTGTGCAGGCGCAACCGACAGCGATCGGCATGGACACAACGATCGTCGTTTTTGACGATTCGACCATTCGCGACGGAGCAAGGCTGTCCGAACCTCCCAAAACCGGAACCCTGCAAAGGTTTCGCCGTTTCCGGGCGGGGTGTTTGTCGGCAGGACAAAACCGCCTTCGACGGTGTTTGGAACCCTCGCCATCCTGGAACCCGTCATACCGGAGAAGTCCTCGCGGCTGAACACCGCCTGGCGACATTCGATTTCGTATGGCCGCGTCGCGCGGGGACGGCAAAGGTCGATGAAGCAGATTTCGTCGCTGGACCGGTCTTTCGTAGCCAGTGGCTGCGATCGCCACGGCCAGGTCTGTCAGCTTGGCAATGAGCATGGCCCCGGTGCAAAACATCGCCGCGATAGCGTCGCGGGGATAGCGCGGTGCCAGCGCGGAAAATCGTACCGTGGGCAAGGTTCCCACGGATGAATTCGCATCCAGCATTGGATTGCATCGCGGTTGTCCACACCGGCTTGCACACGCCGGGGCTAGCGCTTAGGGTGCGCGTCAACAAATCCGGGGGCTGCCCCGTTCGAAATGAAGGAATGACAGATGTTTGCAACACCCGCTTACGCACAGGCCGCCGGTGGCGCCTTTGGCGCTTTTACCTCTTTCGTACCGCTGATCCTGATTTTTGCGATCATGTATTTCCTGATGATCCGCCCCCAGCAGAAGAAGCTGAAACAGCACAAGGCCATGATCGAGGCGCTGCGCCGTGGTGACCAGGTCCTGACACAGGGCGGGATTGTCGGCAAGGTGACCAAAGTTGCCGAAGACGGCATCGTCGAGGTCGAGATCGCCGATGGCGTCAAGGTCAAGGTGATGAAGCACACCATCGCACAGGTGATGTCGAAAACCGAACCGGCTGCGGCCTGAGACCAGAAAGCCCGAACCATGTTGCAGATACCGCTGTGGAAGCGTGTGCTGATCCTTGGGCTCTGTGCCCTCGGCGTCATCCTGACCGTACCGAACCTGTTTTATTCCCGCGTGGAATTGCGCAATGACGCGGTCGCCGCAGTGGAAAAGGCGGCGGGGGCTGCAACGCCGGACCAGATGGCCGCGATAGCGTCATGGCCGTCGTGGCTTCCTTCGGGCCTGGTGAACCTGGGGCTTGATCTGCGCGGTGGCGCGCAACTACTGGCCGAAGTCAAGGTCGCGGATGTCCATGAAGTCCGGATTGACGGTATGTGGCCCGATGTCCGCGATGCGTTGCGCGCGGTGCGCGATCAGGTCGGCAGCGTGCGGCGTCAGCCTTCGGTGCCCGGTGTGCTGCGTCTGTCGGTGTCAAAACCCGAGGCGATCGACCTCGCGGTTCAGACTGTCAAGGCGCTGGCGCGACCGGTGGTGTCACTGACCGGTGTCGGGCAGACCGACATCGAAGTGACCAGGGACGGCACCGAGATCGTCGTGCAACTGTCGGAAGCCGAAAAGGCCGCGACCGACAGCCGGACCATCCAGCAAAGCCTTGAAATCATCCGTCGCCGGGTCGATGAGGTCGGCACGCGAGAGCCGACAATCCAGCGTCAGGGCAGCGACCGTATTCTGATCCAGGTGCCGGGCATCGGCTCGGCCGCTGAATTGAAGGCCCTGATCGGCACCACGGCCAAACTGACCTTCAATGCCGTTGTCAGCCGGACGTCCGACGCGGGGGTGGACCCCGGCGCGCGCAATCTGCTGTTGCCGGCGGCGAATGAACCCGGACAATATTACATCGTCGAGAAAACGCCGGTGGTCTCGGGTGAGGATCTGACGGACGCCCAGCCGTCGTTTGACCAAAACAGCCGCCCCGCCGTCAGTTTCCGCTTCAACCCGTCGGGCGCACGCAAATTCGGCGACTACACCGCGAACAACATCGGCAGCCCCTTTGCCATCGTTCTGGACAACGAGGTGATTTCAGCGCCGGTGATCCAGAGCTATATCTCCGGCGGTTCGGGCATCATTACCGGAAATTTCACGGTCGAGGAAAGCACGAAGCTTGCCATCTTGCTGCGGGCAGGGGCCTTGCCCGCCGAAATGATCTTTCTGGAAGAGCGGACAGTCGGCCCGGAACTGGGGCAGGACAGCATTGACGCGGGCAAGGTCGCGGCGGTGATCGCGGTTGTGGTGGTCGGGCTTTATATGTTCGCGTCCTACGGTCTGTTCGGTATCTTCGCCAACATTGCGCTGGCGCTGAACATCGCGTTGATCTTTGGCGCGCTGACGGCGATCGGCGGCACGCTGACGCTTCCGGGTATCGCGGGGATCGTGCTGACCATCGGTATGGCGGTTGATGCCAACGTGCTTGTGTTCGAGCGGATCCGCGAAGAACTGCGGGTCCAGAAAGGCCCGGCGCGCGCGATCGAGATCGGGTATGAGCGGGCGATGAGCGCGATCATTGATGCCAACGTGACCACGCTGATCACTGCAGCGGCGCTGTTCGTCTTTGGCGCGGGCCCGGTGCGCGGTTTCGCCATCGTTCTCGGCATCGGCATCATCACGTCGGTCTTCAGCGCGATCTTCGTGACTCGCCTGCTGATCGCCTCCTGGTTCGGTTGGCGCCGTCCCAAAACAATCATCGTCTGAGGAGAACAATCATGGCTTTCCGTCTGAAACTTGTTCCCGACAAAACCAATTTTGATTTCTTCCGCTGGCAACGTTTCACCTTTGGGGGGTCGATGTTGCTGATGGTGGTCGCCATCGCGGCCTGGATGGTCGTCGGGTTGAATTTCGGCATCGACTTCAAGGGTGGCACATCGGTGCGGACCGAGTCGTCGACACCTGTCGATGTCGGTGCCTATCGCCAGGCGCTGTCGGGGTTCGGGCTGGGGGATGTGTCCATCACCCAGGTGTTCGACCCATCGTTCGGCCCGGACAAGAATGTCGCGATGGTGCGCATCGGATCCCAGGATGGCTATGAAGCTGTGACAGCCGAAACCCTGTCGGCGGTCGAACAAGCCCTGGTCGCAATGGACCCGGCGCTGAAGGTCGCCGGCGTCGAATCCGTCGGCCCGAAAGTTTCGGGCGAACTGGTCTGGACCTCGCTGATGGCGCTGGCGGCCACGAGTGCCGGGGTGCTGGTCTACATCTGGCTGCGCTTCGAATGGCAATTTGCGCTGGGGGGCGTTCTGGCCCTGTTGCACGATGTGCTGATCACCATCGGCATATTCGCGGTGTTTCAGATCAAGTTCGACCTGACCATCGTTGCGGCGCTGCTGACCATTCTGGGCTATTCCATCAACGATACGGTGGTGGTTTTCGACCGGTTGCGCGAAAACCTGATCAAGTACAAGTCCATGCCGCTGATCGAGGTGATGAACCTTTCGGTCAACGAGACCCTCAGCCGGACGCTGATGACATCGGGCACCACCTTGCTGGCGTTGACCGCGATGCTGATCTGGGGGGGCGATGTCATCCGGGGCTTCAGCTTCGCGATCTTTATCGGTGTGATCCTCGGCACCTATTCTTCGGTCTATGTCGCCAAGAACATCGTGCTGATCATCGGTCTTGACCGCAGCGAAAAACCCAAGGGCGGCAAGGGTACCCCCACCGAATACGCCGGGATTGACGCCTGAGGTTGCATGAACCTGACCGAAATCACCTATGACAGCGCTCAGCCTGTCGACAGCTATGGCCCCGGTTTTTTCCGGGTCGCGGGCAAGGTCTTTCACGGCCCTGTGCTGATCACCCCCTGGAGCGTCGGCCCCTGGGCAGGATTTGACGACGCCGAGGCGGTGCTGGCGCTGGCGGATCAGATTGACGTGCTGTTTCTGGGCATGGGCGGCGAGATCGCCCATGCGCCGCAAGATTTTCGTGACGCGCTGGAGGCGGCGGGCATCGGGGTCGAGGTGATGAACTCGCCCGCTGCGGCCCGGACCTTCAACGTCCTTTTGTCAGAGGGTCGAAGAATTGCCGCCGCCCTGCTGCCGGTGGCCTGAAAACCCGTGGCGCGAAAGTATGGTTCCCGAAAGTCGGGAGCGCGAAAGTCCGGACCCTGGGAATCAGGTGCATCTGCTGAAATCTCGGTTCAAATGCCGTCGAAAATGTGACTTGCGAAGTGGGGGGGCTGCGCGCATCCTCGACACAAAATCGAAGCTTCGGTTGACACTGCGCAAGGGCGATACCAGATAGAGTAGCCGAGAGGGGAAAGCCATGGGCTGCCGCGTGCCGGGGCCAGGCCTTCCTGCCAGAAAAGGAAACAAGATGAGCGAACAGAATTCCCCCAGCTACCCGGTGTTGCCGCTGCGCGATATCGTGGTCTTTCCGCATATGATCGTGCCGCTTTTTGTCGGGCGCGAAAAGTCGGTTCGCGCGCTGGAAGAGGTGATGGCCGAGGATCGTCAGATCCTTCTGGCCGCCCAGATTGACCCCACGGTTGATGACCCTGACACCGACGGGATCTACCGTGCTGGCGTGCTCGCGAATGTTCTGCAACTGTTGAAACTGCCCGACGGCACCGTGAAGGTGCTGGTTGAGGGCAAGTCGCGGGTGAGGATCACCGGGTTTGTCGAAAACCAGAACTTCTTCGAAGCCCACGCGGCCGAACTGACCGAATTGCCCGGCGACGAGGCAACGGTCGGCGCGATGGTGCGCGCTGTCGCCGAAGAGTTTGATCGCTACGCGAAAATCAAGAAGAACATCCCCGAGGAGGCGCTGTCTGCCGTCTCAGAAACCCGCGAACCCGCCCGCCTCGCCGATCTGGCCGCCGGGCACCTCGGCATCGAGGTCGCCGAAAAACAGGCGCTGCTGGAGACGCTGGATGTGGGCGCACGGCTTGAAAAAGTCTACGGCCATATGCAGGGCGAAATGTCGGTGCTTCAGGTCGAGAAGAAGATCAAGACCCGCGTCAAAAGTCAGATGGAGCGCACCCAACGTGAATACTATCTGAACGAGCAGATGAAGGCGATCCAGAAGGAACTCGGTGACGGCGAAGACGGCCAGAACGAGATTGCCGAACTGGAAGCGCGGATCGCCAAGACCGACCTGTCGAAAGAGGCGCGCGAAAAGGCCGAAGCCGAGGTCAAGAAGCTGAAAAGCATGAGCCCGATGAGCGCCGAGGCGACCGTTGTGCGCAACTATCTTGACTGGCTGCTGGGCGTGCCGTGGGGCACCAAAAGTCGCGTCAAGAAAGACCTGACCAAGGCCCAGGCGGTGCTCGACGCTGATCACTATGGGCTGGAAAAGGTGAAAGAGCGGATTGTCGAATATCTCGCGGTGCAGGCCCGTTCGGCCAAGCTGAAGGGCCCGATCCTCTGCCTCGTTGGCCCTCCGGGTGTCGGCAAGACCAGTCTCGGGCGCTCTGTCGCGCGGGCCACGGGGCGCGAGTTCATCCGCATCTCGCTGGGGGGGGTGCGCGACGAATCCGAGATCCGGGGGCACCGCCGCACCTATATCGGCTCGATGCCGGGCAAGATCATCCAGGCACTGAAAAAGGCGAAAACCACCAACCCGCTGATCTTGCTGGATGAGATCGACAAGATGGGTCAGGATTTTCGCGGTGATCCCGCCAGCGCCATGCTGGAGGTGCTGGACCCGGAACAGAACGCCACTTTCACCGATCACTATCTCGAGGTGGAATATGACCTGTCAAACGTCATGTTCCTGACCACGGCGAACAGCTACAACATGCCGTCGCCGCTGCTGGACCGGATGGAGATCATTCCGCTTTCGGGCTACACTGAAGATGAAAAACGCGAGATTGCCAAGCAGCACCTGATCCCCAAGCAGATCAAGAACCATGCCTTGCGCAAGGGTGAGTTTGCCATTGACGATGCCGCGTTGCAGGAAATCATCCGCACCTACACCCGCGAAGCCGGCGTCCGTAACCTCGAGCGCGAGTTGGCCAAACTTGCCCGCAAGGCCGTGACCGAGATCGTCAAGGCAAAAACCAAGGTGGTCGAAGTGACCCTCGACAAGCTGGAAGGCTACCTTGGCGTGAAACGCTTTCGCTATGGTCTGGCCGAGGCCGAGGATCAGGTGGGGGTTGTCACCGGACTCGCCTGGACTTCTGTCGGGGGCGAGTTGTTGCCGATTGAGGCGCTGCGCCTGCCGGGCAAGGGCCGCATGAAAACCACGGGCAAGCTGGGCGATGTGATGAAGGAATCGATTGATGCGGCCTCCAGTTATGTGCGGTCGATCAGCCCCGAAATCGGCGTGAAACCTCCGGTGTTCGAGACAGTCGATATCCATGTTCACGTCCCCGACGGTGCCACCCCGAAAGACGGACCTTCGGCGGGGCTTGCGATGGTGACCTCCATCGTTTCGGTCCTGACCAAAATCCCGGTCCGCAAGGACATCGCGATGACCGGTGAGGTCAGCCTGCGCGGCAATGCCATGCCGATCGGCGGGTTGAAGGAAAAACTGTTGGCGGCTCTCCGGGGCGGGATCAAGACTGTGCTGATTCCGAAGGAAAATGAAAAGGATCTTGCCGAGATTCCGGACAATGTGAAAGCCGGGCTGACAATCATACCGGTGACCCATGTGCGCGAAGTCCTGGCGCACGCGCTTGTCCGCGCACCAGAGCCGGTGGAATGGGATGAAGCCGCCGAAGAAGCGGCAGCGGCTACGCGCCGGGCCGCCGCAGAAGCCCGTGTCACCCAGACCGCGCATTGATCCGGTAACTTCCATAAATGACCCGCGCGTCCGAAACGGCGCGCGGGTTTGATGTACGCCTGCCGTGGCGCACCGATATTCGTTGCGCGATAAGCTTTGCGTCGGATACCCGGTCCGAACTCGGTGGCAGGGTCTTGCAAAACCGGGCAAGCCCCCGGAATTTCAGTTGCTTACACCGGCGTAGGCACCATACGAAACTGTTTCCATTACGGCACAAATCAGTTAGTCTGATCTCGAACGCTGGACCAATCGAAGGTAGACGAAAATGGCAACGACCAAGGGAGAAACCGCAAAAGCCAAGACCTCGGCGCGGATCGCAAAACCTGTGGCTGCCAAGGAAGACACCCAGCCCGGTGCCATTGCATCGGTGCGCAACCGCGTGCCGTCCCCGGACATGAAGCCGACGATCGTGGCTGTGCCACCGATTTCCGTCGTCACCGCATCCGGCGAAGGCGAAGCCAGTGCCCCCGTGGTTATGAAGAAACCTGATCTGATCGATCGTGTTGTCGAACGCTCGGGTGAAAAGAAACGTTATGTGAAACCCATCCTCGAGGCAGCCCTGGCCGTTCTGGGCGAGGCCCTCTCGAAGGGAGAGGAATTGAACCTCCAGCCCTTGGGTCGGGTAAAGGTCAACAGGCACCGTGTCGACGAAGACGCAGAAATGCTGATCCTGAAACTGCGCCGCAACACAAAGGTGACCGACGCGTCCGACGAGGCAAAGGAGACACTTGCGGACACCGGGGAAGACGACTAAGACGCCTTGGCGGGTGATTAGCTCAGTGGTAGAGCGCTTCGTTCACATCGAAGATGTCAGGGGTTCAAATCCCTTATCACCCACCATTTTTGTAGTTTCATGCCGTAGGATCAACGCCCTGGCCAAAGTCTCTGCCTGAAATGCATGGCCGGCGGGCCGCTTTCCTATAGCCGGGCGTCTGGCAAGGCCGGGGGAAGCCACAATCGACAACCGCCAACCACTCACCAACTGGCGGCGGGTGTGAACCGACACCGCCGGGGATGTCTCCGGTCCTCACGGGTGAACGGCGTCTTTTCCTTGGAACCGGGAAATCAATTCCCTCAACCCGAGTTCCAGGGGAACCGTCGGGCGCCAACCTATCTGGGCTCCTGCAAATCCAGGGTCACCGATAAAGGCCGCGACGTCGAAGTCACGTGGAGCCATCGTGATGATCTCACTTTCGCTCCGGGCGAGATGAACCACTCTACGGGCCAGATCCGACAAGGAAGTACCTAGCCCTGTGGTAAGGTGCATCGGCTCCAGCGATTTCCCCTCCGAGAGATGGTTGACTACTTTGGAGATACAGTCTGCGACATCGGCTACATGCGTGATGTCCAGGCGGTTTGTGTCACCCTCGACCCTGAGAGGAAGACCGCTGATCGCTGCACGACAGAATGCAGGAATGACCCGGTCCGCGTGATCCGCGATCGTCCCGTAAACGGTCGAAAACCGAATGACCGAAGCACGGAGTCCGGCATTTACCGCCTGCTTTACGGCCCGTTCGGCTTCCACTTTGGACCGCGCGTAGTGGTTCATGGGCTGAAGTGGTGCGTTTTCGGCAACCGGCAACACTCTGCTCTGGCCATAAACCTCCCGGCTGCTCCCGAAGATCAACCAGGGCCTCTGATCGCCCGAGCGCAATCGATCGATGATATTGCGCGTTCCGACCACATTCGTCTTATGGCATCTTTCCGGATCGCGTTCGCCCCATATTACGCGTGAGACCGCGGCCAGGTGAATCACACCTGTACAGTCCTTCATTGCTGCATTCAGATCTGTCGGAGCCAGAATGTCTCCGGCGCCGTCTTGGTGATCGGCGATGTCAAATCTGCGCACCGCGTGGCCGCGCGACTCTAGAGCGGCACAGACGGCAGTACCGATCAACCCGCTTGATCCCGTCACCAGTATTTTTCCGTGCTTCAAGATGTCGCCTCCCGGGCCGCATTCTGTACAACGCCAGACATTCGAAAGCAACTCTTTCCGCCGGTTTGGCCTGTCAGGCAGCAGCTCGAGACGGCGTGATTGCGCGTCATGATACCGTCGCGTATCGCGGCGCGGATCAAGGCGGTGGCGCAACCCGTTCGGTGTGAAACCGGTTTGCTTCTGCGGCGTTGCGGCCGTTGGCGATTTCTCGAGGTTTCGGGACAGGTTGTTGCGGCTGGCGGGCCCCTTCGACGGCGGAGGGTAGTCACTTTCTCAGGTCCTGTTCGCCCTTGACGGGGTCACAGACGACATTGGCATGCTGCGGTATGCGTCGCCTGGGTATTCGGTGGATTGTAGAATGCGGTGCGGCGCGCAACATGCTGATGCCACGGTCAACTATTATGTGTCATTCAAGCAACAGATGTAGATAAACACACAAAAACACCACTTCGGTCAAATCGTTGACACCGGACACCTCCTATCCATCGCTTTGGGGGTATTCAACCAATCGGCCCAGCGGGAGCGAATATCATGGATAAATCAGACCATATTGACGAACTGAACCGCATCGCATCAGGGCTGAAGAACCCGGTGTTTCCGAAGATTTTCGCCGTCGAGCTTTGCGCCGATTGCGACCTCAACTGTTCGATGTGTCACCATGATCAGATGAAGCGTCCGAAGGGCAACCTCCCGATGGCGCTCTGGCAGAAATGCGCGGATGAGATTGCCGAGGTGGCACCTGGAACCAACGTCTGGTTCTCTTTTTGCGGCGAGCCCCTGTTGATGCCCGACCGGCTGATCGAGATGCTGAAATACGGCGAGAAGGCCGGTCTGCGCTCGCTCAACCTCAACACCAACGGCATGCGGCTTACCAATGATGTCGCGAGGCGGCTGCTCGACACCAGCCTTTCGACAATTGTGATCGGCATCGACGGCTTCGAGAAGACAACCTACGAGAAGCTTCGTTTCCTTGGCAACCGTGACACCGTCTACGCCAACGTCGAATTTCTCCTTGAAGAGCGCAAGCGCCGTGAACATGGCCCCGAGATCATGGTCCAGTTCATCGAAATGGAGGATAACTCCAAAGAATTCGCGCAATACCGCGATCACTGGCTCGGGTTGGGCGCCACGGTCAAGCTGCGCAGGCAGCTCAGCTGGGGTGGGAAATTCGAGACAGCAATAGAGGTCGCCAACGAAAAACGCATCGCCTGCCCCTGGGCCATTACCATGATGCATGTGTTCTGGGACGGTCGGGTGCCGCGCTGCCCCGGCGATACCGAGGGTGAAGAGAGTGCCGGCAACGCCTGGGATGACACCCTGGTCAACCTGTGGGGCAATCTGCGCGGCTATCGCCAACTCCACCTCGACCACAGGTTCGACGAGTTGCCCACGCGCTGCGACACCTGCACCGACTGGAAGACCGGCGCTTCGGTAAAGCTGCGCCCCGGCCAGGCGAACCACCAAGACCGCCCGTCGTTATCGCGATGACCACCCTGTATCTGTGCGCGGCAGGCAACCCCGAGGGGGTCCGGCTTGCACTGGAGGTGAACGACGCGGTCCCGCGCTGGGAGCGCATCGTCATTCTGGACGATGATCCCGCCAAACACGGGCGCAAAATCCTGGACATCCCTGTGGTGGGGCCCTTCGCGGCACTTGCCGACCACCGGGCCGGCGACGAGGCGGTGAACCTTGTCGCCCGCTCAACCAGGGGGCGGGACGGGGCGCGCGCCCGGATCGAAAGCTTCGGCATTCCGCTCGTGAGCCTGATCCATCCTTTGGTGGACGTGCGCGGTGCCACCCTGGGGCGGGCGATTACCATCTATGCAGGTTGCACCATCTCTGCCCTGTCCACGGTTGGCGACCACGCGATTGTCTTCACCCAGGCGGTTCTCGGGCATGGGGCCTCGCTCGGCACCGGGGCCGTGCTCGCACCGGGGGCGGTGGTCAATGCGCGGGTTCGGGTGGGCGATCGCGCCTATATCGGGTCCAACGCTGCGGTGCTCCCCGACCTTGAAGTTGGCGAGGACGCCACGGTGAGTGCCTGTTCCGCAGTCCTGGGGGACGTCCCAGCCGGTTGTACCGCCCTTGGTGTGCCTGCCGAGATCATGGGCGGACCAGAGCCTGCTTCCCCTTCCGCCTGTGCGCAAGCTGTCGACCATGAAAATGAGCCAGGTGTAGACGCCCGGGCTTTCCTGGAAGCGGTACAAGCCATCTTTGCCGGGATTCTCGGCAAGCCGTCCGTCGGCAGCGAAGTCAATTTCTTCGACGCGGGTGGCAACTCGAAACAAGCCCTGGAACTTCAGGTTTCGCTAAGGGACAGACTCGGTGTACCGGTGACGATCATCGATATTTTCCGGTTCCCGAGCCCCCGCCTGCTTGCCAGCCACCTTGCCGGTGGACTACGCAGCAAACCATTGCGACCCTCCCGGGCAGCCATGCGTCGCCGCCGAAACACCCCCTTCTGAGCGCTTCCCTCTGGCAACGCCGCTGCCGCGTATCATCACGGCACCAATGGACGCGAGCACTGAGGCAATCGACAGAAGCCTCGAAGACGGGCAGCCCGGGGCTATGTAATCATTCGGGATGAAACACGGGGTCCTGGCCCGGCACATAGGCGAGGCAAGCGATATTGCCCCATGCCTCGGTGAAGGTGGCGTCGTTGGCGTCACTGTCCACATAGGTTGCTTTGCCAACCGCCACTTCCTCAAGGTCGAAAAGCCCCGCCAACATTCTGGCGGTGATGCTTTCGATGGTGGTGTATTTGAAGCGGTCAATAATCGTAGGATGGTTTTTCAGGGCGCGAAAGCCTGCGTTGTTGATAACCATGCGGTTTGGTTCAACGCCGCAAGTGGTGCGCACCTGGTCTTTTGCCGCCTCTACATCGGTAATCGGGGTGCTGGCCGGATTATCCCATTTACCGGTGCCGGTCGTGGTCGCCTTGTTGTCGGCCCCGAAGTTGTCCGGGTTGCTGGCAAGGGTGGCCTGTTCAATTTCCAGCGCCAGCGCCAGCGCCAGGCTGTCCATTGCCACATTGACCGCCCGCTTGCCCAGATCAATTCCCGGCACCACTGCCGCATCATCCATGTGTTCCCGTGCAATCAGAACATCCACAGAAAACTGGTCAAAGTGGTAGGGTTTGCCCTCATACCCCCACTGTATCAAGTCATGTTGGTACAGTCGTAGGTGCATCGCAATAGGCAAAAGCCACTGCTTTAGCTTAGGCTCCAGACCCATTGATTTCGGGTTGTTAGTGTGATTCAGGCT
>TARA_R110002110_G_scaffold180184_2_pt1 | contig 16922 bp, 23 predicted proteins | sample TARA_R110002110 | Tara Oceans TARA_R110002110 (sample SAMEA4397330) | marine metagenome | biome: Polar Biome; feature: [SRF] surface water layer (ENVO:00010504); material: water (ENVO:00002006), including particulate matter (ENVO:01000060) such as... | depth 5 m
GGCCTGTATTTCCAGTAGTTCCAATCGACTGGCCAGCTTGCACGCTTTGGTTCTGTGTAACTGATATTGTGTCCATGTGAAGGTAGCGAGTATATATTTCCTTGCCTGAATCATTTGGCCGTTGATGGTAGATAGACACATAATTTCCTGCTGTAGGGCTATCCCTTCTAACCAACTGTACAATTCCGGGGGCAGTAGATTTAAGGGGAGTTCCAATGGGTGTGTTAAGATCAAATCCGCTGTGAAAATTCCCATCGTTTAAATTTCGAGGACAGGTTGGAGATGTTACTTCATAATTAATTTCGATTGGCAGTACGGCTTGAACGGGGAAAAAATCATCCATAGAGTGGTATAAATCACCAATCGGTTTTGCGTCTGTGCCAGCTACTGCTCCATCGGTTGCACATTCTTCTTCCAAATAATCGGTATATTGTTGGGCCTGAAGTTCTGCCAGAGTCTGGACCTCTTGAGTCTCGAAGCTTTCTGTTGCGGTCTCATTGATGATTTCTGGGAGTGGGTTTGGCGAGGCCTCAGCCAAATCGGTAATTATTGCGTATTGCCCGTTTGGGTCTTGAAATTTAATTTTACAGTTTGTCCCCGCTACTCTAGAATTCGCCTCATTGAAGAGGCTTGGGTCCTCTACAATACAAAAGGTATGAAGGGATATCCACTCGTCGCGTTCGGTAGTACTAGTGAATGTTATTCGGTTTGCGCCGGGAATAACTTGATTGTGAACAGCCGGTACGCGGACACGGCATGTATATAACACAGACTGAGGGGTCAGACTATTAAATAAAGAGGATAACACAAACCAATTGTCAGTCTTAATATCAATTTCGCGCCTGTCCATAGGTTCTAGATCCGTCAGAAGAAAACCCGGCATTTCACCCGTTGTGTCTAGCGCTGTATTCTGGTTCCTCGCGGCGTTGCTAAGTATACCCGTATACGCGTTGTGGGGGTCATCGGTGAGGTTGTTGGCGGTCAGTGTAAGATTGTTAGAATTGTGTTCTATAGGGGTAGTAGCGTTACTATCTTGATAACGTATCGGACACGGTTTAGTACTAACGCTTGTGTTATCAGGCACTAACTTTTCTCCGTGGATTGCTCTTCTTGTAACATTTCGAAGATTTCTGTTCTGTCTAGATCACTAAGTTCGGTACTTGCACTCTGCTTTCTCTGAAGAATGTTCACCACCTTAACTAGCTGCTCGTTCGACCGTTGAAGTGTCTCCACATACTTGGCCGCGACGGGACCAACCATTTTATGGTTTTCTTCATTCTTTGCAAGATAACGCATCACATCATCAAGCAACTCTCTGGTTATTTCACGATCACTTTCGATATTTTGAAGTGCGTCGGCGATGTGTTTTTCAATAGACAAGCTTAATCTCCATCCCAATCAATCTTAAAGTTTTTGTATTTTACTCTTACTTTCTTTAAACTCGTAACGACCTGCTTGGTGTTGAGGCCAGTTAATTCTCTTAGATATAAGTAAATAGCTTTTTTATTAAAAATTTCTATTTTATCTGCCTGTTCAAAAAGAATTTGAATGGCTTGCATAACTTTTTCATCGTTTGGCTTTTCACAATCACTTTCCCAATCTATCATATTGGCCTTAAGGTTTAGTAAAAATTCGTCCTTTGCTCTCTCTTCCATATACGGGTTAGTGGTGGAGCAATGTCTCAATTCGAGTTCTTTAGGCATCTCATTGACATCTACTTCTGTTCGGTTTCTCTTACTTTTCTTTTTTACCTTATGAATAAACCAGTTTTTTGTGATCACCGAAAAATATGAAAAGGCCTTAGAACCTTTATTGGGGTCGTATTTGTCTAGGATTGTTACAAGCCATATTTTACATTCGTCACGGAGCGCTTCACTATTAGGCAAAGATGTAAACTTATAGGTAAAAACTATTTTATCGACCATCTCATTAAAGGCTGGGCCTATATAATCGCGGTATAACTCTGTTCTACGTCGCATACTGTTGGTAGCGACATATTCAATTATCGCGTCTTCGTGAACCTGCGTAAAATACTTCCGCTTCGACTTCCGTCCTCGGCGCTTCTTGGGTATCGGTATCGGTATCGATATTTTCTTCTCTATCATGTTGTTCCTCTAATTCTATTTCTTCGTTAGGTTCTGTAATATCCATAATTTCGGAAAAACCCTCCACTACATCTAAAATGTATAAAGAGTGTTTAAGAAGCCCGGTGATTGTTGGATCACCATAAAAAGCTTCTAGTTCGGTTATTCCCTTGATATGAGCTGTGAATTTAATAATTTCGTCGTTAAACTCCACTACACGTTCCGAAGAAGACACCAGTATACGAAGTAGGTAGCGTACATAAAATATCATTGATAAATTAAAAATACTACTGACAGCGAAAGCAATTAGCCATCCATTAATATTAATTGTCATTGCTATAACCCCTTGTTAAGTCCTTCTTTTGTTCCTGCACATGCTTTTTTGTCTCTTCTATATATTCTTTAACCAGTTCGCCGCGTTTAGACAAACTTTTTGTTTGTTTTGTATACAAGCAAGATGGCACAATATTAACAGTATTATCTGTATTGCACAATATACATTTGGATAGTGTCTCGGTCATGGAATGTGCTATAGAAAAATTATTTTCGCAATTACTGCAAGCGTATTCGTATCTAGGCACCTATTCTTCCTCATCATAGTCAAAGTCATCCTCTAGCTTGACAAGTGGCGGGTTCATAATCATAAGACCCTCATCGGACAACCGAAATTTCATACCCTTGAGAACCGGTACAATATCGCTCTGTTCCATTAAAGACTTCTGTAAAGCCATCATTATAGCCCCGATCGCTTGATCATGCAAGAGCATTTCTTTATTATCTTTAGTCATCATTTATTCCTTTTTTAGTTACTGCCCTACCTACGAGGGCTTCCCAATCTCTTTCTGGACGCAGGGCGAGATTCTGTTCCCATACTGCACTCAAAACAGTTGGCTCAATTCCTATTTCTTTGCTGAAGTGTATCAGTGCATTTATATCTTTTGGGAAACACGATCCCCCAAAGCCAAGTTTTCCGTCTGGTCCCGGCACGGACCAGTGTGTCTCTCCTAAACGATCATCGTGACGAGCATATTCCACCACCTTATCATAATCTACGTCTACCTGATCGCAGATATTCTTTATTTCGTTCGCGAAAGATACTTTAGTTGCTAAAAAGGTGTTAGTAAGATACTTTACCATTTCAGCATAAGTGGAGCCAGTTTTAATAATTTTCTTTTTTGGAAATCGTTTTAAAAATATGTTCTTTATAATTGTGGCAGCTTTACGAGGGCCGCCAATTATAATCCTACTTGAACTTATAAAGTCATCAATGTAATTGGCTTCCGTAAGAAATTCGGGGCTAAAAACAATAGACACATTAGAATACTTTTTGTTTAAGGTTTCCGTGGTGGTGGGTGGAACGGTGGACTTAATTACAATTGTATGCCCATCGGAAATATCATCTATCTCCCTAACGACGCCCTCTACAATTCCTACATCGCAGGAACCATTATTTCTCATGGGCGTCGGGACACAAATAAATATTATTTTTGTTTTTTCGCAAAGTTCGCGTATGTCTTCGCAGGTTGAGTCCTTAAACTTATCGTAAGTTTCGACAGTAAATACCTTCTCCATACCCCTCAAGACTGCCGTTCCCACATATCCAAGGCCTACAATTCCCATTGTCTCAAGCATTCTTAAACTCCTGAACATAATCAGATAATTTCTTTGCTGGCTTCCAGCCAAGAACATCCTCTGAGGAGGAGGTATCCATGGGGGAGCCCATCCTGTCTCCTTGCTTGCTTTTGACATAGACAATGTTATCCGTAAACATTTTTGCCACTTCTTCAACAGAATAATTAGAATCGACATCGCCAAAACAAAATTCTTTGTTATCTCCCTTGTCCAGAAGTTCCATCAGACCGTTTGTTACATCATCAACATGAGTAAAGAATCTCCGTTGTGTGCCCGGAGAAACCACAGTCAAAGGAAGGCCGTTGGTGTATTGGTTTTCAAAAATACCTATAACAGTAGAATACTTTCCAGTTGAGGTTTGACCGGGGCCATAAACATTATAAAAATAAACAATTGAATATTGTAAGTCGAACCAAGAACCATAATTTTTAATTAATTCTACATTCTTAGATTTTGTCCATGCATATGGGGACAAATTCTCGTCATCTCCTCCATTGCCAAACTTGCTGCTAGACGCTCCGTAAATTAACCTCACATTATTTTTTCTACAATATTGTAGGACACTAAAGGTACCCGCAACATTAGAATCCCAAACATTTTGGATATCTTCAAAGCTCGTTGATATTCTAGAATATTCGCCCATATGGTATAATACATCAAACCGATTTTTGATAGAGGCTATATCTTTTGTATCACAACACACATATTTTATACCCCGGACCCTCTGGTCCTTCGGAGTGTCATTTCTATCCAAAGAGGTAACTTCGTGTCCCTGACGGGCGAGACGAGCTACTAAATTGCGCCCTATAAAGCCAGACCCCCCTGTAACTAGAACCTTCATCTAATCGCCCTTTAAAATTCTGTAGCTGTCTGAATCAAAATGTTGTGTAGAAAACTCAAAAAGCTCTGTATCTTCTATAGCTTCCATCTGGTGGCGTAATCCTCTGAATACATGGAAATTGTCTCCGGGGCCAAGTATTCTTTGGGTAGATCGGCCGATGTCATCGCTGGTTGAATATCTCACTATAATTTTGCCCGATTGCACATAGAAAACTTCATCCTTTAATTTGTGGTAATGCCAAGAGCATTTTTTACCCTTTGCAAAATACAGAAGTTTTCCGCAATATTCTTTACAATTTACAATCCACTTTTCAAATCCCCAACCTTTGGAAACAAAGTGAATTGGTAGATCAATTGAATTATTTTCCGAAGAAAGATTCATCTTTACACCCCTTGTCATCTACATATACGTCGCCGGATGGCTTTCCTAGAAACAGATTATGATATTTTATGCCCCACTCTTGAAGTTGTTTTAGGGTTAATTCATAGAACATTGAGATAGCTGCGATCTGGTTATTATTACTTCGACCCATCCCTCTGGCTGTTTGAAAAATAATTGTGTTCCCTTCATCATAAAGTTTATTAATTTTTTGAATTCTGTCCATAATTGGCTTAGAACTTCTATAATCACTACCTTTAGTATAACACACTGTGTTATCAATGTCAAATACATAAGTCATTTTATCGCGCATCCGGCCTCCAAAATACCAGTTGTAGAGTAATTTCCTATCCTATCAAAAAATTTTACTTCCCTTACAAAAGGCGAACCAATCACAAGTTTATCCCTATAATCCGAGCCGACTACCATTGTTTGTGCCCTTGAAAGCATCAACTTTGTTATAAGCTGTTCCTCTGTATCAAAATATACAACCTCATCAATATATCTGATAGAATCCAGCATAAACTTTCTGTCCTCAATTTTGTTAATAGGACGTAAAGGGCCTTTTAATTTTCTAACCCTCTCATCTGTGTCTATGCCAACTACCAAATAATTTCCTAAAGACTTCGCATATTCAAATAATTCAATGTGCCCCCTATGGAGCACATCAAAACACCCATTTGTCCATATTATTTTCATAATGTTGCTACTCCCTTCTTTTGGACTACGGTTGTAGCGCATTTGTTGGCGTATACTATGGCTTTTTCAATATCTTTTACTTGGCAATACTTTACACACAAGGCCGCGACGAAGGTGTCGCCCGCGCCTGAAGTGTCTTTAACTTCTACCAATGGCACTTTGTAAGTCCTACCTTGGTAGGTACAGCCGCTAGTGCCCCTTGTTACAATAAGTTTATCTGCTATTTTATCGGTGATCCTATCTCGGTTTTTTCGATATTCTGCATGATTAACCTTTATAAAAGTAAAATTTTCGCACCACTTGCCAAATTTTTTCTTTGTGTCTAAAAACGTTAGTTGATGTTTCAAGGAAACTTGTTCCATCGTTTCCTCACTTAAATAACCCTTGTCATAATCAGATATTATAACTGCGTCATATTTAGAAAAATCAATATTATTAATATTGCAAGTGGTAAATTTGTTGTCGTTTTGGTCTAGGCGCATAAACATATGATTAACACTGTGGTCTACAAATCTTGTTTTTGTAATAGATTGCCAGTTCCTGTTGGTGATTATTTCTGGTACAAACCCCAAAGAAATAATATTGTTATATACATTCATCGCCATTCCGCCGTTTTCAGAAATGTATTTTGTATTAAACACAGGCACAGGGGCCTCCGGGGAAAGCCTTTTAGCTAATCCGTAGTGAAAAATATCTTTGCAACTTTCGCCAATTATCAATATTTTCATTATCTTTCCAAAAAATTTCTGTTTGTTTTTGCATTATTGCGCCAATAGTCTAGTAAATCATTCATTGTTTCTTCAAACGGTATGGCAGGCTCCCATCCAGTATGCTCTCTAAATTTTGTGGTATCTGGAACCTGCAAGTCAGCATCAATTGGACGTAATCTTTCAGGGTCTGTAATGACTTCAATATTTTTTACTGTTGATTGGCTTAACAAATACTCAAGCATTTCTCTGACTGTACAAGAAAAAGAACCACCAATATTATAATATTCTCCGGGTGTGGGGTTTTTAGTCACCAGCATGTGGTACGCACGCACGGCATCGCGCACGTCCGACCATGTTCTCATCGAATCTAAATTACCCACCTTAAGTGTGTAATCTTGTAGGCCGTGCTCAATCATTGCAATTTGTTTAGCAAAAGATGACTCGGCAAAAACGTCGCCCCTTCTTGGACCTGTATGTGTAAACATTCTAGTTGTCATAACAGTCATACCATATGCTTCTCCATAAAAGCGCCCTATTAAGTCAGTACCAACTTTTGAAATAGCGTAAGGAGAAGCCGGGTGGAAAATAACATCTTCCCCAATGGGTAAGTCCTCTTTAGAGACCCTCCCGAACACTTCTGAGGAGGCGCAGACATGTATGACGGGGTTTACCCTCCCATCTGTCCTAATGGCCTCCAGAAGGTTCGTAGTGCCTATAATATTAGTCTGTAAGGTTTCTACTGGTGATGAAAAAGATGTTTTAGGGTAACTCTGCGCTGCTAAGTGAAAAACGTAGTCAGGAACAGATTGTTTAATTGCTTCTTGGAGTGAAACATAATCGTTAAGATCTCCATATATTAAGTGGACTCTCTGCTTTTTGTTTATAAGTGGAATAAGATGATTTATGTTGCTCATATCATCATTCCATCTACATAACCCGTATATTTCCCAATCAGTGTTCTCTAATAAGTAATCCACCAAATGTGAGCCAACCATTCCCGTAATACCGGTTATGAGACACCTATTGCTGGACATAATCACCCCACTCGTCTCTCATAGATAAGATAGGTTCTTTTATAGGCCACCAAAAATTCCATTCAGGGTCATCCCATTTGATTGTGAATTGTTGTCCGTCCACAAAGTGAGTATTCTGTTTGTAGTAATAAATTATTTCCTCGCTCAATGCGAGAACAGAATTTCCAACGCCCGGAGGAAGGAGTAGTTGATTGTGATTTTGTTCGCTAAGGGCGAATGATTGCCAAGCCTTATAGGTTGGTGATTCCACCCTGTTATCTGCAATCAAAGCATACGCTGAACCCTTCAACACTGTTACCAGTTTTGTTGTCCGATAATCCCCATGTAAGCCTCTGAGCACGTTTTTTCTTGAGATAGATATATCATCTTGAACAAAATTAACTTTTTTTAGTGCTGGATTAGTATTAAATTTTTCTGAATCGTATAGTTCCATGTAAGAGCCGCGATGATCTTCGAATCTCTGTGGGGTGATCAGTTTCACCCCTTGTATTTTCGTGTTTTCTATTTGCATTGTTACCCCTTGGTAAAGTAATTGTTTCTACTTTTATACACTTCTCTGTTGTCTAAGAACCAATTTATAGTCTCACTAATTCCCTGCTCCAAGGAAGTAGTACATTTAAAACCGTGGGATTTGGCTCTTTTGGTGTTCATTATTCTCTTTGCATCACCCTTGGGCTTGGTGATATCCCATTCAATCTCTATATCTTTATTATAACAATTTCTGATGGATTCGGCTACCTCTTTAATGGAAACCCCGTCGCCGCTCCCCAAATTAACGGGTTCTGCGATTCCATGTTCCACCATGTGAATCATTCCGTCTGCACAATCTCCGGCATAAATAAAGTCTCTGATAGGGGTGCCATCGCCCCAACAAACCAGCGGAGACTCACCAGAAACTATCCTATTAATTAGAGATGGAATTACCATGGCGTTTTCTGGATCAAAATTATCCCATTTTCCGTAAACATTAGCCGGTCTCACAATTGAAATGTTCTCTTTTCCATATTGAATTCTGTATGCGTCTGCCTGCAACTCTCCTATTCTCTTAGCCCAGCCGGGGTGCTTGTCATTATCGGAAGGAAATGTTTTCCAGACATCTTCTTCGGTGAACACCTCCGCTGGGTGGTACACTCCTACAGAGCTTGTATACAGATACCATTTAATATTACAGCGCATTGCCGCTTCCATCATGGCTGTGTTAAACATAAGCATCGGCACCATAAAGCTTGCAGGGCGCTCCCTAGACATCTTTGGTGACCCCTTGATACCAATCAAATTAAATACATAATCCTGCCCCTCGCATGCTTGTACGCAGTTTTCCAATACAGTAAGATCTAGCTTCTTAAACTTTACACCTTCTGGTAGTCCTTCTGGGCTATCAAGAGAAACAACAGTTATGTTGCAATTTTTTGCCAAGAGTTTCTCTACTAGATATCTACCGATCATCCCCGTACCACCGGTTACTAGAACATTTTTGTTGTTTAAGTCATTTACCAACATGTTTTATTCCATCACAAAGTATGATACGCGGGAAGCATGAGGAAAACGCCTAAGTCTAATGTTTGGCAAGCCAAATACCTCCATAAGTGCTAGGGTTTCACCGGGAGAGTCGGGGTCATTTAACTCATCAAAAGCAACGATACTGCCTTTTGTCAAGCGTGGACGTAGGGCTTCTAGGCATTTTTTTGTAGGCTTATACAAGTCAAAATCAAAATAAGCCAGCGAAACAATAGTTTCAGGGTGGTCCTCAAGATAGGTGTCAATTTCGCGTGTGGCGTCACCCTTTCTTAGTTCAAACTTCTTAATATGGTCAAGGGGGTTGTCTTTCTCTATAGTCGTTAGAATATCTGAAAGATATTTATCGTAATCTTGTGTTAGACTCAGCATTCCCGGCTTCATCATAGACGATTTCCCGTCCTTTTCATCGATAGAGGGAAACCCCTCGAATGTATCGAAGGCAACAATTTTTCTATGTCGGTTGAATGGCTCATAGATACCCCGCATCGCGGCAAATAAAGCTACATTTTGGCCCCAGCGAGTTCCAAACTCAAGTACTACGCCTTGAACGTCTACAATTCGCTGATAAATGTGATTCATAAAAAGTATGCGAGATAAGTTTTTAGAGTTTAGAAAAAGCCCCAGATTAGAGAGTACTTGATCTTCGGGGATCGGGCACTCTTTTAAGAGATTGTATAACTCATCGCGAGAGCTTCGCTCTTTTTTACTATCATATGTTATAATTGATTTTTTATCAGTCATTTTGTCTTCCTGTTTTCCATGTTAAGGATGGAATAGGTTTATCCCATCCGTTTGCTATAACCCAAGCCCAGTAGCGTAACCTACCTTCTACTAAGTCATAGCTTTTATTTTCTTTTTTATGTTCTAGTTCTTTCAATCGTATTGGTTTTAAAAAATTTCCCTTTTTCATTTCTTCGGCTAGCTCCAAAGGGGTAGGAGACATATTCATCTTATTTTCTATAGCTTCTTCCACAGTTTGATAAACTTTGCGACTATAGTCATTTGACACACGAATGTCTTTAGTGTCTACTAATTCAATGCTTGTTTTCATTTCATGTGACAATAATTCAATGTCTTCCGGCAATAATGATATGTTGGCTGCATTTGCGTTCTCGATTGCTCGATGAGGCTTTGAGGTGTTTGGAATCACTACCACATTTGAATGATTTATAAGCCATCGTAAAACTATTTGACCCGGAGTAGCATTATATTTCTGTGCTATCTCATCTAAAAGATTTCTTTGCCTTTCTCCATTTACCATATTACCCTGTGAAAGCGGACTATATGATATTAATAATATATCACGTTTTGTACAAAAAGGCAAGAGTTTTTTTTCGATTGATCTTTCAAAAAAGTTATATTCCGTCTGTATGCTGGCTAGCGGGTTGTCTTCGAGGGCATTTATTGTATCTTTTATTTCTGATAGCATAAAATTACTTACCCCTATATTTCTCACTTTGCCGTCAACCACAAGTTTTTCTAGTGCTCGGGTGGTGTCTTCCAATGGTACAGTGGTACTCGGCCAATGTATCTGACATAGATCCAAATAATCGGTTTGAAGCCTTGTTAAACTATCCTCCACCGATTTTAAAACACCACTATAAGTGGTATCTTCCGGTGAAACCTTAGAAGCTAAAAAAATCTTAGGTCTGTTTAGATCCTTGAGTATGCCACCCAAAACGGTTTCAGATAGACCATCTCCGTATACAGGGGCCGTGTCTATAAAATTAACACCATGGTCAAGGGCGCTGTTGATGGACCTCTCAAGGGTACTACAACCCCTGTCAGATGGTCTATGGTAACCGGTACCAAAACCAACAGCGGATACCTTCTCTCTATTCTTTCCTATTTCCCTATAAATCATCGAACACATATGCCTCTATTTTTTTGTTATCAAAAGATATTCTCCAAGCCCAGTACTTTTTTATTTCAGCCATATAAAAATCATTTACTATTTTATATCTTTCTCCTTCCTTCTTAACCCGTAGTGGAGGAAAAGTCAACCCTTTATTTAATCTTTGTGATAATAAGAGTGGGCTTGGTATCAAGTCATTTTGGTTTTCTAATGCCTCTTCCTGCGTGGTGTAAGAACGCTGATCAATTTGTATTTTATCTACTTCTATTTCTATTTTTACGGGCGTAAAACAATTCTCCAGCACTTTTCGATCCTCTGAAGAAAGTGTGATATCCATAGCCCGGATGTTATCTTTTAGGTGGGTTTTGTTTGTTGTTCGAACTAAAGAAAGAACATTAGGCTGCTTTACCCACGCCAAATATAGCTGTTGTATTGAACAATTATATTTTTCCTGCAATTTTATGATTTTATTGTTAGATTTCAAGGGAATACCTTGTATAAGGGGACTATAAGCCAAAAATAGATTATTTTCCCCCTTCACAAAGGGCAAAATTTCACGCTCTATATCCCGGTCTAGCAGATTGTATTCGTTTTCTACAACGAAAAAATTGTTATTGTTACACCGCTTGAAGCGCTTCAGTTCATGAGATGTTGCATTGCTTAGCCCATAATATTTTATCTTTCCATCGCTTCGAAACTTCTCTAAAGATTCTATAAGATCCTCAAATGGTACATTAGGATTAGGCCAATGGGCTAAATAAAAATCAATATAATCAGTCTTTAGTCGCTTAAGACTATCCTCTAATGATTTAGTTAAAAGCTTCCTATGAGAGTTACGAGCATTAAATTTAGTGCATATAAAAGCATCATGACGACGTGTGGAGTCAAGAGCGCGGCCTAGTATTTCTTCAGAATACCCGCCACCATAAAGCTCGGCTGTATCAAAAAAATTTACCCCCAAATCCATAGCTTCATGATAGAAAGAAATGCGATTTTGTTCTGTTTCGGGGGTATTAGATGATTTATTGCCTGTTTTGTTTACCCCTAAGCCAAGCAAAGAAATACTGTCTAGAGTGTGGGGTATTACAAAATGCTTCATTTTATAAGCTCGGCTCCCAGCCTTTAAGGCCATCTGTATCAAAATTACTTCTAATTAAGCTTTTATCTTTGTCCCCGAATTCTTCTAATAATATGTTCTTAAGCCTATTTCTGACGCCGTTAATTTGATGTGCTAGCTTGAGCAATTCATCATATTGTTCTTCGTTTTCCTGCATCTTTTCTTTAAGATACCAGATGTGTACATTAGTTTGAGAAAGGGCAATTATAACTCTCATAAGATAAGAATTAAAATTTATGCTTTTTTGTTCTATAATGTCATCAAGATCCGACGAGATGTCCATGATCTCACTGGTAATGCTTTTGTTATCTTCAAAGAGCATCTCTTTTATTTGATCAACCGACAAACGATCTATTAATTCTGCTGCTGGTAAAACAAACCTTCTATTGTAACTCATGTTTAAATCCTTTTAGTTTGGCTAACTCTGGGTTGCCTTCTATCCATTCAATTGTTTCTCGGATGCCATCTTCTAGGGACCAAATTCTTTTAAAATTTAGATGTTTCTTAGCGCGGTCCATATTCATAATTCTGATAGGATCTCCTGATGGTTTTGAGGTATCCCAAGAAATTTGTGGAGTTGGATTATGTAATTTGGAAATAACATTTGCCACCTCTTTTATAGAATATCCGGTACCAGAGCCTAGATTTATAGGCAAGCATGGAGGGGCTTCTTTAAGAGCCTCCAAGATCCAGTGAGCAACTTCCTTTGAATAAACAAAGTCCCTGATTGCGGTTCCGTCTCCCCACACTGTTAAGGGATTTTCTCCAGATAGAACGCGAGATATTAAGGATGGTATTACCTGAGCCGTTTGTGGATTAAAATCATCAAAAGCACCGTATACATTACTGGGGCGGACAATCCTAACTGCGTCCCACCCGTATTCCTTAAGATATGTTTCACCTTGGATCTCTCCGATTCTTTTGGCTAATCCGGGGATCCGATCATTCTGTTTTGGCATGCCGTTCCATGCATTATCTTCAAAATGTTCTGATGCTTGTGGGTATATACATACACTGCTGACGAACATGTAACGACTGACCTCTGAATGAAAAGCCGCATCCATTAAATTGGTCTGGAATCTCAACATAGGAACAAAATAGCTAGCTACCTTTGTCTCACCTATACCAACAGACCCCTTGATGCCAACTAGATTAAAAACATAATCTTTGTTTTTCGTGGCTTTCAAACAATTTTCAGTTAAAGTAAGGTCCAACTTTGTATATTCAACATCATCTCCCAGTACTTTTTTAGCGTATTCAGGGGAGTCCATCGAGACCACTGATACTTCTGCTCCTTTGTTTAAGAGCATTTCCACCAAAGGGATTCCAATTGTTCCGGTACCGCCAGCAACTAATACTTTTTTTCCTGCATACATTATAATGGTCTCCAAATTATGGTTGACCATCCGTCATGACAGTGGCCACCAAAATTGATTTTTTTTGCAAATTCTATTTCAAGTGCTCCCTTCTTCTCCAAGGAAAGCAATTTTGTATAATATCCATTTAGATAATTTCTTTCATCATGATAATTTAAAGCAACAAAATCAGAGAGATTATTCGGATCATAAAATTCACGGATTGGTTCCAGATTTATAACGATATCTGGTTTTTTATCTAAAGTAAATTGAATGATTTTTTCGCAATCGGTGCCCATTTGTTCGAAGGCCCCGGTTGTGATAAAGGCACTATTAGGCGGAACTTCAAAATCATTTTTGTGTGGAGTAAAAAAATCAAAAATCTGGCCAGAAATATTAGCCTCTATGTTTTCATTTAATAAATTAACTATGTTAATAGCTTCTATAGACCAGTCAAGACCTATAAAATTTTTGTTTGGAAAAAACTCTGATAGAGAAGCTATATTGTGCCCAGAGCCACACCCTAGTTCAAAAACATTATCTATATTTTTTAATCTATCAACATAAAACTGGGCCTGCAAGATCTTTAGGAACTTAAATACGAACTCTGAACTCAGAGGTTTAACATATGTTCCGTCGTATCTAACATATTTTTCATATCTAAAATAACCCGGCTTTAGATTTTCTGCGTTTTTGATATCCTTGTAGCTATCTAGATTACTTTTCCAGCCCGCGTCCCAATAGAATTTTCTATCACGTCCAGACTTTAGATGAAGTCTGGTTTGCATTCCTTGAAAAATGCATAGCAATGCTTCTTCAAACTCTTCTTTGTCTAAGTGCCTGTACTTTAGATTATATTGTTTGAGCAATGATTTACACTCATCAGTGAGTGAATTAATCTCAACCCCTATAGTACTAGCAAATTTTTGTTCATTAAGTTCTATTTCATCAAACTTCAATTTTCTCTCTCTAATTTAAAGTTGTTTATTGTTGTAAAAACTCTGAATTGCCGCCCCAATCGATTGCTTATCTAGTCCGGCTTTTTCATGTAGTAGTTGTCTGTCACCAAATTCAAAATAGAAGCGATTATCGGCAGCTAGATTCAAAATGTTTTTAGAATGGCCGGCGTGTTTAAGGATAGAATTGATTTTCTCACCAAAACCGCCGCTCTTGATGTTCTCTTCCAAGGTTATTATGTGTTTTTTGCTTGAAAATTCAATAATTTTGGGGGTTGGGATAGGGCTCATCGAGTATATATCCAGATGTGACACGTTTATTGCACTGTTTTCTTCCAGATTTTCTAATACCTCTTTGGCCACTTGAGTCATAAATCCTGTTGAAATAACACCAATTTTGCTCGATCTGGTCGATATTTCCTTGAAACCAAGCATAATATCGTCTTTTTCTTCGTATATACGGGGTAATTTGCCTTTTTCGAGTCTAAAATACTTTGGACCGGGCAGAGTATATGATAAATCAACGAGCTTTTGTGTGTTTAAATCATCTGTTACGTTATACACCTGTAAGTTAGGCAAGTTTATCATAGCAGCCAGATCCTGTACGCCTTGATGGGTTGGCCCATCAGTACTATAGGTAAATCCTGCGCCTACACCAATAATATTGACATCTAAGTTCATAGCACATAAATCAATATTGATTTGTTCCAGCACTCTCAAGGAAACAAAATTATTAATTGCGTATACATATACTTTTTTGCCGCACATGGCCAACCCAGCGGCAACGCTAATTAAAGTTTGTTCAGCGATTCCAACATTTAAATACTGCTCTGGGTAATCCGATTCAATTTTTTTGAGGCCAAATGCCCCATGATCAGCTGTCAAAATGATTACATTCTTATCCTTTGCAATATATTTGTATAGCCCGTCAAAAAAAGCATCACGCATATCTACTACTTGCGTCATTTTAATTAATCTCTTTTAGGGCAGCTTCGAGGATCTCGTCACTAACTGTTCCATGGTGCCATTGGCTTTTGTTTTCCATAAAGCTAACACCTTTCCCTTTGACAGTATTTGCTATTATCACCGTAGGTTTTGTTGGGTGTCTTTCTTTCAGGGAGGAGAGTATTTCAGGTATGTCGTGGCCGTCAATTTCTATTGTATTCCAACCAAAGGCCTCGAACCTTTTGTCTAGAGGATCTAAACCATTTATGTCCTCAGTGTTGCCGTGGATACATAAACGATTGCGATCAACTACTGCAATTAAATTACTTAGTTTCAGATGGGATGCCAAACTAGCTGCTTCCCATACAGAGCCCTCGCAACACTCTCCATCGCCCATTACAACATAAGTTGAAAAATCTAATTTATTTAGTTTTGCATAAAGAGCAAAGCCAACCGAAACTGCTAGGCCATGTCCCAAGGAACCAGAAATAAACTCGATGCCCGGTATGTTAGTGTCTGGGTGTTCTCCTAGGATCCCGCCATTATTCATTTTGTAGAGTTCTTCTGTGTTGAAGAATCCAAGGTCTTGTAATATCGTGTATTGTGCGATACAAGCATGACCCTTACTTAATAAAAATCTATTTCGGTTAGGGAGGGTGTAGTTATCCGGAGTAATCTGGAGGAGACCCCCGTAGTAAAGGCCACATAATATATCAATGCATGAGAATGCACCGCCTACATGACCTTTTCCGACTCCGTTAATAACCTTAAGGATACTTCTTCGGTGTTCTTTGGCCTTTAGTTTTATTTCGTCGGTGGTATATGTCATTGATTATAATATTCACCGTATTCAACAATGAGGGTGGATTTGCCGTCTTCCCTAGTGAGAGCCTTTTGATAGGCTGGTATAATCTCGCTCTTGTTTTCCAGTAGTACAACATCTACGTTTGTTAAGAGGTGCCTAAAGGCCTCTGTGTGATCCTGTGTGTGCTGGAGGCCTCCATTCAGTGGTACCTTAGCCCCAATGGATGTTCGAATAATAACGCGAGGCTTGTAGGCTCCGCGCGTCATCTCTTCCATTTTATCTAAGTGGTTCACTAATTGATTCACTGCCAATAGTAGGAAATCGAATCTAGGATAACATGTGACTGGTACAAACCCTTCCATCGCGAGCCCAATAGACAAGCCCATTTGTGTCTCTTCAAAGACTGGCGTCTCTATTTTTCTGTCATCCGGGACGGTCTTTAGGGTATTATAAATGGAGTTTCCACTATATTTAACAGATTGGCCGATAAAAATTGTTCGTGGGTCCTCGGCCAGATATTCCATTGATTTAACTAAATGATCTACATATTTCATAACAACTCCTTAAAATAAAACCCATTGGCCGGTGCCATGATGTGGATAACCTCTTTCATAAAAATAATAAAATATATCTTTAGGAATCGGGCTTTTCTTATTGTTCCATGTTTCACTAGTTGGGGTATTTGTGCTCATATCATTGTCTTCGACAACAAATTCTAACGGTAAATTATGGCTTCGAGAATATTTGTAAGCCTCATGGAAGACTCCTGTTTCTGCTGTCATATCACCGATGAAGCACCAAACCTTGCGGCCGGTTCCCTTCATTTTGAGTGCCTTCGCAGCGCCCAGTGCAATGGGGATAACGCCGCCGACAATAGAAGATGTATAGAGTTTTGGCTCCTCGCAATAAACACTCATACTTTTACCAGCAATGACTAGTTCGTATAAATGGTCGGGAGATACTCCGTGTAATAGTGAATGGTAATGATTTCTC
>TARA_R110002110_G_scaffold25389_2_pt1 | contig 16921 bp, 11 predicted proteins | sample TARA_R110002110 | Tara Oceans TARA_R110002110 (sample SAMEA4397330) | marine metagenome | biome: Polar Biome; feature: [SRF] surface water layer (ENVO:00010504); material: water (ENVO:00002006), including particulate matter (ENVO:01000060) such as... | depth 5 m
AAGTAGGCTAGTTATCGTCTCCTGGAGGTTGTCACTGATTACGGGCGAGAAGATTAACTTCACTAAATCGCCTGCTTCTCCAACTGTAGTTCCGACTCCTGCACTCAAGGCCCCAAGGTCCCCCGTTCCTGGCTCGATGGATTTACCATCGGCTACGGACCTATAGTTATCTAGAATAAGCCCTACGGTTTCAAAGTTAGCTTTAACCTTCCCTATCTGAAGACCTTCCTTATCAATTCGTCCTGTCTCAGAGGCCCTTTCCTGTTTAGCTATGTCACCCATGAGCCTGGCCTTGTTAATCGAATTGGCTACGTTGCCTTGCTGGGCCTGGATTATTATCCTCTCCGCATCTATATCTAACTTCTTGGCTAATCTGGCAGCTTCTGCTTTTCTAACACCACTAGTAGCAGAGACCTCTCTTCTTCTGGTTTCCGCGGCGAGGTACTGCTTAGTTATAGCCTGGTAGTAAAGCATGGCTTTCTCTTCGCTACCATGCTGGGCCATTAGTTTCCCATAGAGGTTATCAGCCATCTTTAGCTTGTCTTGGGCTCTGTCGTACTCTTCCTTCTGAGCAAGGAAATCCATCTTCTCAGCCTTCTCTAGGATAAGAAGAGCTGTATTGGGTATCTTTCCGGGAGATAATGCCTGGGCGTAAGCACCTACAGCCGTCGCAATAGCTGCGCCAATAGCTGCAAAGCCATTCCTGTAAATTCGAAAGGGGTCTATCTTTCTCGCGTTCAGGTCATCCATACCTGCCCGAATAGCTACTGAGACTTCCCTAGACGCCTCTTTCTGAGTGGCCTGCATGAACTGGAAAGCGTCCATCTGCTTAGCCAATGCATCTTTCTCTTCTTGGATATTCTCTTTTTGGGTTGCCTCGAAATTCCTTTGGGCCTCGTTAACATCCTCGTCAAGCTCCGTCATCCCTTCGTTTAGACCACGAAGTCCTTTAGTGCTTACGTTTGTGCCTATACCCCCAAGGAAATCTTTGGTCTGGGTCATGTAGTCTACAGGGGGAGTAGAACCCATATCGTAAGCGCCTAAACCGCCATCAGAAGGGACTGGGGTTGCTGGGCTTGACCCGAGTTCCTCAGAAGGAAGGGCATCCTTACGGCTAGAATTAAGCACTTCCATCCGAGCAACAGCCTGCTCTTCGGTTAATGTTCCAGCCACTACCTGCTTAGCGAGTCCCTCTTCGTTCTTCCCCCGTAAATAGAATTCCTTCAACCTTTTAAAGTCTTTGGTGAGTTTTACAGCATCTGCGTTTGTTTTACCTTCTCTTACTAGGAATTCCATAGCTGTCTTTTTATTAGTGAAGCTTCCTAGGTAGTCAGGCCCTTTACTTCTAACGTCCTTCGCTGCTTTTTCGTTCTGCTCCTTTTCTGCTTGTGCCTGGTCACTAAATTGCCTCGATCGATCCAACGAGTCCTTCAAAATAGTAGTTTTAAATTGCGGGACACCAACTTCCGGTTCCGGGACAGCCATTAGCTCACCCTCCGGTCCATGTTCACCCCAAGGCGACCCTCAATCTCTTTCATTCTCTCGTGCAATTCCTTCTGAGCTACCATAGTAGAGCGGAGGCCCTGAACAGTCTCGATAGTCTTCATTCCTCCAGCTTCCCCAACTGCTTGCTGTCCCATATCTGACCTTTCTAGGCTCTGAGCCATGACGCCCATTTCGTTAGGATCCTGCCCTATCAACTGTCTGACAGGCATATTGTACTGAGCCGTCTCCATCTTGTCCAAGTAGTCGTAGGCTGCGCCCTGAGTGTTCCCGGTAACGGTCTTAAGGTTCTCGTCAGACATTTGAGCGACCACTATTGCGCCAGATAGGATTGTCCCGAAAAGAGCCATGTTTGCCGCTCGGTCGGCCTGCTCCAACGATGCCTTATTCATCTTCCATTGAGCCATCAGGTTAGTGGATGCCAGAACTGCGCTCTCTCCTGATTGAGCTGCTGCGTCTAGGAACCCATCAAGTGCCAGCCCTGCCTGCCTGCTTTCTTCGACCCTTCCTTGAACAATTTTATCTATCATGGAGGATTCGCTTTGCTGAATGGCTTTCTGAAGAGAGCGTCTGGCGTACATACCGCCACCACCGTACCCCATCTTGGACGAAATATTCTTCACACCTGAGCGCATTTTCTCCTCTAAGTCACTCTGCCAATCGCTCTTATTCTCCCAGAATCTTCCTGAGTCCCTATCCCTCAACCCTCGGAGTTCGTCGTACTTATCCCTGGTACGCCTGTCTCCCAACCCTCTAGATTCTAGGGTTGCTGCCCATATCTGGCCATCTGCGTACTCTTGGAAAGTCATCCCCGTCCCGCGCTCCATTCCTGCTTTGCTCCAAGCTATTTTTAGATCTTGGTCAAGGTTTTCATTGTCGCCATAAAGCCTTTCCCTGGTTGATTCGTAGTCTCCTTGAGTGACAGCTCCATCATCCCTGCCTGACTCTCGAGTGCCATACTGGGTCGAGGGTGAGCTAGACGGACGGGCATCGACGGGGTCGCCTTCCTCTCCGTAACGGGTGCCATCATCGACTATATTTACATCATCAGCCATTACTCAGCTCCTATTGGCGTACCATACCCTTTAAGTGAGTACTCTCCAGGATTGTTAAACGTCAGGTTAGGGTCCATACTTAACTGCCCAGGGTCTAAGGGACGACCATGCCCTTTTCCGCTGAGGTAATCCTCGAAGATAAGGTTAACATCGTCTTCTCCGAAGTTAGAGTAAAGGGCCTGCAAGAGAGTTCCTTCACTACCTAGGTCCTGTGAAGCCTGGGCTGCTGCGGATGATTGAGCTTCAGAATTTGCTTTTTTATCGACGGATTCTCTCTGATACATCTGCTCTCCAGACATTCGCTGAGGGACCATTGATGGTAGGGTCCCTTCCTTGATCTCATTCATATTTGCATTAATCTTATCGGATTGCTGGTCAGCGAACCCACCATTTTCAACGGTCCCAGGAGAGGGCTGGATGTTACTGGCTTTGGGTCCAAACCCCGGATCCATTATCTCAGGAGTGATGCTTTTGTCTGTCGCAAAAGAAGACATCTCGAGGTCGGGGCTTGATGGGTCCCTTAACTCAAGAAAGCCTTGGGATGTAACTCCGGGTCCCGGTCGGTAATCAAACCCTTTGGGAGGTGGGGCTCCTTTTCCCAGGTACTTTGACTCCAGGGCAAGAGGCCCCTCCTCAAGTCCAGGATTAAGCGCAGCCTCTGAGATTAGAACCGCCTCCTCCTGAACGTCCCCGATAGCAGGCCTGCCTTCAATAAACTCATCCAAGGTCATACCTGTGCCGTCAAGACCGCCCTTGATATGCCAGTCTCTCTCAAACGCCTTATTCTCGGCTGCTTTGTTTTTATATGTCTGAGCCACCTTCACTCCTGTAGCGACAAGGGCTCCTAAGGAATTTAATTGAGCAGCTCGCTCAGTCATTGACAATTTAAGGGCATGACTCTGTTCTTTCATATAAAGAGAATCCTTGAAGCCCTCTGCTCGAGAGCTTGCATCTGCAGACCTGGCTCCTTGATATGCCTTTTTCTGAGACTCTTGACCTTCTTGCTGGATTCCAGACGAGACTGATCTGCTCGCCAATTGGTCAATCCCTGCATAGTATAACTGGATAGACAATCTGAGGTCGCCGCCAGCTTTTCTCCATGAATCCATTGCGAGTTCGTTCAGGATTGAGTCTATAAAAGGGGACGAAGATGTTCTTGTTTCTGCCATTAGGTTACCGTGCTTTCCATGTCGCTAGATGCTTCAAATGCTTCCTTAGAATTTCGCTCCCCCACTAAGAAAGCTAGGCCATCGAGGAGTATTGGCTCAGCCCCTGAATCCTTTATCTGGATACCCATCTTGAACGATTTACACTTCTGTCTAGTAGGCTTAACTATCATTTCAAGAGGCTCTGATGCACCTGTTCCCGTGTTAACAACGAGAGTGTGAGTTGAGACAGGAGTTTCAACCCAATCAACGTAAGTCTTAACTTCTAAGGTACCAAGGTCAGCAGCAGCTTGAATGCCAGCAGAGAACAAGACATTAGACCTGTAGATCCTGGCTGAATGATGGAACAAGGGGAATTGCATCCAGGAAGTAACAACTTCGGGGGTATATTCGTAATCAGAGATACCTCCACTGAATAGGGAATCTCGCCAAGGGTTAGCATCAGCTCTAGTCTTTTGTTTCCAAATGCTGCCAGACTTGCCAAGGATATAGAGACGATTCTCCCCGTTCTCCTGAACGTAGTTAGATACGCCAGCCAAATCCATCACGGAAGCAGGGTCATCGAAACCCCATGTAGACCAGATCTGGTAAACCCAATTATAGACAAGTATCGTTCTAGATGCTCCGCCTATGCCTATAAGGATGTGCTGATTCTCGTCTGATACAGCAATCCCGACAGGGACTTCTCCTTCGAAGTCGGAGACGCTTGATCCGAAGTACACAGGCCTCCCTTTTCCTTGGAGTAAATAGTACCCTCCTTGAGCCTGATAGATGACTCCGTCAGGGATCCTTGATGCAAACCCTGTAGGCCGGATCCCCATGCTTGGGCCGACCAATTCAGGACCTGAGTAGCTTCCTTCCCCGGCAGAGTTAGGCCCGTCACCAAAATAAGCGTAAACATCATTAGGAGTGAAGCAATAAAGTGTGTTTCCTGTTGAAGCGACATGAGATGTCCTTTCAAAAACTGTAGGGGAAAAGTGGTAACTATTGGATTGATTTAATCCTGCAGAGGTAAATGAAGCAGTGAAGTTTTCAAGGACTGGTTTGCTGGACCATATAACATTCTTGGTCGTAGATATTACAAGATGGTCTCTGTGATAGCATATTCCAACAGGGCACTCTGGGGCTATTCTGAATGTAGGGTCTTCCTTTCCGATGGCAGTAACGTTTGCATTTTCTTTAAAGGATTGAGGGAAATCAAGGCTCATCCCTGGAGAGTCACCTTCTAGGAAAGGAGGGTCATCTCTAAAGGAGTAATACCTTTTATTATCGGACATCTCTATGCTGCCAACAAGCGCTGGGGAGCCGGATATCTGGTCTACAGGTGTCCTCCATACATGAATAACAGCATCTGTCTCGTAATTATCATTGGGCTGAGAATCTCCGAAGATGTCTCGATGATTAGTTAGCTGAATCCCATATATCCTGAACTCAGGTGCTTGATTATTGGAAGGAAGGTAGAAATCACCTCCTGAAAACAACTGAGTAGACTCGGAATAATGGCCCTGCCCTGTGGAATCCTGCCAGAAGTAGTTGAAGTAATAACTGTACTTTCCTAATTCAAGCCCACCCACAGGAGCGAACACGTCCGAACCTATCGCCTGCCCACTGTATGGGACATTCTCTGCTAAAGTTGATGCTGGGATATCTGGAGAGTAGATGTTTACAACCCTGAACTCATCTATCCTTCCATGGAAAAACTCACTAACGCCGGTGATAGGACTTGCTCCTATGCAGAGATCTTGGGTAGCGGCAGAATTCCCAATTACTCTATTGGATATGCCGAATCCTGAAGGACTGAGTAAAGGATAACCGTCGATGAGTATGTGTAATCTATCCCCATTTCTAGTTACACAGACTTTAGTCCACTTATCGGGTTTAATTGTTAAATCGCCATTATCGTCTAGAGGGATTAATTCCAGAATAGAATCGCTTAATCCTCCTCCATTGTAGTAATAGGTAAACCGTACTTGAGTGGAAGTGACAGACAGAGCGTACGAGATATTAGATGCATTTGCGTGAGCGAAAATTGTAGAAGTACCCGCTAAGCTAAGAGGGTATATCCAAGTCGAGATCCCAAAATTATCTGCTCCAAGAGAAAAATCGCTACTCGAACCTCCTGGAACATATGCATGCTGGTCCACTCCGTTTAAGAGAAGGTAGTCATCAAAGGAAGGATTTATGGAGCCTACACCACTTATGCCTGGACTATTAACTGTGGTTACGGGGTGAGACCGATGACTGCTGTCGCTTAACGGAGTTGTATCAAAATGAAGAAGAAGGCGAGTGTAAAGACTTACTAATGTAGGAGATGTTGTCTCTCCGTGGATGGTGGGAGAGTATCCGTTAGAAAGAGCCCTTGGACCATGAAAAAACTCATTCTCGATAAATTTAGAACCTGCGTATTTCCAAAGAAGACCACTAGCTACATAAACAGAGCCTTCAGCATTAGTATTCTGGTAAGGCTTTGAAGGGAGTGAGTTCCATCTGCAATGAGTAGGAATCATCCATTTATATCTTCTTGATTGAATATTAGGGTCGTAGGAATTTCCTCCGAACTCCATGTCTCCTAATTGTACCTCGTCCCGGAAGCAAAGTCTTGACCGGAGGCCTCTGAGACAAGTGTTGTTGTTCAGCTTATCCTGGCTACCTGTAGAATACCAGGAGCTATCTGATGTCGTTGAATATGATGATACTTCCCATACTGAGACAATCCGACCAGTCCAATCTACTACACAAGTCCTTCCATCTATATCTGAAGAATAATCAGTTGTAGGCTGTCCGCTGTAAGTTAAAGTAAAATATGCTTCACCACTACTGGCTCGTCTTGGGTTGATTACTCCATCAGAAACTATTCCTACATTCTTAAATAGGACTGTTTTCGCTGTATTCGTTAATTCTAGATTAAGGATCCACGAAGGATTGGACGTTGTCCCCAGGTCAACATCCCAATGCTGGCCTGAATTGACATTAACTATCTCGACAAGAGCTTTTACAGAAGTACTAAAGGATGCAGATGAAGCCCATACTTTAGGTTGAGCGACAGACACGTCAGCATAAACGAGGCCTGATAAGCTTGGGAGGTTGGGGGGAGGAGACGACGAATCTAATAAATGGTAAAAGTCAGGGTTAAGGGCCTTTGTGTCCATCACTATATATGAGAGGCCTTTGTAGCTAGCCATTGGCGCAGTAGATTTGTTAGACGCATTAGCGAAAAGCACAAGTTTATTGCTATCATCTGCCGCTAGTCGGTTTCTGGACCCAGAAGTGTCGTGACGATTTACACCCTTTAGTATTAGCTGACAAACGACAGGGTTCATATCAGGAGCATTGCTTGTCCGACTCTGCCATACTTTAAAATTGGTAGCTAAATGTGTCTTTTTCATGACATTGGGACTGGTGCCATCGACTCTCAATCCAAGATTAGCAGTAAGGTCTTCACTCCTCTCTTGCGTCAAATCTATACCAGTACCCACAATTTCCGCTTTATATGTGGATATAAAGACTGAATCGCCAACGTATATCGATGCTGGCCATTGATGAAGGTCGCTATTCGGTGTCTTAAAAGAGACAGCAAACCCAATGCATCCCGCAGAGGCATGGTCTACAGAATCAAAGCAGTAATCGGCATCCCATGTGGGGAACACCCTGTCCATGATAGGAGTGATTAAAGGTAAAGGAAGGGCATCTGAGAACTCAGCTACTCCTGACCTTAAGTCTATTGTCCTATAGAAAAGCCTCCACTCTCCACTCTTCTGATAGGCTGTGGCGCTCACTTCCGGGTTTAAGCCGTTGGCATAAAGGAGGACCATGAAATCTTCAGAAGGGGAGACGAAAAGCTGTGGTTTCATCTGGTAGAAATTAGAATTAGCTCCTTTAGAGTAATCGACAAACATGGAGACATGTTGAAGTTCATTCCATTTCCTCCAGTGCCAATTACCTGTTTGCCCGACTCCTGCACTGTTAGGGGTGGCAATTGACTCAAAAGGAAATGCTTCCTGCATTAAGTTGCTTGCCATATCAGGAGCTGCTCCGTCAGCTCTTAATATGCAGATATTTCCTGATGTGGATTCATTGTTCAGATTAGATTCATTCGAGATAGAAACTATAGGGCCTGCTCTTAATGTCCCATCGGTGTTAAATGCCCCATTGACGGACCATTGACCGGCAGCCCTTAGGACGACTTCCATGTCCTCTATCTTGGTCTTAGGGATTATAACTGCATTAGTCTTGCGGCCCGTTATCTTGTAATACATCGAAGCAGGTTTTAACCGATAGATGTCTTCGTCAGTATTCACCGTGGACGATGGAAAAGTCTCCACGTCATAAGGCTGCTCGACCCAGACATGCACCTCTAGTCCATTAGCTGTTGCAAATGCAGGCTTTCCTGATGTTCCTTTAGGAGAAGATTCAATTCTGCTCTGCTCATACTCGCAAGCTTTAACGACTCCTCGCTTTACCCATAAGTCATCCTTTCCTTTAGCGTAACTATTAACGCCATCGAGGATTATCACTTCATCTTCAGTGGTTATTAGAGTGCTCCCCTTACCAACGTACCCTTCACTCTGAATCCCGGATATTGCTGGGACAGTGTTGCCTTCTTCAGCAAATCCATATCTAGACGACAATTCTCCTGTGTTTTCGCATTTCAACTCCTTAGCTTCCGCTAGTTGACCAATGATCTCGGACTTTTTTCCTGGAGTGGAATTTCTTCCTGTTAAGAAAGGGAAGCCTGCGTTTTTCTTTTCTATCGGCATTTTTTCACCAGACCCAAAAATCAGCGGTCATATCGTTTTCAGTCCTAAGGTATATCGATGAAGATGAGACCCTTTTTAAATTAGGGCCAAGTGAAGACTCCTCCCATACTGGACCTGGGGATGAAGACTTAGCTAATACCCAATTACTCCCACCACCAGAAGCAGGAATTCTGCCTGGTATAGGGGTGTCTTCTTCGGCCATCAAAGACTCATCTCCGAGCATCCCTGGGGAGAACTTATCAACAATTATGGAATTAAATGGAGCACTAACCCCCAGAACTTTCATCCTACCTGCTAACAGACTTGAAGTTGTTCTAGAAAGAGCCCTTATATAGTCGTCCCTTCTGTACTTCGAATGTTCACCAGCAGACACAAAGTGGAAGATAGGTAGCACTCTTGATAGATTAGGGACGGCAGGAGTAGGATTAAACCCTCCCGTCTCGTTTACTGAGACCATCCCTCCTATAGGATGACTACTGGACGTTGCTTTAAAGGTTACTGTGTCAGTAGATGTAGATGCAGTGATCCCTAACTTGGACTCAAAATAGGCTGCAATGTTTAGAGCGGTATCTGAAGCAGAAGGCCCTATCGTGATATCCGCCCCAAGGATGCCCCTAGAAATCCCTCCTGTTGTGGTTGCTGTTATTTCTCTACCAGAAAGAGAAAGGTTGTCGGTCACCTGCCAAAGGGATGTGCCAGTGAGGTAGTCTCCGTTAAGGGACAGAGCTGTACTCTTAACAGCGTTAAGCTTTACAGACTTGACCATCCTTCCCGAGGAGATACCTCCTTGCATATCGTTAGACCATGATTCAATCCTCTTTTCTAAGTCCCCCACTTCAAAGCGAGAAATTGATTCATCAGGAGGGCCGTCCTCAGAGAATGAAGGGGGATAGGTCTTTGATATAAATGTCCGAGAAGGCATGTTACATCCAGTTTACATAATTACTGCCAAGGGTGCCAATTGAAACATCCGTAATCGCCTTCGATTCTCCGGGGTCCTTAATCTGAGCCACTGTCTCTAATCTTTTCCTTTGAGCATTCTTAAGAGAAGCAAACCCAGTAGGGTCTCCCTCTTCTTTCATGACTATCTTCATGCAGACGTCATTTATTATGTACTCTTCCCACCCGATAGCTACCCGAGGGGCTACATCGCCAATAGTATCACCAGGTTGAATCGCAGCTTCCGAGAAATAAGAGGCCTCTGGTACATAGTAGAGACGAACTGCAGCACCCACTGTTGGGTTTGGGATGAAGTGAATCTCATTGCCCCTAATATTGTAGAAGGTGCTCGTGCTTCTCGATGCAGTCATTAATGGATTGGAGTAAGCCGCCCTCTCCTGGAAAGAGTAAGGCCTCATCCGATAGACAACGTTTGACCCTTCAAAACTGCCCGACATAGAGAGGTCTACTCCTATAGCTTTATAAAAAGAGTCTGGAAGGGTGCCTGGGTTGTCCGCAGGAAGAGAGTAGTCTTCCGTGGAAACGTAGTAGTCCTCGTACGTCGTCACAAGGATATCGTGAAGCTCCGCAAGGGCAATATTAATCCATCCGACAAGCTCTGAATCTGTGATGAACGTGGAGTTCAACATATCCGTACGCTGTCGGCATTTGGTCATTAATTGGCCAAGGGTAAGGGGGTTCTTTGGCATAGCCGTTCTCCGCTATTCCGGGGTTCCCCCCAGCCTAAAGGTCAATATTCATATTCTTCTTCACCGTCAGGATTATACTCCATCGCAATGTGAACAAAGTTCAGCAAATGACGACAGTACTCCTCCTCTTGATGAGGTTCTAAGCGCATCCCCATGCTCATTAACATTAGCTTACAAGCATCGAGTAGAGCAAACTTGGGATCCTCCTGGGCGAGAGCGTCAGAAGGACCACCAAGTAATACTTCAGGGAACATACACTCCCCCTATCTTGCCACACTTGTGTTTTTCAGGGTTACAAGAACCTGAACTATGTCAGAGGCAGTTGGAACAACACCGGTGCCGGTATCGAGAAACTCATAAGAGCCCAGCTTCAGAGAGAACGACCCATCCACTGCGACCATCTCCCCAGAGAAACTGACAAACTGGCAGGCAGCCCCTGCTCCTGTCGTCGCAACGCAGCTAAGCAGTCCATTGTACTTATCCTCAAGGGTTACTGTGATAAGTGGGTCAGCGTCAATGGTTGTTACTCCACCAGGAGCGGTAGCATGAACCCGAACCGACTTGATGCCTAAGGAAGGCGTAGCGGTAACGAAAACCTCTTCAGCCCCAGCCCCTGCAGGAATTATGTCCAGCCCGCTTATCTGAAAAGCAAGGAATTTAACCTCCCTCTCAATCGCCTGCGTAAACTTAAAATCTCTATTCGCCATATCTGGCTCCTTTCTTAGAACCTAATGGTTAAAGAGCTACCCGGACGTTCCACCCTGGTGCATTACAAGCAAGATTGGCGTAGTAGCCGCATCTAACTTCGTAAGCGTCAAAGGCTGCCTCTCGGAGCATCCGAGAACCGTCAAGATCAAGGATGTGAGGAGCAGACCCAAGGCTGTTAAGACTCCATGTATCCATCTGAAGCATGTAAGCAGTGTTTGCTGGGCAGTTCTGGTCTGGAACAATACTAATCAAACCGCGAGGGCCTTGAACGTGCATTGCATGGAATCCCATGTCTACATCCCGAGCCTTGGCTTGAGTGTATAGGACCTTCGCCCCAAGAGCTTTCTCCAGAGTACTGAAGGTTTCGAAATCAACAAAGCAAGTATCAGGTCGAGCACCTTCTCGAGCAGCTCTTGATGCTGCTGAGATAAGGGCTTCCTCGATAGGCATTGCCGTACCGTCAAAGACAATTCCTCCTAGCCGGGTTGAATCAACATCTCTAATTACTCCATTAAAGGGAGCTAGCAGAGCCGCAGCTCGAGCGGCAGCCCCTCCGTTAGGAAGCCAAGCGTCTAGGCCGAATACTTTAGTTGAAGATGCAGCACCGCCAACGCCAGCAGTGTAATCTCCGTAAGGAATAACTGTTGGGCTCGCGACAACAGCAACGCCGTTAGGGGCAGAATCGTCAAGCTCAATAGTCCCTAAATCTCTGTCTACCTTCGTTATGACGAAAGCATCAAGTACAGCAGGGAGGACTCCGGGGATAGCACCACTGTTTCTCGCGATGAGGGCTTGAGGGACTGCCCCAGTATCGAGGAGCTGAACAAACATCCCTACTTCGAAGTTGGTAATGTCCGAAGCAGAAGAAAGAGTTACTGTTTGAGCAGCAATTGCAGGGGTAGGTGCTGGTGCAACAGCGCCAGGGCCAGCAGGAAGGCCAGCGCCAGTCAGTACTCCAACCCTGCCTGTGCCATCTCCGTACAAGGCAATAGCAAGTCGTCGATTAAGAGTATGCAGAGCGCCGTCAATCTCTAGGGTTAGGTATCGAAGGAAAGCATTTGTGTCGCCTTGTGAAGCCTTGATCGTCTCGCCGTCAACACTTGCGAAGGAGTAATCCTTCTTTCGCTCGATAATGAACTGCTCAACCCTGCTTGTCGAGGTGATGCTCTGGGCATTCCCGAAGGTGGCACCCGCTCGCTGAGGGTTCGAGTAGATAATTGGAATCGGCATATTTAAGCCGCCGAAGGATTCATACTTCGGAAGCATCGCGAGTAGTGGGTTATCCTTGTAAACCATATCCTTAACTCGGAGTGATTTATAATGGATTTTCATCGCCTGCTGGACAGTGCCATAATCTAAATTTGAAGCGGCATTCTGAGCCATGACTTATTTCTCCTAAGTAGCAGTGGAGCAACCTAGGTGACTGTTGTTACAGATAGCCTAGCCGCCCCAGATGTTCATGTTCCGAGCAAGCCACGCAAGACTTTCATCCTTGGTTAGCTTGTCAGAATATTCTTCAGCACTTGACTTTACAGGTGTGACTGAAGCCTTCTGGGTCAATGTTTTACGGTGTCCTGTTTTCGCTTCTTGCTGGACTAGCTCTGTTGTCGCTTCCTTAGGTAGGAATAATTCGGCTATTTTCTTGCTGCCGATGCCTGCGAACTGCTTCACCTGGCCTAAGAGATAATCCTCAACCCGAGAAGCAGCCTGCTCATAAGCCATGACTTTGCCAGTTTCTTGATGATGCCTTTGGATGACTTCCGCCACCATTGGATATTCATTCCGAGCCTGGACCAGCTCATACTTACCTTGACCATTGTCAACGAAATTCTGGATCTCGTCAAGGAAGTTAACCATTGAGGTTTCATAAGCTTGAGCATCAGACTGCTGCTGTTGCACTCGAAGCCTCTCCTCAAGTTCCGCAACCCGACCCTCCACGACAGATGCTTCGGGTATTGAATGCTCCTTGGCCTTTGTATACTGCGAAGGATCAGGGTCTGACGCCATTGCGTTCGCGATGTCAGTATAAGTGAGACCAAATTCTTGAAGAAGCTCGAGAGGGTTATTGCCTGCGATCTCTTTTAAACGAGAAACGTCATTAGGAGTCTTCTTGTTCTCCTTTTTAACCTCGGCCTCTTTGGGTTTCGAGGAAAGTTTCGAATTTAACTCAGCTTCTCGTTGCCGGAGACTTCTCTCTCGCCTTGCTAGTCTTGCGAATCTTTCGGAATCAATTGATACGTCAGCCTCGGGCTCAGCATCACTCCGTTGAGCATCCCCCCCTTCAGGAACACTAACGGTTTCGACTTCAACTCCTTCGGGAGCTTCGGTTTCTTTTTCTGCCGAGATACTTTCGAAGACGGGCTGTTCTGTTCCTGGCTCAACTTGAGCCTCCTCTTTCATCTGTGCTAGCTCGGCCATTGTCGCCTGAAGCATGTCCGGTGTAGTGTGTGAAGAGATAGTGCTGCTACTTCTACCTATCTCGCCTTGAATCAACTCACTTGATGTTATCGACATCTAATTCTCCTTATATGACAATTAAGAACCCCCGCCTCCCTGAATCATACTCAAGAGGTCAGGAGATGGTCCCGCTCCGGGAGGAATACCGCCAGGGGGCTCCATCCCCATTCCAGCAGGTGGCATAGGAGGTCCGCCTCCCATTGCTTGAGGGATGCCTCCTTCAGGGCCAAGAGGAGCGCCAGTCATTCCTGGATCACCCATCCCTGGAGGAGGAGCTGCGAAATCACCACCCATGCCCGCTTGAATGGCTGTGCTAGCTAGTAATACCTGGCATTCCTGGATGAATCTGCGGAGAAGAGTCAGCTTCTTCTCAGGCACTCCGTTTATTTTTGACCTTATGTACGCCTGTTGAACCCTGGTGGTGCATAGATTCAAGTTCATGTAGGGCTCAGGAGGAGTATATCTGCCTTTGTCTATAATTCTCTCGATAATTAAGTCGATAATATCAGAGTCTGCAGTCATTAGACTGGTTACGGCTTCGATGTCTGGGAATTCAAGTAGCTTAATCAATGTCTGAGGGTCTTGAATTAACCCAGATTGACTAAGGTCTATGATGGATTGGAGCCTAGCCGCTGGAGTAGTCGGTAGAAGAGAGGTCGGATAAATTTTCATCACGTACTGGTCTGCTTCAAGGTCTATATTCTTCCATTCTATCTGCTCTATTTGCTTGTCCCCATGGCTAACTACCTTGAACTCATCACCTCGGGCTGAAATTTCTCGGGCTATGTCAATCATCTGGACTGCAGCATCTAAAAAGAGCTGTTCGTACTTCTGCGCTACGATAACAAATCGCTCTGATTCAATGTCTTGGAATTCTCGAAGTGCCACTCCTGATTCCAACCCAGCAGGCTTCTTAGACTGTGCGGCAAGCTGAGATATTCCGCTGATTTCGTAAGCTCGTTCAAAGAGACGGTCCAAATGGGAAAAGACTTCTCCACTAACTGACTTTGGGACGAAAAACTCAGGCGAATTACCTGTGTACTCAATAATTCCCCAGGTTTCATTGTTAAGATGGGCTTCTGAGATCTTACTTCCGGTTTCAAGAAGAACCTTGGGCTTAGCGAGGTGCATTTGATGCTGAATGTTTTGAAGTAGCTGGTTAATCTCGAGCTGAATGCCGATAAGCTCTTCAGCGAGCCCCTTACCCCAGAAACCAAGAAGTTTATCGGACCATTTGATGAAGATGAATGGAAAGTAGTCATAATTCCAGGATTCCTCTAGTAGTGTTACATTATTGCAGCAAATAATATGCTTGCCATCGTCAGCGCCGGAGACAGAAGGAAGGTGCCATGCCTCGACAACCTCAATCTGCTCTTCTACCTGAGTCCTGTTGCTTATGCCTTCCTCTTTCACGTTCTCCGTAATATCCAGCAGACCACTGTGCTCAGGGAACATTCCTTTTACTACATCTCGGGCTATCACCTTAGTCTGGAACATACTTCTTGGTTCGCCGTAGCGAGATTCCATGATGTCCACACACACTTCATCAGGAAACACACGTTCTACAGTGATTTTGTTGTCCGACTCGTAGACTTTCATGCACCCAGTGCCGAAGACGCAAGAGTCCAGGAACACTCGAGGGGCTACATCGTAAATCTTTGACTGATAGAACACCCCATCAGTGAACCTCTCCAGTAACTCAGCTTTTCTTTGCTGAACCCAATCACCACCAGAGGTTAAGAATGTAGCTTTTGGTCGATTCTTGGCAATTTTTGCACTTACAGTGTCGCACATGGACTTAATTACGTTAAGAGTTACTCTTCTGCGGTCAATGTTAGTGTTTAAGGGGCGAGACATTCCTCCAACACCAAGACCATCGTAATTTTCATCATTGTAGAGCCTGAAATGCTGTAAGTTTTCGCTCTGAATGTACTCTTGGTCGTCTCGAAGCCTCTTAACAATGTTGAACACATAACTGAAAGCATCTTTTCTTGATGTCTTCCACCAATACTCTAAATTAGCCTGTCCCGAATCTGCTCTGTAATCCATATCTAGTTAAACCCCATCATGTCTTTCAATACTGAAGAATCTCGAATAGCCATTGGACGATTATCCCCTTCTATACTTCTTCTTTTCTGCTCCCAAATCTTATCTTCAAGCTCGTCGTACCATCTGGTTGACCCTTCAGACGCAGCTTCAAGCGGAGGCTCATAGAGAAAGTGCCTGCACTCTCGCCACCCGTAAAGGGCAGCATCAGCGAGGTGATTCTCGAATCGGGCATCTTCCTTATTCCGGTTCTCATCCCATTGGAGCAGATCCCATTCATCAAAGATACTACAGCCATCAATAACCTTAATTCGCTCAGTCCTTAACCCATCGTTAAACAACTCTATGTAACTAAACTTAGAGCGCTTTTCCGCAGCCTTTAAAGGCAAGCCAAATCTTCGGCGCATTTCTTCTACCATCGATTTACCAAGACCACCGCAATCAGCGACCATGCTTATAAACCCGTAAGTCCGGTTAAGCTCCTCGATGATTTCGGCTATCTCGGAAGTGATTAACCGAGTCTGCTTGAACCCTTCAACGAGATAAGCTTCAGCTTTATCCTGAGTGAAGCCCCAGATCACAAAAGCCGTAGCATCCGTGAAGCCAAGGTCAACACCCAGGACGTAATCCAGACCAGTGGGAGGCACCGCAATGCGGTTCAGGTCTGAATACTTATAAACTAAAGAGTCATCTGAGCGAATCCATTTGCCACACCACTCACGCAGGTAAACAGGGTTATCCTGAGACCAGCCTTTCTGGACCAGCTTCTTGTCGAGGTAATCTCCAGCATGAGGTATGTACGGATTCTGACGGATAGTCCACTTATGAGTTGAAAAACCGGAGTCCTCCTTAGTCGTGGCATCGAAGAAATAGCCGTGACACCGAGCATTAGGAGTTCCAGTCATCAAGAGCGTACCGCTGTAGTCAATAAGCGCCGGTTCCAATACGTCCTCAACCAGCTCGGGGAGAAAGGGGCCATAACTAGCGGCCTCATCAATAACAACAAGCGGATATGCAGAGCCTCGAAGTTTATCAATGTCCGCTTCATCGTTGGCTCCATTCAGGGATATTTGACTACCATTCTTAAGTGTAGCGATTAGTTCGTTGTTGTTGAACTTCATCCCTACTTGATATCGATTGTTTGCTCTTTTTAGAGCGCCCCACATCAAACGCTTAGCCACCGAGCGAGTAAGTGCAATATAAGGGATTAGGCTATCGGGAAATTTGTGAGCAACCTCTAACATGTAGAAGCAGCAAGTGTAGGTCTTGCCAGCACGACGGGAACAAAGAGCAGCCTTCTGCTTAGCCGGGTCATCGATCAAATCCAGTTGTTTGTCGAAGAGGTCCTCGCGCCACCGAAAGGTCCTCTCCGACTCCCCCTCCGGCAGGTCGATACCTTCAACATCACCAAATCTCTTGATGAACTCCTGAAGAACCTGCCTCCCATCAACCTTGTTTTTCTTCCCCATACTTTAATTATCCTACGATTTAGGAGGTAGCGGAGGCAGCTTAACAGAAGACTTCTTCTTAGCCTTCTTCTTAACTTCGACAGCAGGTTCCTCTTTTGCTAACTCAACAGG
>TARA_R110002110_G_scaffold400441_1_pt1 | contig 16854 bp, 17 predicted proteins | sample TARA_R110002110 | Tara Oceans TARA_R110002110 (sample SAMEA4397330) | marine metagenome | biome: Polar Biome; feature: [SRF] surface water layer (ENVO:00010504); material: water (ENVO:00002006), including particulate matter (ENVO:01000060) such as... | depth 5 m
CTGCACTGCGCGAGCAACCCGCACAATGAAAAATACCTGAAAACCAAAGGTGCGAAGTTGGGGCACTTGTTTACCGGCGGCGGGGGATAACGCCTTCAAACGCCGCCATCATGGCGGCGCCTGAAGGCATCCAGATGGGCCCGCGGATGCGGGCGCCCTCCTTTAGATGCGCAGGGTAAGGCTGAGTTCTACGGTGCGCGGACGGTTGTAGCTGCCCTCGAAATAACCGAAGAAGCCGCTGCCGTCGAAGCCCGAGTTCAGCACCCGCTTGTCACCCAGATTGGTGCCAATCAGGCCCACTTCCCACAGCTCGGTGGGTGAGGTGTAGATCAGACCGGCACCGAACAGCGTATGGCCGGATACCTGCAGCACCGAGCTATTTACCGCATTGAGGTAGTAGCTGTCGGTATAGCGCATATCCGCACGGAACAGCAGGTCACCTACGTCGCCCAGGTCGTAACGGTAGTCGGCGGCCATGTTGAACGTCCACTCCGGAGTGTGCTTGAGCTCTGTATCGGTGTAGTCGCCGGTGACATCCACCCAACCATCGGAATCATCATTCAGATAACCGATACCGGCCTGCAGCTGGAAGGCCTCGACAGGCAGCCAGGTGGCTTCCAGTTCAACACCCTCAATGCTCGCGTTGGAGGCGTTCTCGACCGCCACGGAGCCGGCGCGGGTGATGAGCACCTGAATGTCCTCGTAGTCGTTGTAGAACACCGCACCGTTCAGGCGCAGGCTGCGGCCCAGCAGGTCGGCCTTGATACCGGCTTCATAGCCGGTGAGGATTTCCGGCTCGTACTCTTGCAGGTCTGCGGCACTGCCGAATGCGCGGCCGTTATAGCCACCGCTGCGGAAACCACGGCTCACATGGGCATACGCCATGACGCCATCGTTTACCTGCCAGGATGCGCCCACCTTCGGTGAGGTGTTGGACCAGTCCTGCGAGCAGTCAAAGTACGCCGTGGGTTCGTCAAATGCGCAGCTGCTTACGGGCACGCCAGGAATGGCGAAGACGTGGGGCACACCGAAGTCGTAGTTGCTGATCTGTTGCGTGAAGTCCTTCTCTTCTTCCGTGTAGCGAATGCCGGCGAAGATATCCAGCTGGTCGTTCACCGCGTAGCTGGCCTGGGCGTAGGCGGCGTAGCTGGTGGTCTCCTGGCGATTGTCGAAGGACACCGATGTGCCCAGGCCCTGAATGATGATGAGGTCCGTGAGGTCGCGGGTATCTTCGGCAAAGTAATACAGGCCACCCACCCACTCCAGTGCGCCACTGGTGCCCACCAGCTGCAATTCCTGGCTGAACTGGTCGTGGTCCTGGTCGTGGATGTCGCCCGAGTAGTTCAGTGCACTGTTGTCACCGTCACGGCCGAACAGCGCTTCTGTTTCGCGGTAACCGGTAATGGACTTGAATTCCAGCAGGTCGTTGACTTGCCAGGTGTTGGTCCAGGTGATGCCCATACCCTCGACGTCATCGTTGGGCAGCGGGCCTTCAATGCCGGAAACGTCGATGTTGGCGTTCGGCGTGCAGCAGGGGTTATCCGGGTTCAGCTGGTTCCACAGGTCACCAAACAGGGTGCCGTCCTGCCAGGTGAGCATTACGTTGGGATACCCGGTTTGATTCTGCTCGTGCCAATCCACGGACAGCGTGGACTCGAAGCTGTCTGTCGGTGCCCAGTTGAGGATGGCGCGAGCGGTGGACAGATCGATATCGCCGGCGTCATCGCCGGGACGCTCCTGCCAGCCGTCCGCCTTGCGCCGCAGGTAGGAGATGCTGCCTGACAGCGTATCAGTCAGCGCCGTCTGGCCGTAGAACGACACTTCACCCATGTTGCGTGAGCCCGTTGCCAGGCCGAATTCCGCGCTGCTCTCCCCGGTAGGCTTGCGCGTGATGACACTGATGGCGCCGCCGATACTGTTCTTGCCGAACAGCGTGCCCTGGGGGCCGCGCAGCACTTCGATGCGCTCCACATCTGCCAGCTCCATGTTGGCGCCAAAGGCACGCGCCAGATAGATGCCGTCCAGGTAGAGGCCCACGGAGGGGTCGGTGGTGAGAATGAAGTCGGACTCACCCACACCGCGCAGGAACGCGTTGACCGTGGAGCTGCCGCCACCGGTGCCCACGGTAAAGTTCAGGTTCGGCGTTTGACGTTCAATGGCCGTGAGCTGGTTAATGCCGGCGCGTGCCAGCTCTTCACCCGAGAGCGCGGTAATGGAAATGGGCGTGCTCTGGAGGTTCTCGGAGCGTTTCTGGGCAGTCACCACCACTTCCTCCAGCGCGGCGGCGTGGCCGAGCGTGGGCAGCGTGGCGGCGGGCAGGCCCGTGGTAAGTGCCGCGATTGCGAGCATCAGACGGTTTCTGTTCATGGAGGTCCTCCATTGGGGCTACGGAATGCATATGGGTGTGTGTTGCTTGGGGCGGGCGTCTGGTGCGCCCTGATGGGGCAATGATAAAGCATTTCCCTGCCGCTAGTATGGGCATCTTGCTGGTTTGCGTCAAAAAAATTACCAAAAAAAACGCAAAGCGATGCTCGATGGCTCAGATATAGGGTTCATGCGTAGCGCTGCGCCGTCATGCCTCGCGCTGGACGATGAGCTCGGCGAGTTCGCGCAGGGGGTCGGCTTCGCGGCCAAAACACGCCAGGGCGAGCAGGCCCTGGGCAAGCAGTTCGTCGGCGGCGGTGCGTGCACCCTCCAGCCCGAGCAGGCTGACATAGGTGGTTTTGCCCGCCATTGCATCTTTGCCACCGGTCTTGCCCAGTGTGGCGGCGCTGCCTTCCACGTCCAGGATGTCGTCAACCACCTGAAAGGCCAGGCCGAGGTGTTCGCCAAATACTTCAAGCGCAGCCTGTTCCGCCTCTGAAGCGCCCGCGGCAATAGCGCCAAGGCTCAGGGAAGCGCGAATCAGTGCGCCGGTTTTCAGCGCATGCAGGCCCTGCAGTTCCGCGAGGGCCAGCGAGTTACCGGTGGCGGCAATGTCCACATACTGTCCGCCCACCATGCCGCCCAGGCCAGCGGCCTGTGCCAGCACCTTTACCATGCGCACCCGGGCTTCACCAGGCAGGCCTTCAGCATCCGCCAGCAACTCGAACGCCAGCGCCTGCAGGCCGTCACCCACAAGAATGGCCGTCGCTTCATCGAACGCCCTGTGCAGCGTGGCGCGGCCTCGTCGCAGGTCGTCGTCGTCCATCGAGGGCAGGTCGTCGTGGATCAGGGAATAGGTGTGCACCAGTTCCATGGCGCAGGCGGCGTTATCCAGTGCCCTGCATGACACCTCGTCGTTTGCCACGGCCACGGCCGCGGCGTACACCAGGCAGGGCCGGATACGCTTGCCACCGGCCTGCAGGGCATAGCGCACCGCTTCTTCAAGGCCCGCCAGCGTGCCCGTGGCGCGCGCATCCTGCGACTGAAAGGGCAGCAAAGCCTGCAGGCGCGCTTCGCAGCGCTCGCGGCTACGCTCAATCCGCGCATTCACGGCCGGGGTCACTCTGCAGCGCCTTCCTCGTCTTCGCCCCGGAAGGGCGTGGCGACGGGCTTGCCCTCCTTCTCCAGCAGCAGCTGCACCTTTTGCTCGGCTTCCTGTAGAGAGGTTTGGGCCTGGCGGATAAGCTGCACACCCTGTTCGAAATCCTGCAGGGACTGTTCGAGAGACGTGTCGCTGTCCTCAAGGCGCGTGGTGAGGGCTTCGAGTTGGGTGAGGGTTTCGGCGAAGGTGGGGGGGGTGGGTTTCTTGGGCATGTTGTCTCAGTGCGTTGGAGCCGGAGCGCCTACTATAGCAGGGAGCGCGAACTCGGGGCACGCCTTGCAACGCTGGGTGTGCTTTGTCGCCGTGTGGCGGGTGGAGTTAGTGAGTGACGAGAGACTGCATGAGTGGAATCACCACCGCGAGGGTGATGATGCTCAGCAAAACCGTGTGGCCGGACAGGCTTTCTTCCACACCCGATAGTCGATCCTCGACTCGATCCAGGCGTCCGTCGACTTGCTCGAAACGACGGTTAACCTGTTCGAAACGATTGTCAATCTGATCAAAGCGCTGATCCACCTGCTGGAACCTCTGATCAACATACGCCATAGTCAGATCAAAGTGCTCTTTGGTCACCAGTGACTCAACCTGTTGCGTCACCATAAGCGTCATGCCTCTGGCTATTGCCTCCGCCTGCTGGCGGGACAGTCCCGTAGATTCAAGATTACGGGAATAGGTTAGCACATCGAATACTGGTTGCGGCATGGCTGGCACTTCCGCCGGAATCACTTTGGCGCACCATTATGCAACGCGAGTTCGGTCGGGCAAATATCAAATGCGCCCATTTTCCGGTGCTTGCCAGTTCGTGACCACCTAGCGGAGCAACTTCTCCTCTGTGAGGGGCGGCCTCAGCCACGAACGTGCTGTTCGTGCGCCAGAAACCACTCGTAGGTTTGGCAGAGGCCCTCAGTAAGCGTAATACTGGCCTCCCAGCCCAGAGCAGCCAGCTTCGACACATCCAGTAATTTGCGCGGCGCACCATCGGGCTTGCTGCTGTCGAACACCAGGCGGCCGCTAAAACCGGTAACGCTAGCGATGGCCTCCGCCAGTTCCCGAATCGAACAGTCCACCCCGGTGCCCACATTGATGTGGCTCAGCATCGGTTCGGTGTGTTGCCGGTACACCGTCTCCGGGAGGTCCATCACATGGACGCTGGCGGCGGCCATGTCGTCCACGTGCAGGAACTCCCGCATCGGTGTGCCGCTGCCCCAGATGCCCACCTGCTCCGCGCCGGCCTGAACCGCCTCGTGGAATCGTCGCAGCAGGGCCGGAATAGCATGACTGTTGTTAGGATGATAGTTGTCGCCGGGACCGTACAGGTTCGTGGGCATGACTGATCGGTAGTCGCGGCCGTACTGGCGGTTGTAGCTCTCGCAGAGCTTGATGCCGGCGATCTTGGCGATAGCGTAGGGTTCGTTGGTGGGCTCAAGCGCACCGGTGAGCAAGGCGTCTTCGCGCATCGGCTGGGGCGCCATTCTGGGGTAGATGCACGAGGAGCCAAGGAACAACAGCTTCTGCACACCGGCCCGATGCGCGGCATGAATCACGTTGGCCTCTATCAGCAGGTTCTCGTACAGGAAGTTGGCGGGGTAGCTGCTGTTGGCGTGAATGCCACCCACTTTTGCCGCCGCCAGATAAACATGGTCGACGCTGCGTTCGGCGAAAAAGGTCTCTACCTCCGCCTGACGGGTCAGATCCAGTTCCGCGTGGGAAGCGGTAACCAGGCTGCAGTCAGGGCGGCCCTCCAACTGCCGGCACAGGGCGGCGCCCACCATGCCGGTATGACCGGCAACATAAATGTGCTGTGTACCCATCAGTTCTCCACCGTCACCGGGGAGTCGTGCCCATGCTGGCGAAGGAAGGCATGCCTTTGCGCTTCCTTCAGATCCTCCGCAACCATCTCCGCACACATCTCTTGCGCGGTGATCTCAGGCTCCCAGCCCAGCACTTCCCGCGCTCGACTGGCGTCACCCTTCAGGCTGGCGACCTCCGCCGGGCGGAAGTAGCGCCCATCCACGCGCACAATGGTATCGCCAATCGACAGGGCGGGGGCTTGGTCGCCTTCAATACCATCCACGATGCCCACTTCATCCAAGCCCTGGCCTTCAAAGCGCAGCTGCAGTCCCAGCTCGGCAGCGCTCCAGCGGACGAATTCGCGTACGGAATACTGTTTGCCGGTGGCAATCACGAAGTCCTCGGCGTGGTCCTGCTGGAGCATAAGCCACTGCATGCGCACGTAGTCCCTGGCGTGGCCCCAGTCACGGAGCGAGTCCATATTGCCCATGTACAGGCAGTCCTCCAGCCCCTGGGCAATATTGGCCAGGCCGCGGGTGATCTTGCGGGTGACGAAGGTTTCCCCGCGGCGAGGTGACTCGTGGTTGAACAGGATACCGTTGCAGGCGTACATGCCGTAGGCTTCGCGGTAGTTCACCGTGATCCAGTAGGCGTAGAGCTTGGCGACGGCATAGGGCGAGCGGGGATAGAAGGGTGTGGTCTCGCGCTGGGGGGTTTCCTGTACCAGGCCATAGAGCTCGGAGGTCGACGCCTGGTAGAAGCGCGTCTTCCGCTCCAGGCCCAGCAGCCGAATGGCTTCCAGAATGCGCAAAGTGCCCATGGCATCCACATCGGCGGTATACTCCGGCGACTCGAAACTGACTGCCACATGGCTCTGGGCGCCCAGGTTGTAGACCTCATCCGGCTTCACCTGCTGGATGATGCGGGTAAGGCTGGAGGAGTCAGTCAGGTCACCGTAGTGGAGAATGAAGCGCTGGTTGTCGACGTGGGGATCCTGATAGATATGATCCACCCGCTGGGTATTGAACAACGAGGCCCGGCGCTTGATGCCGTGGACCTCGTAGCCCTGGTCCAGCAGGAACTCGGCCAGGTAGGAGCCGTCCTGGCCGGTGACGCCGGTGATGAGTGCTTTGCGGTGCATAGGTAGCTCTATATTGGGCCCTGCTCAGATTGCATCCTACACGGGCCCCGGCAGATGGCGAAATAGTGGAAAATGCCAATATGCTGCCAGCTATCGTGGGGTGGGGAAAATGGTCTGTGATAGACTCCGGGCGAGTTGGGCGAAAATAACAGCGCTCAAACCTGATTCAGTGAAACGGCAGGGCAGCAACTTGCAGAGCGGCAAAGCAGATGAATCCGACGCTGTCTGATTATCAATGAGCCTTATCCCCCGTGTGATCCACCGCCGTATCGCGCATCGCCCGAATCTGGTCAAGATCGTCGATAACATCGGCTGGCTATTCTTCGACAAGATACTGCGCATGGGCGTGGGCCTGTTCGTGGGGGTGTGGATTGCGCGCTACCTTGGCCCGGAGCAGTTTGGGCTGCTGAATTTTGCTCTGGCGTTTACCGGCCTGTTCGGTGCCATTGCCACGCTTGGCCTGCAGGGTATTGTGGTGCGCGATATTGTCCGGGACCCGGATGGCGCCAGGCTCACTCTCGGGACAGCGGCGCTGCTGCAACTTATCGGTGGGCTGGTGTCATACCTGCTCATCCTCGGCGCCATTGCCTACCTGCGCCCGGATGATGCTCTGGCACGCAGCATCGTCGCTATTCTCGGTTCGATGATGTTGTTCAAGGCCAGCGAGATCGCGGTGTATTGGTTTGAATCGCAGGTGAAGTCCAAGTACGTTGTTTGGGTGCAGAACAGTGTTTTTCTCCTTTTTGCCACGATCAAGGTATTCATGATCCTGCAGCAAGCACCGCTAACTGCTTTTGTATGGGCGATACTTGCCGAGACCGCAGTGGTCGCACTATTCCTGCTTGTCGTCCTGGGGCTGCGCGGCCCCGCACTTACAAGCCTGAGAGCCAGCTCGGCGCGCGCTATAACCCTATTACATGATAGTTGGCCGCTGGTAATTTCAGCGATTGCGATCACTGTGTATATGAAAATTGATCAGATTATGCTCGGGCAGATGATCGGCAATGATGCAGTGGGAATCTATAGCGCGGCAGTACGTATCAGTGAGGTCTGGTACTTCATCCCGGTGGCGATTGTTGCGTCAGTGTTTCCGACGATCCTGGAAGCAAAGAAGCGCGATGAGGCGGAGTACTACGCACGTTTGCAGAATCTTTACGATGTTATGATTGTTATCAGCGTGGCAGTAGCGTTGCCTATGACCTTTCTGGCGAGGCCACTCGTTGGCTTGCTGTTTGGACAAGCTTATCTTGCCTCTGGAACTATTCTAGCGATACACATCTGGGCGGCGGTATTTGTTTTTCTCGGCGTGGCGAGTGGCAAATGGTTTCTGGCGGAAAACCGACAGGTACTGAGCATGCAAAGAGCGGCTTTAGGCGCTGTTGCAAATGTTGGCCTGAATCTTTCGTTGATCCCGCTTTACGGGACTGTTGGTGCGGCAATTGCTACGGTAATTTCGCAAGCAATTGCTGCTTGGTTAGTTGACCCGTTGCAGGTAATTACCCGCCCTATGTTTTTTATGAAGCTGAATGCCATGAATCTATTGCGAATTTCGACATCATTGCTATTCAAGAGCTAGAACGAAATGTTGAAAAAAATCGTCTATGTTTGCGCTATTTTTTCTGCAATGAATAATTGCTCAAAATCCAACAAGCTCCTGTTCCGACTACCACTGAGCGGCTTGGCGATGTTGGCATATTTCGGTTGCGATCTATTTGTCAGCGCACTGGAAACAAGGTTGCCTGCAGAGGGCGAGTGCCGTGATGCGATTTAGCACTGAGAAATACTCTACCCCCGTATTACTGATGACATTCAATCGGCCCGAGAAGACAAAGAATGTTTTACTACAAATAAGAGAAGCCAAGCCAGCTAAGCTTTATATTTCTTCTGATGGTCCTCGAGTTGACGTTCCTAGCGATGCAGCTCTAGTGCGGCGTGTGCGAGAATTGATTCAGCTAATAGACTGGGACTGTGATGTGAAAACCTTATTTCGTGATTCTAATCGTGGCGGTCCTCTTGCCTGTTCAGAAGCAATCAGCTGGTTTTTCTCGCAGGAGTCTGAAGGGATCATACTTGAAGACGACACCCTACCCAACCCGAGCTTCTTTGAGTTTTGTAGTCAGTTGCTTCACCGGTATCGGAATGATCCGTCTATTTGGGTGATATCCGGCAACAGTTTCACATCTGGTCGTGCGTGGGGGGATGGCAGCTACTATCTGACAAAATACCCACTATTATGGGGCTGGGCGACATGGCGTCGAGCTTGGAGTCGTTTTGATCTGGAGCTAGAATTCTGGCCCACGATGAGGGTATCAAGGAACTGGAAGTTGTTACATCAAAATTACGCTGAGCGCCTCTATTGGAGTCGAATCTTTAATCATGCATACCGGAAAGAATCAGTACACTGGGACTATTCATGGATGGCTACGATTTGGTTTTATGGTGGGCTCTCAATTACACCCAACTTTAACTTAGTGTCAAATATAGGTTTTGGGGAAGGTGCAAGCAATTGTTTAGATGCAGATAGTGAGCTGTCCAATTGCCCTAGCTATGAATTTTCTAGCTTAGATCATCCGCGGGCTCTACGTTTAATCAATGCGGCCGATAGGGCCACATTTGAGGAAAGATTTCTTGGCTTTTCTTTGTATAACTGGAGGTCATTTTTTTATCTTTCAAAATACTTTCTCAGAGAGTACATGAAAGATCTAAAGCGAAGATTTCGCGCTAGTACTTAAATTCACTCCCATAACGTGGATACTTATCGATGGCATTTTCATGTTCTTGAATTATCTTAGAACGCTCTTGTTAAAATTGGGTGTTTCGATAGAGCGCGCGACAAGTGAGGCTCAGTTGAGAGCAATAGCGGAACTCTATTGGCCTATAAAGCCTAGTGGCATAGACCTGGTGCGGATTGGAGGCGATGCCGATGGAGGATATGTGGTTCCGAACTGTTTTGATGATATTCGTGAGTGCTATTCTCCTGGTGTGGATTCGATCTCTGAGTTTGAAATTCATCTCACTAGATTTGGAATTAGCAGTCACTTGATCGATTGTAGTGTTGATCAGCCTCCTGGAGAGTTTTGTTTCGGCTCATTTACAAAAAAGTTTCTAGGGCCGGTGACCCAAGGTAGCTTCATAACAATGGAAGACTGGATAAAAAAAGTTCAGTTAATTGATTCTTCGGACGCTATTCTGCAGATGGACATAGAGGGTGCCGAATACGCTTCCATCTTGAGCTGCCCAGAAGATTTATTGTCAGCTTTTAGGATTATCGTGATCGAGTTGCACGGTCTTGAGGCGCTTTCAAATCGATGGTTTTCCCGCATATTTAATGATTTTTCGAACAAGCTAATGAAGAATCATAAGGTAGTGCATCTACACCCGAATAACTTCTCCAGCCAAGTCTCAATCAGAGGTTTCTACGTAAACCCCCTGCTCGAGGTGACGCTTCTTAGAAATGATTATATTGGTGATTCAGAGCCAAGTTATGTCACATCATTCCCGGGTCCATTAGATTTTAGAAACCTTGCAAATCGCAAAGATGTTAAGTTGTCGCCAGATTGGTATTGTTCAAATTAGGGTGCTCATGGGGCAGAAATATTACTTTAGCTCAGTTTTCGAACGTATGCATGATCTGTGTGGCGACTTTCACAATACCTTATGGTTAGGGAGCCTCTGAACAACGTATGATTTCAGTCGCACAGAGTTCAAGATGGTGATTTTTGGACATAATTTTCGCAGTTTCGGGGTTCTACTCGCCTCGCTGGAGGGTAATTCCCGTGCAGCGGGCGCACTTACCTTATGTTGCCAGGTACGGCCTCGCTCGCAGCAGGTTGGTGAAGGCCGCGAGCACTATCAATCGGTTGTAATTTTTCTGCAGCCCCCGATAGCGAGCTTTGCTATAGCCGAAGATTCGCTTGATGGTGAGAAACGGATGCTTGACTTTGGCCCGGATACTGGCTTTCAATCTCTCAACCCCATGCAGCAGACTGTTCTCGGTGAGCTGGGCGCGGCGTCCGAGACGCATGGCGACCTCCCAGTCGATCGGGTGGTCCTTGTATTCTTCGCGCTTCTCAGTGCCTGTAGATCCTGCGTCTCCCCAGACAGTTTTCTCGTCACCGTGCAGCAACTGATCCGCCACGGTAATGTCACTGACATTGGCCGGAGTCGTCGCCACACTATGCATCAGGCCAAAGGACCCATCGACACCGATGTGCATCTTCATCCCAAAGTACCATTTGTTTCCCTTGTTGGTTTGATGTATCTCGAGATCACGTGGATTGTCTTGGTTTTTGGTGGAGCTCGGCGCGACAATAATGGTGGCATACACGATGGTCCCCTACTTGAGCACGAGCCCCTCCGCAGCCAGGTTTCGATTGACGGTGTCGAAGATGGCCTGGCCCACGCCGCGCTTCTCGAGAAAATGCCGGACGCTCAAAATGGTGGTTTCGTCAGGGATACGCTCCGAGAGCCGCAGGCCAGCAAAGCGGCGCATGGATTCCAGCTTATAGAGTGCGTCTTCCATGGCAGGTGCACGGAGGTTGTAAAACAACTGCAGACAATGCACCCGCAGCATGCTCGGGAGCGGGTAAGGCGGGCGACCATTCTCAGTCCTGGGATAATGCTTGCGGAGCTTCTTCTCCAGTTTGGTCCAGAGAATAAGCTTGTCCATGCGTTCCGGAAAGATATCACGCCGGTTTTTGCGCTTCTTGTTGGCAAATTCGGCTTCGGTGGAAATCATCTGGGTCATACTGACATTCTGTTGTTGGGGCATTGCCTCTTATCGCAAAATTCCAGAATTATTCAGAATATCCTTAGAGCACTTGGCTCATGCAGGGATATAATCGAGTTTTGAGTTTTGAGTTTTGAGTTTTGAGTTGCGGTTGTTTACAAGAAGGACATCAAAGCTGAGCGTCATTTGTGAGCGATTTGGCCTGACAATAATTATCAGAAACGAGTGCTTGCCTATGCTATGTTTTTCGCTCGTAGGCTAAGCTTGGGATTGTGCCACAATTTCTGTGGTTTGGCACCAAAGGTGAAGATATGAAAGTGATGGTTCTCGGTGGAGATGGGTTTTGTGGCTGGCCTTCCTGTTTGCACCTCAGTGCTGCTGGTCATGAAGTGATGGTGGTTGATAATTTATCCAGGCGAAATATTGATAATGAATTGGAGATCTCGAGTTTAACTCCCATAAAGCCTATGGGTGAAAGACTCGCTGCTTGGCGGGAGCTTAGTGGAAATGTCATTGAGTTCGTCAATATTGATGTGGCAGAGAATTATCACCGGTTGTTGACATTATTCCAATCATGGGGGCCGGACGTTGTCGTGCACTTTGCTGAACAGAGAGCCGCACCGTATTCGATGAAGTCTAGCTTTCACAAGCGGTACACTGTATCAAATAATCTTTTGGCTACCCATAATTTGCTTGCTGCCATTGTCGAATCTGGGCTCGATATTCATGTGGTGCATTTGGGAACGATGGGTGTCTACGGTTATGGTACGGCCGGAATGAAAATTCCTGAGGGTTACTTGAAAGTCAAGGTCGAGACTGACGAGGGAATTAGCGTAGAGCAAGAAATTTTGTATCCTGCTAATCCCGGTAGCATATACCACATGACCAAAACTCAGGATCAGCTCATGTTTGCATACTATAATAAGAACGATAGAATTCGAGTTACGGACCTACATCAAGGAATTGTATGGGGAACGCAGACAGAAGAGACGACTCTTAGTGAGGTTTTGATCAATCGATTTGACTACGATGGCGATTACGGTACGGTATTAAATCGATTTTTGGTGCAGGCTGCAGTTGGGCATCCACTTACTGTCCATGGCTCGGGGAGACAGACTAGAGCATTCATCAACATACAGGACACCGTTAGATGTATTCAAATGGCAATAGAAAACCCGCCTGCGGTGGGTGAGCGTGTAAAAATATATAACCAGATGACGGAGACCCATAGAATCTGTGAGCTTGCAGAAATGGTGGCGAATCTAACTGGCGCTGAAATTGTATCCATCGAGAATCCCAGAAACGAAAGTGATGAGAATGATCTTCACGTTTCAAATGAACAATTTATAGGGCATGGACTCGAACCCATTACCTTGCACCAGGGGTTGATCAGCGAGGTTGTGGAAATATCTAGGAAGTATTCCGATAGATGTGATCAGTCAAAAATACCATGTTTGTCATATTGGAATAAGGAAAGGGTTTTAGCTGCTAAGGATACTCTGAATAAGTCTGGAATTTTACGATAAGAGGCCGTGCCCCAACAACAGTATGTCAGTATGACCCAGACGACTTTCGCCGAAGCCGAATTTTCCAACAAAAAGAGAGAAACCCGGCATGAGGTTGACCATTTTTGCCAAGAGTATCATTGCATTCGATGTCCTGCAGAGGTAACTTTTTTTCGTTTTCTGGATGAGCATGTGTCAGTGTACTCATTTAGACTTATCCGAGTCGATAAGTGTCACTAGAGATTACGATGAAATTCTGCATTGTCACCCCCTGTCTCAACGCGGAGCAATATATTGAGCGCACAATGCGTTCTGTCATCATGCAGACGGCGCTCTCGGAGAGCCGTACCAGTAGTGCTTTGGAGTACATAATATGCGATGGAGGGTCGACAGACACTACTTTGGCATTAGCTAAACGCATCGCACTTGATTGTTCGGCTATGGAAGATAGAGTTTCCATACGAATATATTCTGGGGCAGATTCGGGGATGTATGACGCATTGGCCAAAGGATTTAGGCGTGCTGGAGAAGCGGATGTCTATGCATACATAAATGCCGGTGACGTTTATTCATTGCAGGCATTCGAAATACTTGAGCAGGTTTTTAGGATTGACGGGGTTGATTTTGTTACTGGATTCGATGTTGTTTACAATGAGGCTGGGCATATGGTGTCTTGTCGACTACCGTATGGCTATGACCGCAGGATGATCGACGTGGGCCTTTACGGTGGGTTACTTCCGCACATTCAGCAGGAATCCACTTTCTGGACAATGTCTTTGCATGAGAAAATCGATTTCGATAGATTTGTCCAATTCAAGTTGGCTGGCGATGCCTATCTTTGGAAAACATTCAGCCAGCACGCTAGGCTCTATGTAGTAACCGCCTGGTTGGCAGGGTTCACCGTCCATGCAGGCCAGCTGAGTGAGGTTAGGGCCAAGGAGTACCGGGCTGAACACCTCTCTATGTGTCGTCCTCGAAACCTATGGGATTTTATGCTGGGGGGGTGGGCGGTTATATTGAATTACCTTCCTGATGGCATTAAGAGGTATATGAGCCCACATTTGATAGTTTATGACCATGCAGAGGGAGGGTATAGAATCGGTCGTACCCCAATAGGATAGCCCCAGGGTCAGCCCCGGATTTCGGTAAGTAGAAGGGCGGAATATTGATATTTTTATTTTCGGATATATCGTTTTGAGGTATTTCCGAACTCGACGGGTTTTTTCTTGTTTCGTCTGGATGCCAAATGAAAAACCCGCGTTGCAATTGGCACCAGGAAACACAGAAGCTTCAGCCAGTATCCGTGCGATTCATGGAACAGCGTCGCTTTGTCCCTTTCGAATTGTACATCTTCGTATGTTGAACTCAGCCCTCCACTGTCATTGTAAAGAGCCACGTCCAGATCCACATATTGGAAGGGTAGTCTGGAAAACAGTCGAATATTGTGCGCCCAGTCCGACTTTATCGGATAATCAAGCGAGTACGGTTCCTTCTTTAGAATCTGGCTTGGAATGAACATGCTTTGATGACAGATGTTCCTGAAAGCCAGTTTGAAAAGTGAAAAGGGGCCGTCATAGCGTTTTCCGCTGCTTGCATATCGTACGTTTGCATAATATATGCAGCCTGTGTCTATCAGTTGGCCTGGCATGGCACTGAAGTCGGGAAGAAGGCGATCATCCGAGCCAAGGAAATACACCCAGTCGGTGTCAGTATTTTTGATAGCCTTGTTCATTGCATCATAGACGCCATGGTCCTGCTCCGATACTATTTTTACTCCTTTCGTGTTGAGGTTCTGTGCATACGCCATGGTGCCGTCTGTAGACCCGCCATCCTGAATGAGTACACAGACTTCGTTTCCTAGCGACCTGCCAAGTACACGCTGAATACTATCCATGCATGTTGGGAGGAGTTCGATCGAGTTAAAGGTCGGGATGATGATCGTCAGCCTAGGGGCGCAATTCGGGCTCATGTCTGAATTATTTTTCAAGTGAGGGCCACCCATGCTGCCGCAGCATACTCAATTTTCTGGGAAAGACGGTGAATGTTCGCACGTAGTTTCGTGGTTTTAAGCAGCTTATCCTTTGGGCTGAATTTCGGTAGTGTGCAAGCACTTTCCTGTTGTGCCACAACGATGTGAGCACATTGAGGTAGATTTCGCGAAAGAGTCGAGGTTCCTTTGTCACCACACTCAGGATGAAGCCCTCGATCAGTATGAGTAGTATGTGTATTACCAGCAATGGCCACATGAGGATGGTTGGTGTCATAACAAGCAATATGTAGGTCTTGTTGCGTTCACTCAATCTTCGGCGCCGGTAGCTGGAGGAGACCTTGTTTCCGCTCACCCTGTTGCCACCAAAGCTATGCCCTTGCCTGTGTCTGTACCCACTTTCGGACGTCACTTGGACAGGCCCGCCACCAAGACGAACTGCACAACACAGGTAAAGATCCTCCCCAATAGACTCAAACCACTCCGGGAACCCCCCTAGTTTGTCCCAGAGCTCTCGCTCAATCCACAAACACGCGCCAATCACCATAGCCACATCCCTGCTTTCCGGGTCCAGATTGGGTACGGGGTTGTAGAATGGATCCAGCAGGCAGCCGCGGTCTACCAGTTCTCCGCTTTCCCAGTCGTACTGCGGCAGGGTGAGGATACCCGGCGGGTCCTGCTGCGCCGCTGCCGCTGCCAGGGTGGCCAGGGCATCGGGAAAGAGAGCGGCATCGTTGTTGATCAGTAATACATACCTGCCCCGCGCATGGGCGACCATTCGGTTATTGGCTACGCAAAACCCCGCATTCTCCTTGCCAACCAGGAGTTCTACCTGGGGATAGCGTTTCCGCAGAAACGCCACTGAGTCATCCGGGGAGGCATCGTCGTGGACGATGATCTCGACATCGAAATCACAGGCCTGCGCCAGCACGGAGTCCAGGCAGGCAGCGATTAGCTCCGGTCCCGTGTAGTGGGCTATACAGACAGATACCAGAGGCGCCTCAGGCCTATTCAGTGCTGGAAAGTGTTCAACCACAGCCATGTCCGTTTGAGTCCTTCTGCGAGTGGCACTGCCGGCTGCCAGCGAAGTGCCTGGCGTGCGCAGTCCGCGCTGATGGTCACTCGGCTGGCGTCTACCGCCCGACTTTCCACATGTTCGCGCTGCAATGTTTGCCCGCTGGCCATCTCGGCCAGGGAGAACAGCTTGTTGAGACTGACGCTCTCGCCGCTGGCGGCATTCAGTGTGTGCACGTTGCGAGCAGCTGGCTGTTCCAGCGCGGTCAGTGCGAGGTCTACAAGATCATCGATATAGAGGTAGTCGCGCACAGCGGAGCCGTCGCCCCACACGGTCAGCGTCTCGCCTCGCCTGATACAGCCCAGGGCGGTTGGCACAATTCCGAAGCCGGCCCTTTCCCCTTGGCCAGGGCCGTATACGTTTGATGGCCTGATGATAGTGGCGCTGCCATCAAACTGCCGTGCCCAGGCGCCGATGAAATGCTCCGCGGCGACTTTGGCAGCGCCGTGGTAGGACCGTGGTTGCGGCAGGTCGGTTTCACGGCAGGCGACAGGGGAATCTGCGTTGTAAAGTGCCCCGGCTGATGAAAAGTACACCAAAGGTATGGTCGGCTGCGTTTGCAGCGCTTCCAGGGTGGCGACCAGTGGTGCCAAGTTGCCGCCCAGTTCCGCCGTTGGATTGCCGGCGGAGCTACCGGGCGTGCTTGACGCTGCCAGATAAACCACAGCATCCACGCCAGTCAGCAAGCGGGTCAGCTCGGAGGCGGTTTGGCAATCGCTGGCAACATGCTCTTCGTCCGTCATGTTTGGGTTGTGCCCGCTGCGCGAGACGGCCCTGACCCGAGCGCCTTTGCTGATCAGCGCCCGGCAAAGCGATCTGCCGATAAAGCCGCCGGCGCCAATAACAAGCACCCGCTCAGTCACGGTCGCTCACCAGTAGTTCGTTGTACAGCTTCAGGTAGCGTCCGGCGCAGTCATCCCAGGTGCCGACGGCTTGCTTAACCCAGGTGCATGCGTTGCTACCACACTGCAAATTCAACGAACTGTCCTCCAGTGCTTCGACACTCGCGCGATAGCTGGTTGGATCCCGGCACAGCGCGCCGGTATTTCCCGGTTGCACAAGGCTGGCGTGGGCTGGCATATCGGAGGCGATAATAGGCA
>TARA_R110002110_G_scaffold147816_5_pt1 | contig 16794 bp, 31 predicted proteins | sample TARA_R110002110 | Tara Oceans TARA_R110002110 (sample SAMEA4397330) | marine metagenome | biome: Polar Biome; feature: [SRF] surface water layer (ENVO:00010504); material: water (ENVO:00002006), including particulate matter (ENVO:01000060) such as... | depth 5 m
TACTTGTGGATTTGTAGAGTGTCTAACCCCAAGTGTTTCATATCTATCCCCATTTTCAGGGTATTGACCATATGCCGACACTACACCAAAAAAACATATTAATGATATTAATGATATTATCAATATCAGTTTTTCAACAATAAACATAACATTTATATAGAGAGCTTCCATTTATATTTTCATGGGAACGAAGATACAAGCTAAATACAATGGACAATGTAAAATCTGTGGAGATGAATGGAATGTCGGAGAAAGTATTTACTATCAAAAAGAACCCAAAGCAATATGTGGAGACAAACAATGTTTCGAAGAGCAAGGTGGAAGCTTTACCCCATTTAAAAATCAAACAACCTTTAGTGGTGGATTCAACAAGGTACCAATAATAACAAAGTTACCTGAAGTAGAAATCTCAGATGAGGTTAAGAAGATTACAGAATATTGGGATCAGTTCTTTCTAGTAGCTCACCATAAAACAAAAGCCGTCTATCCACAAGAAGATGTTAACAGTGACCGATTTGGTCAAATACGATCCAAAATGATGGATCAACTTATGGCTTTAATCAGAATGGTTAAAGAGTAGATTTATATTAGAGTTCATTTATTATAGGTTATGGATTTAGCTGAAATAGCTGATATTGACGGATCTTTCGAGAAAGGAACAAAACTCGAAGCTGGTGACTTTATCAAAATTCAAGGTTTGAAAACAAAAGAAACCGATGAATATGGCTTAGTTGCCGAGATAAAAACCACTGAGGGTCTTCGTTATTCATTTGGTAAAGCCATTATTGGTTTAGCCAAAAGTGAAAAAATGAAAGGTCACGTTGAGAAGGTCTTAAAGATTGATGCCAGTGATGGACTCAATGCTTGGTGTGTAGAAAAGAACTCTACAACTACTGGAAGACCAATGTTAACTCTATCCTTGTTTGAGCCTCAAGCTTTAAAACAAGAGTAAGAGTTATATTCCTTTTTTTTATTTACTAATCATGACAAAAACTTGTAATAAATGTGGTGTAAAAGAACTTAATTGGAATAGGAAATACCATGAGAAAACAGGTAAATGGAAACTTCAAGATCATAAAAATAAAGAGGGAGAATGGTGTGTAAGAAATATTGAAAAAAAATCTATTGTTGCAACTAAAGAGGGAATAATACTTTGTGAATATTGTAAAGAATCAAATTTTGGATTATGTAGAAATAAAGAAGATTATAAAAATCATATTAATGCATATCACCCTAAGAAAGAAATTTTAACAAATTTAGACTATTTATATCAACATAGTAATTTATCAGGTATAAATATCATGAATTGGAAATCCGATTCTCATTACGAAAAATACAAAAAGCTACTAGAACAGTAGATTTATATGGTAGTACCATAAATATTTATTATGAAATTAAAAGGTAGAAGTAAATCATCAAAAAATATTGTAGTTCTTTCTGATATACATAATGGTTCCGTAACAGCGATATGTTCACCTGAACCATACATATCTGATTTGGACACAACATTCAAACCAAATAAATTACAAAAAGCTTTATGGGATGTGTGGGAATCTGTACCTGATGGGTTATCTAAAAAGAAAACAGATCTAATTGTATTAAATGGAGAACCTGTTGATGGAGCAAATAAGAAACAAGTCGGTCAACAATCATGGACAACTAACGTATGGGATCAGGCAGAAGACTTTAAGAAATGTATGAAAACTCATAATTATGATAATATATTGTTTAATAGAGGATCTGGCTATCACGTTCAGATAGACGGAACTAATATTGAAGAAATTATAGCAAGAGATATGAACGCTTTAAGATATAGGGCATATGGTGGAGAAGGAGCTTCTGATTATTACTCATTTGTAGAGTGTTATGGTAAAATATTTAATTTTACCCATCATGTAGGATTCAATAAATGGGCTGCATATAGAACCACAGCATTAGCAAGAGAAATGGCTGGTATGGTATTTGAAAATAATAAATTACACAAATCAGATGTTATAGTAAGAAGTCATGTTCATTATTTTGTTCATGTTGAATTTGTCAACACACATGGTTGTACAACTCCTGCATGGAAATTCCCTGACAGTCATCTTTTCCGTGGTGGTGTAGCAGGAACAACACCTGATATAGGAGCAGTAGAGTTTATAGTAGAACCAAATGGTGAAATAATACTAAAGAAACATATAACAGAGTTGGAATTGAAACCATTGGTGAGACATATTTGAGTAAATTATGTAAACAATGTAACCGAGAAATGGATTTAAGAAGAGACTTAGAAAATTTAAAACTAGGTGATCATACTTGTATGCCTTGTTGGAAAAAGGAGAAGCATGACTATTGGTCTTAAAAAAGAAAACTCTAATTTTAGATGAAACAGATGATTTTTTCATTGTAAAGTCAGCAAAAGAGAAAATTCTTGAAGGAATTCCAAAAAATAAACAAACAAATGCAACATTGGTGTCAGATTCAGTAGGTATAACAACAAGAAAAGCATTAACATATCTAACTGAATTAGAAGATAAAGGGTACTTTGAATCAGAATTTAAAATGATGAAATATAAAAGTGGAGCAATTGCTAAGTGTAGAATTTTTAAAAGATTATAAAACCATTTATAATCAGAAATAATTAAATACTCTAATGTATTAAAACTCTCTATGTTTATTAAATTTACATGGAAAAACTCAAAAGGTGAGGTAAAAGAAGCTTATGTTGAGCCAGAAAAAGTACAAGGTTTTGTGAATGGATTTATATTAAAATCAGTTAAGCCAGAACTAGAAATAGTTAATTAACTTAAGTAACTTAACTTTCCTTTCTAGCTTAGTTAGCTTTTACCTATGTTAGTTTTCAAACTTACCTTACTTAACTTACTTAACTTTTCTTTTCTTAGCTCAGATTATTGATCAATAATTAGTTAGGTTTATATGCTGTACTACATATTATCTTATATGAATTTTAGAAAAACTACAACTATCTCTGTTGGGGATAAAACAAAACCGATCTTTGAATCTTTTGAACAGATGCGACCAAACCATCTTTCATTTAGTTTATTCTTAGCTGTTGCAGTAGATGAATATATCAAAAATCATTCTGCAAAAAATTCTAAGATAACGGAATATGATTCAATATCAGTTTCTTCAAAGTTTCCATTATTAATGGCAACTATGGAAAAATGGAATATTTGTGTTCAGAGTCTCACTAATGATGACTTGATAAAACTACAAGATAGATTAACACAACTATCCAATAATGTTAGAAGAGAGGTGTCTAAAAGACTTTGATGACAGAATCAGCAAAAATGGATTTGATAATTGAACATTTACATTCAACTAAAATGTTGGATATAGTAGATGGTCTTAGACCTGATTCAACTTTTAGATTCAATCCTTCTATTGAACCTTTAATTGATATTTATCTTGAAGACCCAACAAAGTTTGTCTCTATGCTCAAAGAGAGTATTTTAAGAACAATAAGTGAAAAGAGAGGTGATATGGATTTAGTGAGAAGTGCATATAATGATTTGACAATTAAACTAATAACAGAAGATGTTATTCAAATGCATGATATTTCTTCAAAACATGAGAATACAACAATTACATTTGATTGTCAGATAATTGCTACCGATTCACCAAAAACATTTATAAAATATGCTGTTTTTCTTTGTCCTTTATGTGGAACTGAGTATGAAGCAAAATGTAATATAGATAGATTGATATCTGTACCTCACTGTTTAACTACTACTTGTAGAAGTGCAAAGACTGAAATTCAACCTAAAACCATTCAAACAGATGATGTTCAAACAGTTTTAATGCAACAGTTTATGGAATATTCTGCAAATAATTCACCTGTTATTTTAACAGGTAAGTTAATTGGTAAGAATGTTAGAACTTCTTTTGTGGGTCAAAGAAAGAGAATAACAGGCTTATTTAGAAGTAAAGTTGATTTAAAGAACAATGAAAATGATATTTTTATTGATATATTATGCCTTGATGATTTGGAAGAAAATGAACCAATTATGCCTTCTGATGAAGAAATTAAAAAATATAAAGAATATATTAAGGATGATCTTTTAAGTGATAAATTAATATCATCTTTTGCTCCTAATATTTTTGGTTATGGCGATATAAAATTATCTATAATATTGGAATTGTTAGGTGGTGTTAGAACCAATAAGAGAGGTGATATAAATATGCTTTTGGTGGGTGATCCATCAATGGCAAAATCTGAATTATTAAAATTCTCAAAGACTGTTACACAAAGATCAATTTACACAAGTGGTCGTGGTTCATCGGCTGCTGGTTTAACTATTGGTATGGTTAAAATGGATGATGGTAGATTGATAGCACAAGCTGGTGTATTACCAATATGTGATAGAGGGTTTGCTTTTATTGATGAGTTTGATAAAATGAATAAAGAAGATAGATCTTCAATGCATGAAGCTATGGAACAACAAACTGTTAGTATTGCTAAAGCAGGAATTCAGATGACATTACCAACGAGAACTGCTATTCTGGCAGCAGCAAATCCAAAGTATGGTATGTATGATAGTAGTATATCTTTAATTGATAATATAGACATTCCAGCACCATTACTTAGTAGATTTGATATGATTTGGTTAATAAAAGATAAAGTTCATGTTACAGAAGATATGCAGAAAGCAACTCATATTTTAAATTCGTTTACAGATTCTCTAAGTGATGTTTTTTTCACAGAAAGGCAGTTAACTGCGTTTATAAACTATGCTAGAAGTTTTAAACCTGTTTTAAAGGATGAATCAAAGTCAAAACTCTTAGAAATTTATGAACAAATGAGAAGAGCTAGTGCATCATCTCAAATGCCTGTTGGAACTAGACAATTAGAAGCATTGGTTAGATTATCTATGGCTTATGCTAAGATGCATTTTAGATCAGAAGTTTTAGTTGATGATATTTTAAAGGTAGAGTTATTGATTAATCAAATGTATGAAGCATTTGGTCAAAGTTTAAGTAAAGGTGGTATTCAACAACAGATTTATTTTGATAATAAGAATAACAAACAACATGATGCAATAACTATTTGGAATACTTGTATGGATGATTCAAAAACTGTTAGTTTAAAAGAATTTGAAATAGAATTAATAGGAGCTGGTTTAAGTGAAAATTCAGCGAAACATTTAATTGATAGATGGGAGAAGAATAATGTAATAAAGCTGAAAAAAAATGGAAGGTATGAAAGAATTGGTTGAAGATAACATTAATAAAGATGAGTTGTATATATCAGGCGTGGCAAAAAAGAAAGAAGCCAAACCAGAAGATGAATGTAATCTTGATGTAGATCAACTAGAAGGTGTTGGTGCTGTTACTAAAAAGAAATTAGAAACTTTTGGTGTAACTAGTTTAATAGATATATGCGTAAGAGGTTCAAGAGAAATCTCAGAGATAACAAGTGTTGCAAAACCTACTTGTGATTCGTGGGTGTTTAAAGCTCAAAAAGTTTTAGAAGAGCAAGGACTTATTAGAAAATCTGATATGGATGTTATGGATTTAATGCATTACCATGAAGATATGCCTGTTTTGGCTACAAAATGTGATGAGATTGATAATCTTATGGGTGGTGGTATTCGTGCAGAAGCTACTTATGAAGTTTATGGTGAATTTGGAGCTGGTAAAACACAATTTTGTAACACATTAGCTTGTGAAGCTATAACTAAAGGTAATAATGTTATTTGGATTGATTGTGAAGATACTTTCAAACCTAGAAGAATAGTAGAAATGTTAATGGCAAGAGAAGAAATTGAAAGTGACGAAGCAAAAGAGAAACTAAATCATATTACTTACTTATACTGTCCAAATACAGAACAATTACTTGGTACAGTTAATGCTTTATCAAAAACTTTATTGGAAAAGAAACCTGCCTTAGTTGTTTTAGATGGAGCAATAGGTCAATTTAGAGAAGAATACTTAGGTAGAGGTACCTTAGCAGATAGACAAATGCAGATAGCACGATTAATGACTCATATTAAGAACATATCATTTTACTTTAGATGTCCTGTTGTATTTACAAATCAGGTACAATCTGATCCAGCTATGATGTTTGGTGATCCAATTAAACCTATTGGAGGTAATATTGTTGCTCATGCTTCAACATATAGAATGTATTTTAAGAAATCAGGTAAGAAAAGACTTGCTCGTATGGTAGATAGCCCTGAACACGCACAAGCTGATGCAGAATATATGCTTACCGATAAAGGTCTTGTTAATGTTGAATGAGGTTATAGAGGGTAATTGTGTTGAGAAACTTAAAGATTTACCTGATAACTCAGTAGATCTAGTGATCACAAGTCCTCCATATGATAATATAGAAGGTAGTGGATATTCAAAAGGTAAGAAAGATATATTGTTTTTAAAACTATATTCAGATTTCTTTGATGGTGTTTTAAATGAAATTTATAGAGTGTTGAAGCCAACAGGTCAATTATATCTTAACTTGAAATCAGGTACGATAAATAAAACTTTAGTTACACCACATTGGATTGAGTTCTTAGAGTCATTCAAACAGTTTAAACTAAAATCGTATATAATATGGAAATATTCAGGTTCATTCGATTCAACTAAAGTTCGATTTCACCTAGACTATGAAATAATATATCATCTATCTAAAACTGATGATATAACAATAAATTATGAATCAGATGAGAAAGATCCACTAACTTCTGTTTGGTATATACCACATTTTATCACAAATAGATTACACCCTGTTCAAATGCCTGAGGCTTTAGCAGAGAAAATCATAAAACGAGGTAGCAAAGAAGGTGATTTAGTTCTCGATGTATTTGCTGGTAGTGGAACTTCTTTAGTAGTTGCAAAAAAACTTAATCGTAATTTTATAGGAATTGAGATCAACCCAGAACATATCAATACCATTAAAAAGAGATTGAATGAGTAAAAAAGACATAGTGGATAAAGCTAAACGTGATGTGGCTGCCATGTCACAATTTGATTTAAAGTGTGGTGTTTGTCATAGAAAATACGGTAAATATTTTGTATTTCACCATAAACAATACATAGACAGTGATAAAATTTATTCAGATTTTAAAGACACATACGCATACAACGAATATGTTTTACCTATCATAAGAAAAGATCCCAACAGATTTGCATTACTTTGTAAAAAACATCATACTTCAATTGAAAGACTCAAAATGTTTACCCCAGAAAATTTCGAAAGACTTATTAGGATAGCGAAAGAAAGTAGAAATGATGGGAGATTCAGAACTAAATCGACCTCTACCAGACGAAAAGTTCGTAGGGGAAGGGGAAAGAACAGCACTTAAAATTCTTCAAAGTATTTTTGGCGATGAATGTGAATATAAAACACAATATTTATTTAAAAAATTAATGAAAGGTGATTTTTTAGACACTTTATCAGAAAGGCAAGAAAAAGAAACATTGGATATAGTTATATTTAGAATGAATAGATCAACTGTTGTGATACGTGTTCAAGATAAACACCATAATGGTATATTGAAAGCAGGTCAAGATGTTGTTCAAAAACAAATGTTGGAATGGAATGGTTGTAAAGTAGTTGATCTTTGGTATAGAGATTGTCCTACTGTGTGGCAAGAAGAGATAAATGAAGTATCAGTTGAAGAAATTTCAACACATTTACGGAGTGCTAAATTAATATGAAAGTATTTACTTATGGTTCTTTATTAAACAATAATAATAGATTGTTGGTTTTAGGAAGAGAAATAGATGGTGTAAAAGATATCCTTAAAGGGTATGAGAAGATACCACATAGTAAGTTTTACATCTATCCAACAATAAAAGAAAATAAAAATAGTCTAGTTGAAGGAACGGTTTTTGATGTTAATGAAGAAGATATGAAAAATCTTGACAGATATGAAACACATCTTTATAGAAGATTAGAAGTTATTTTACAAAGTGGAACTAAAGCTTTAACCTACATAGAAAATAATTAAATAAGAGATTCATCTGACCATTGTAAACAAAATATTATTCTTTCTTCCATATCTTCATCCATGCTTTCATTTTCATGATTCTTATCTAAACAATAATGAACTACTTCATGTGTTATAGTTTTATATATGTCTTCAAGCGTTTCATGATTGGGAAGATATATAACACATCTCTCTGTTTCTGAATAATATATTCCTCTATTATCATCATGTTTTACCTTAAAGTCAACTTTTAATGCCATATGTTTCTACCGAAAGTATTAATAATAAAGTTTTTGAAAGAATATCATGCCTAACATAATAACAAGGTTCTTTAACTGGTATGATAATTACCTCACACATTCACTAATATTATCTGCTTTTATACTATACCTACAAATCCCTCACACAATCTCGGCTGGTGAGTGCTTTTTCAACGTTGGGGTCGGACTTTACAATTTTCACCCAATCACCGATTTTCTGTTGTACGGAATCGACCTACTCGAAGCTATTCCATTAGTAGGAATAACACTATCAATAGTAGCAAGAGTGAAACAAAAATATGGACTTTCCAAATAAAAAATATAATATAATATACGCAGATCCTCCTTGGAGTTATAAAGATAAAGCATTGGCAGGTAATAGAGGAGCTTGTTGTAAATACCCTGTTATGAGTATAGAAGATATAAAGAATTTACCTGTAAAAGATATTGCAGATGATAATTGTATTTTATTCATGTGGGTTACTTTTCCAAAACTTAATGAATGTTTTGATATCATAAAATCATGGGGTTTTGATTATAAAACAGTTGCATTTACATGGGTTAAGAAATATAGAAATGGTGATAATTTTATGGGTATGGGTAGGTGGACAAGAGCAAATGCTGAAGTTTGTCTTTTGGCAACTAAAGGAAAACCAAAGCGAATTAGTGCAAGTGTGAGACAAGTAGTAGAAACTGTCCCAGAAAAACACTCACAGAAACCTAATATAATACGTGATAAAATAGTAGAATTATGTGGGGATTTACCAAAAATTGAACTATTTGCTAGAATTAAATCAGATAATTGGGATGTTTGGGGTAATGAAGTATGAGTAAAGGAAAGACTACTGATGAGGTTTGTGAACAATGTGGATTTTTAATGGAAGAATTACAAGCGTGTCATTTAAGATGTCCAAATTGTGGAGCACATATGGATTGTAGTGATAAGGGGACTGTTTGGTAATGGAAATTAATTTTGAAACAAAGCATTTAGACGTATCATTATACCAAAGAATGATTTTACATTATATATATGAGCATTATCATTATACAGATCATGAAAGATATCAATTACAAGATAAATGGAAGATTACTTTAGTTAGTACAAAAGAATTTGACAGATCATTTTATAGTGGTGTTACAAATGATCAATTAGATTACAGTATTCCTCATGGTGTTACAGGTCAAGGAACTGTTATTTGTTATGTTACAGATAACGATAATCCTCTTATTATGTTGCAAAATATGTCAGTCATTTGTCATGAATTAGCACATATGATTTTAATGGTTTACTACCCAGATAAACTTACATCACAAAGGTATGATGATTTTTATGGTAAAGCAGGTGATCAACGAAAGTTTTTTTCTTCAGAAGTACATGATAGAGCTGTAGAAGGTAAAGTAAAACAGTTTAAATGTCCAAAAGCTTGGAAACGGTATATAAAATTTGTTGGTATAGATATAATAGATATAACCAATGGAAGAAAAACTAGAAGAATCTAAGTAGTAGTAAGTTTATTATTATAAAATACTCTTATTTTATTTCTCACTAATCCATTACAACAATTACATCTTCTTCTACCATTTGTTTTTCTCTCTCTTGTTATATGTTTTTCTGAAATATATTTTGCACAATCTTGGCAATAATAATTATATTGGTTTTCTATTATTTTATATTGGCTACAAACATTCTTACACATATAGAAAATTACTCTTACTTCAATATAAATCTATCACTCTAACATATCATTAAGTACACTACCACCAAGAAGAGCTTCATTAGATAAGGCTTCCATCAAGTCGGCTACCTCTTCCTCACTTAATTTTCTACACCTAGTTTTTCTTATTAATTCCATGTCTTTTCTTGGATCAACATTTCCTACCTCTAATAAATCCTCATCTCTGAGTTTACTTTCTGCCATACGTTTACACATTATTCTCAATGTGGTCAATGTGACATAATGTTGTATGAATTTTTCTCTATCAGTTAATTCGTTCATTGTGTATTCTCCGTTAATAATAACTCTGTTGCTCTCAAATATAACTTTAACTTATGCTCATCCCAATCTTCAAATCTTTCTGGCTGGTCAATATGAATTGGTATGAATAGTTTTTGTTGCAAGTAGATTATCTTTTTGATTATCTTCTCAGTTTCACTCAAACGTTCTCAATATAATACGCCTGAAATTACTTATAACCTTTTCTGCTCCATTAATCATGTTAGGAACTCTAATTACACGCTTTTTTCCGAATATCTTTTCCATTATATCAAACACCCAATATTTCTCTGCTATTGTAACAAATACAACATTAGGTGTAACTTTAAGAACTTTCTTAAGACTCTTTTTACACATATCTTGATATCTATCTAAATGCATCCTTCTACCATCTTTGTTATAATTAGGATAACCATCTGTAACAACTATGAGTAGTTTCTTTTTACCACGTAGTTCTTTTAACATTCTTGCTGAATATTCTAAAGCCATATGTGTTGGTGTATATGCATATCTATTAGAGATACTAATATTCTTACAATCTTTTCTATTGTTTATCTCTTCTATTCCAATTATACCCTTTCTATCACTAGACCACACATTTGCTCTTAATTCAATATTATTAAGACCTTTTACAGATTCAAATAATGTAGCCATTAGATTTCTTGCAACTGTTATTCTATTACCTCTCATAGATGTAGATGCATCTATTGATACAACAACTGAAGCACCATAATGACTCTTTGTGTTTCTATAACTTTTACTCAAATCTACGCCTTTTATGTAGTTAGATATGTATGAATCAACATCAATATCACTTCCTTCATAGTCTATGAATCCTTTTTGACCCATTTTCAAATATTTAAAAAGCTTCTTCAAGTCATTCAAGATACTTGTGTTTATATCAGGTTCTTGTTCACCTTTCCTTTCTATCATCTTGACAGATGGTGGTGTCTTATCACTAGTTGTTCCTAGCAGTTGTTCTTGTATTTTATCTTGTAATTCTTCCCCAAGTTCTTTTGCTTGAACTATAATCTCATCCTTACTTTCATCAGATAAACCTGAACGTTGCCATGAATCACGTTCTTTCAATGTTTCTTTGAAAGACTCATCCATATCAGATATGGAATCTATAAACTCATCTTCTGCAACCATGTTTTCTTTATCTTTATTCAACCCATATTTATTCAACTCTTTTGGGTCTAACGGTATGTCATACTCTTCTTTTGAATGTGAAGGATCATACTTACTAAGATAGTCTTTTGTTTGATTATTTAACTCCGTGGCAGAAACATTCATAGTATTTTTCTTTTCATTCTGTTCTGTTAAATATTCATCTATTATTTGTTTTAATGTGACTAAGACCTTTAAAGCACCATATTTATCTGTCTCTAATGTATCTTGTAATGCCTTTACCATAACATCTTTATACTTATAATTTTCAACTAAATCATCTCTTCTAAATCTTATAGCTAAAAGTGCATTGAATGGATTATTATAATCAAGATTTGAGTCCATGTTTTTACCTAATCCATTTAAACATTTATTAAACTTCTTTTGATATGAAAGATAACCTTTCACAAGATGTGATTCCATACGTTGATCTTCAAGGACATTATATACATTAAAATAATATGGAAAATCACCCCAATACTTCATTAGTTTTTTAATCTGTGTAAATGGTGTCTCATAAATCACATGACCAAGTTCATGTAGAAGAGCAACATATTTTGGTATTCCTTTTGCAGTTGGTGTTGCTAGGTTAATTACATATTGTTCCTTCCATTTATCATCAACGCCTTGAAATGAAACCCAATTATCACCTCTAGTGTAATTTAGTTTTATTTCTGCATTTCTAATAAACTCTGCAATTTTTTTCGTTTTGTCAAACAACTCTTTTTCACCCAAGAGTTGTAAATCTCTAGCCATTAGTAATCTATCTCCGTTTTGTTCATACTATCAGGTATTAAGTTACTGCATAACATAGTTCTTGCTGGTTTACCAAATATCTTTTTCTTTTTATTACTCTTTACAATCATGGTATTCCACTTAGATTTAGTTAAGACACCTCTACACTCATGTTCATCAGCACTAGAAGCTATAAACCAATCACCTTTCAAAGTTTCAACCATATCTAACAATGTGTTGTAATATTGTGGTATAGATTGATCACATATGAAAAAGTCATTATTTGTATAGATTTTCTTACGCCATGGTGGATCAATCATAAAGAATGTATTTTCTGAATCAACAGCTCGTATAGTTTTCTCATATGAAACACCTGTAATTGTTGCTTCTACAAAGTTTTCCATGCAGAATTTTTGTGATTTAGGTGATAAATCATTGAGATAAACCTCTAATCGTTCACAAAAGAAATTTTCAAATAATTCATGTTCCTTTAATGCTTCATATGTTCTTGCTTTACCAGCGAATGGTTCACAATATACATTATATTTAGACTTATCTTCTCGCATTAATCTTGTCCATAAGTCAACTATCTGATCTGCTGTTAGACCTAGACCAGCAGTTCCACCTAGTAATTTTTTACCCCATACACTAGTTCTTTTATCGTTCATGTCACCACTACCAAATTGGTTAGCCCATTTTTTAGGTTCAGTCATTTTATATCACCACATCAAATGTATCATTCATTCTTACCTTAATTAGTTCACGTTCAGTTTCATCTGAATATTTAATGAGGAATACATTTCTCAATGCACTTGTTATATTTGCTTTTGTTAAGTCTCTTGTGTTTTTCAATTCTTTGAGATAACTTACAAATTGCATTATATCTCTAACAGATAAAGCGTATTCTACCTCACCTTTTGATCTTAAAGCATAGATGTCTTGTGCTAATTTCAGCAAAGGTTCTTGTATAAACATATCATTTACTGATAAACCTTCCCAATTTATTACTTTCTTTAATTGATCTTCTGTTGGATATTGCCATACTCTACCAATGAATCGAGAACGTATATCTTCTGTAAGTGTATTTACACCTGCATATGTTACTGGATTTATAGTCCAAACAATAGAAAGTTTACATCCTTCTTTTAATTTATACATTTTTCCATTAGCCACTATATATCTTCTACCATCACAAATACTATTCCAAACCTTTTGTATATCATGATCTTGTGCATTAGCTTCATCACCATATATCAGGGCGTGTCCATATTTATTTGCAACTTCAATTCCTCTAGGAAGTAAACCTAAATTGAAAACAGTTCCATTACGGTTTATTTCTTTTGTTCCTATAAGATCTTTATCAGTTGTTCCACTACCCAAAGGCATTGTAACAAGAGCTATTTTATTTTCTTTACAAATAGTATGAACTAAGAGTGTTTTTCCTTGACCTTTTTCAGATTCAACTAAATAAGGGAAAGTTGCATTTTTAATTGCTCTTTCCAAATCAGTTCTCTCTTCACCAATTTCTGTATATTTATCCCAAACAACAATTTTTTCTGGGTCATATTCATCGAAATCTATTGGAAGAGTTGGAACGACATCTTCTTCATAATATTCCTCATTGGTCATAAATTTTTCTTTCATAATCCTAATTTCTCCAATTTTTCATGTAATTCTACTCTTGTTTCTTCTGGTAATTCATCAAAATATTCCATAACTACATTAAAACCATCATAAAATTGTTTATAGAGTTTTAACTGTTCTGGGTTATCCCATTTTTCGATATCTTTTTTCATTGTTCACACCCACATAGACAACAGTAGTCGTCATTCTCGGTTGATAGTATCTTATTACATTTTATACATTCGTTTCTGTCTATATTATTAGACTCACCACATTCTACACAGAATATAGTTGCCATATCGACTTCAACTTTCATAACTCTACTTAATCTGCCTTGTATTTCTTTTCCGTTCATTTATAATGCACACCCATTTTTTTCGATTCTATTTTGGCTACATCTATATATCTGATGATATGTTTACCGTTGCATTGTGGACACTCACCTTTACCATGAGTGTTTTTATTCCATTTGTCAAGCATTTTATTTACTGTCATCATATTATCTTTACCTTCAACAGTCACCATTATTGTGTACCATTTACCAATGTTTTGAACCGTCATTTTTCTGCCTCACCATTAAGCATTTTTACTGCCATGACATGATAACAATTCAATGTGTGTTGAAATCCTAAGCAATCACAATCATACTCACTTTTTATTATTTGTACAGTGTGCATTTTTGTTTCATCACTAGCAGAAGGTAAAAGCCATGTTTTTTCATCAACAGTGGTTATTTTTTCCAATGCTTTTTTAGCTTTCTTTTCTTGTTGTAAGCTCATATCTGTATATCATCCTCACTGATTTTGTTCATATCTTTATCATAATATTCTCTTATGGCTGGAACAAATACTTCTCTTATCATTACACCACATTCACATTCACCATCACATCGTAGGACATCACCTTTACCATAAAAGTCACCCCAATCAACGTCATCGTGCATACAATTATTTATTTCTTGAAATGCCATGTTAATCTAAATCATTCCATAGTGGTTCAATTGAACACTCTTCATAGTTATCATTAAAATACTCATTTGCATATTCATCTAAATAATCTTTATAGTATCGAAATATAAAGCTATTCCAAATGAATGTTTTGAGATTCAAGATTTTTTCTATTGACTCACCTTTTGTAAACGTTTTTCTTTCTTTAATTCGTTCATTTTAATTTTTGCTTTTTGTGTTTTCCATTTCCTTAAATTGTTCGCTTTTTTATTTCTCATGTGTCTCCTCACAAAACCTTTACAACATGGACAAAATTTTGAATTAACTATCTCCTCTTTAGGAAAAACTTTTCTGCATAATCTACAATAAGTACTAACTTTCCAATCCATTTTACTTCCAATACCCTTATGATTAAGGCATTTTCCAATACAATTTCCTATGTCACCCATTATTCATCATCCTCATCTTTACAGAAATATCCTCTTTTAGGAATCCACATTATTTTTGTCAATCTAATTTTCTCCCAATTGCTTCCAATGTATCTCCATTCTCAAGACATTCATAAATAAATTGCCCATAATATGTACTAAATCCAGCAGTTCGAAGCATTTTCTTTACTGACAATCTACCAAAATTCGATAATCCAAGTATAGGATCATTTCTAACTGCCCAAGCTGTGATATATCCCAACTCATCACTTAATGCCAAGTATGGACAACCACATGAATATATTTTTCTGTCAGCTCTAAATAAAACTTCAGCTAACTCATCTCGTTCCATCATAATCTTATACTCACCTCTCGATTGCATTGATTACATCGTTTTATTTTCAATATGTTCTTCTCTGTGGTCAACTTTGAACGTTCTGGGTCTAAATCAATTTGCCAAAATGTTAAATTATGACTATTACATTTAAGACAATACTTTTTAAATCCTTTAGGGATCATAACTTTAATACTCATTTCTTTATCGAATTTTGGTAGATTGTCAGTAAAGAAACTCATTTCTTTTTCCTCTCTTCTTTAGTTAGTTTTCTTTTTGACTTCAATAATGGTTGTTTTCCACACCAATTATGATAATGTGTAGTTCCACTTTCATCTACCCATTCCCAATTATTATCACACTCTAAATCCTCTTCTGTGACAAACTTCTTGTTAACAACTCTACAAGTATGTATTTGGATATTTCTTGAAATTTCTAACAACATATCCACCACATTACAAGTTGTATTAACTTGTGGGTTCTTCTTCTTATCATAATTAACTGAATTCAATAATGCTATTTTCAAATCTAACAACTCTCTATTTAATAATGTAAACTTATCACTCAACGTTGGCAATTAGGTTCTCAACCCAACCATATTAACCTTACCCTGTTGATATTCACTTAATGCGTTTTGAACATTAAGTTCATTATATGTTTTCATTTCATAATTAATTAAATCAAGAACATTTGTTCTTGACATAATCTTATCACCAAGTCGTTTAACTGATGAGACAAATTTATTATGACACTTTAAGAAACCTAAAACTCTCTTCCAATCAAGAATTAAATCTGAATACACCTCATCATCTCTATTTCCATAGAAGGTTGGTCTTTCATAATCACCTGTCTTATAAGGATCTATAATATGATCAGTCACATTAATGCCACAATCAGGCTGTCTCAATGTTAATTGTAGATATAACCATTCTGATAAACTAACCTGATTATATTTCTGCAAAAAGAAATAACTGAATTGATGTGCGTTTATATCACTAAAAATAAACATTTGCTGAAATCCTATTGTATCATCACATACAGTTCTTAGTATTTTACTCATGCTCCAACTATGACCATCAGGTAGTTCTTGTTCTGCTGGAAAATATCCAATTGCATCTGCAAATGCTCTATATGGATCTACACATATTCTTCTCTTTGGATCATTTGCTAATTCATGAACAGCAACATATATTTGAATTGGAATAGGCAACCAATGTCTTTCAAAATTAGAAATTGGTGTCTCATTTGATGATGTTCCAAGTCGAACCGAACCTAAATTTTCATGAAACCATTTATCTTCTATGTATGTTCTCATAGGAATAAGATTACGACTCATTTTAATTTACCCTCAAGTTCCATACCCATCTTT
>TARA_R110002110_G_scaffold3119_7_pt1 | contig 16790 bp, 22 predicted proteins | sample TARA_R110002110 | Tara Oceans TARA_R110002110 (sample SAMEA4397330) | marine metagenome | biome: Polar Biome; feature: [SRF] surface water layer (ENVO:00010504); material: water (ENVO:00002006), including particulate matter (ENVO:01000060) such as... | depth 5 m
CATTTTCTGGGCTGCGGACACTAAAGTGTGGCCGGACTCTAATAGTTTAATCGCTGTTTTCTTTTGTTCAGGCTCCTCCGAAAACCGAGTCTGCTCTATTAGCATTTCGATTACCTCTTGCTCTGCTAATCCAACAGGAGCCGAGGGAACCGCGCTTAATATCTGTGTTCCTGGCGCAAGTTCTTCGCTCATTTAGTTTCCTACTAATAGAGTGTAAGCGATTGTGTTACGTGTGTCAAGTTATTCTACTAATCTTATAGCAGTAAAGTGTTTTTAGCCAGTAGAGCAGTAGATTGATTTTACAGTGTACGACATTTGCGCGGGCAAATCTCAGTAGAAATCAAAGGGCGTATACTTCTTGATACCCTAAGTCGAACAGTGCGATCCGCTGAAAATACGAGGCGTATACTTTTTGATACGATACTGGAAAGACAAGGTTTCCCCTTAATAATCAGACGCGCTAAAAGTTTTTTTAAAAAAGTGTACTACAAGCATTGACATAGTCTTCCACTGTGATACTCTTTGTTTGTGCCGAGGGAATCAACCCCAGGTAAGGGAGTCAACAATGGCTAAGCTTAAAAAACGAAACTGGCTTGCGGTTCACGCACACAATCGGAAGGCGGGCGCGATGCCCGACAAGAAGAAGCAGAAGAACAAGAAGGCTTGTCGCGGACAAGTCAAGGGAGGTGAGTGATGATTGACGCTATGTGGGATGCGTTCGCGCAAATAGAAGACCAGATTAGATTGGAGCTTCTGGAATCAGAGGACGGGTCCGAGGAAGAGAGACGAGCAAATAGCTTGGAAGGTAAGCTGGAGGTGCTCAGTCAAGTCCTGAATCGGGTAGAGGAAATCCTGTCCGAGCCCAAGGAGCCCATCGTCGAGCCGGAATCCCGGCGGGTGATGATGTGGATTGATGACCTGTCGGGACTCAACCGCAAACTTAACAGCGCACACGGTATGCGCGTCACGTTGGACGAAGTAATCGAGCACCTGAAGCAATGGGACGTGTAAGAAGATTTGTTAGATAGATGTTGCACAGAGCAATAGAACATAATACACTGTAAATAGAACTTAGGACGAAGGAAAAGGAACGATGCAAAAGGTATATCAGGTAAACATTAGCGGGATTATCGTCACGGACGATACCGAAGGAGACCCCAGAACGTGGGACGCAGGAGAACTCGTAGAGACGTTCGCGGGATACCCGGATGTAGAAGTACACGAAATGGCTCTCGTTAAAAGAGAAGATGACGACTACGAACGCACAACGTCAATCATGGACCAACTCGCAGAAGACTTGAACCCTGTAGGGGGTGCGTGATGTTGTCGTGTAGCAACGAAGACTGCGCGTCTCGCGTCGGAGACGAGACTCGGTACTTCAGTATCAACGTAACCGTGGACGAAGACCGTGACGTAGCCGAGAGTCTACGCAGGGTTGAGGCCAAATACTTTACTTGCGCCTACTGCCACAGTGACGCCGAAGATTTGGGAGAAGAGGAAGAGTACGACCTCGATACGTGCGGGTGCTCGGACCCAGGATGTCCATGCACCGGACCGAAGAGAGGTGGTCCTCCGTAGGGAGGTTCAAATCCTGGGGCATGGGGATGTCCGAGGCGCAGCTTGACCCAGAGCAGAGAACCATCGGTACAACCTCGACCGACTAATGCTGGGCAGGAGGTTTCTTTTAACCAACAAGGAGAAAACATGAGTAAGAACAAGAATAGCAATCGACCTAAGAATAAACCCAAGCAACTACTTCTGACGTTGCGAATCGACGAGCCTTTGATGGACTGGTTGGATGAAGCGTCTATCGCAGACAGACGGACCAGATCCGACTACGTAAGACTGCTGCTGGAAGATGCCAGGTTGCTCCACACCACAGATCAAACGATCAACATCCCGGTGCCCCGTGTGGATTAACTTCACGTCACCAGGGTATACGCCCTGGCCAGGTATCTGGGAGTCAGACACACCGTGGGTTCCCAAGGAGGGCTGGTCGCTCCAGCCCTGGTTGCCGCACAACTTCGCCAACCCCATGTGTCTCGTGGGAAGAGGCAACGTCTGGATGAACTGGGGAACCAAATACAAAGTAAACGAGCACAGGAGCTTTCGTACAGCAGACCTAAACACGAGCCACAAAATGTTCGTAGGAACAATCTTGATGGGAGCACACTACAGGCACAAAGAGCCCGGTAAGATTGTAATCCACGACATGGTCAGCGATGCTCCGTTTCCCGAGAGAATCGCGATGGCAAAAGAGATACTGAAGAACAAACCAGTCTTTGAAGTCTGCGACCCAGTACCCCAGGACACCAACCGAAAAGCGTTCTGCCATCGTAGAGCGCACTGGAAGAGATCCCCACGGTGGCTGGTCAAAAAGAACGATGCCCCAGTCGAGATTTACAAATCCCTGGTTAGGTCGGAGACCACACTGTATCTCGGATATTACCAGTGACGTAGAAAATACGTTACCATGGGCAAGCCACTCCAACTCACACTGTCGCGCAACACACATGCGTAGACTGGGCTGCTGGGGTGGCTTGCATCGTTCAGCCCAGTCAGTCTTCCGCCCGGTGGTCACCGCATCGGGTTCAAATGTGTTACCGGGTGGGGTGGGTTAGTGGGTCCAACTATTGCATCTCATTTGCAATAAGCTCTACCATTTCTCTTGTTAAACACAGGCAGCGAAGGTTGTGGTCGCCCACTCTCTTGACCCGGCTCGTCTGCTTTCGACCCGCGTTGTCGAACCATCCACGATTGTTCCACGCGGTTATCACTTCGTCGGCATGATGCCCGAAGGAGTCGAGCAGCTCAGTTAATCGGCTGCGTGTGTAACCGATGAAAGTCCAGTTGTCTTTAGGTGACCAAGCTCCAGCCCAACCCGTGGGTGGTGCCTTCGGTGGGAGATACTTGCTCACGCACGCTGGGTCATGGCGACCCCAAAAGTGGTCCTGATTCGTAAGCGTCCACGACACGACCTCGTATAAAGCGGCCAGGGGAAGGTCGGCGTCGTTGCCCGCGTCGGCTGCTGCCTTGACCAAATCGGCGAAGGGGTCTCGCTCTGGTCGAGGGATTCCCAACTGATGCACGATAGAAGCAGCCACCTCCAAACAAGCCAGGTGCGCCGAGTGTCTACGCCCGACTGCGGATTGCGCTATCGAAGCGTACTCCTCCCGAGCAAGTTCAAATAGCTTCCTAAGCTGCTCGTGGTTCTCTCGGTTAGATACGAGGTACTCGATTACCCGTCGGCCCAGGTGACCGTAGTTGGAACTAAGAGCGTACTGTATGTCCTCGCTTAACTTCGCGCCTTCCTGGGGATGGCCACCTAACGGCTTACCTGACAGATTAAGTACCCGAGCCCTGGTCCCCGCATCGTTGCTGTAGCTCGGAGCTGCACCCTCGCCCGAGCTAATGAGGACCGAGTGCCAAGTGGGTACGTCACCCGTGGCTCGGCCTCGACCCTGGCCCTGGCAGAAAGCGTAAATGACGTCGCTGATTACTTTCTTCTGTCGAGCCCTCTTCGTGTCGTCGAGGATTAGCGGCAGACTGTGAAGGAATCCGGCGGCGGATTCTACCCACGGAATGGATACGTCCCATGAGTACAGGGTAGTGGGGTAATCGTCGGTCGGCTTGCCCCAGACCGAGGCGGCGAGCCGAAGTGCGGTGGTCTTGCCTCCGGTAGTCTCGCCGCTGAAATCTACGATGAAGCCCGGTAGGCGGAGTATCTTCAGGATGGGTGCCGCCGCCGAAGCGTACAGAGCAATCATCATGTACGGATAGTCCAACACCTTCTCGACGGTAGATAACCAGGCGGGCCAGGAGCCTCGGGGGGTCCAGGCGGTCGCGAGCTTTGCGCGGTTACCTTTCGGGGTGAGCAGGATGTCGCGCGGGCGATCGTCCGGTGCAAAGTGTAAATCCGGTAGGAGGAAGGAGCCGTCTGGTAACCAGCCCATCCGGGAGGCGCAGTCCAGGGAAGGAAGAGCCTCCATGTTCTTGGCTTCCATGGCGGCGAAATAGGTGACCAGACGTTTGGAGTTTAGACTCGTAATCGGAGCATCGTACTTGACCAGGGACATTAAGCCCGCCGGACGTAGGAGGTCGTCGCGAGCTACGATGCGCGAAGTCCAACCGTCGGGGCCGTACCATACGACCTGGCGCGAGGCTTCCCCGGTTAAAATGTCCGTGACCCGGCGAACGATGAGCATGGGAGCCGAGGTTAGCCGGGTGGTGTAGCCACGGGCAGTGCGGGTGCGCGGGGTTACTCTCAGTATTCCGGTCGAAGATAGCCGGTAGCCCTTCGGTGTGCGTAGGGTGGACAGGACTTCGGCGGGTACGATGGACTCCGGTGGGAGGTTGTCGGACAAGGCTGTGCTTAGTTTCACTTCTTCCTACCCCGGAGTAGTTTGCGTATGTGCGAGTCCTTGCGGACCCAACCGCGTTTTAGATCGTCGAGGTAAAGCTCGGCGGTGGTGGCGGTCCAGGCGCAATCCGGTGAGGGACATACCCGAAGGCGAGCGACCCAGTCCGATGTGAACGGGGTTACCTCTTCGGATACCTCCCGAGCTATCGCGTAGCCCTTGGCGTTGGTGACGGAACGGGTGACGGTGACCTTGGTGCGAGAGTCGCAAAGAGGGCAGCGCATTAGCGGGGTCCGTGTAGTTTGATGACTGAACCCCCGCGACGGTAGCGGAAATCACCGTCGGGTGTGAGGGTGACTGTGGAGGAATGAAGATGTTCCTCCGCTATTTGAACGGCTGTCATGTGGCGCATCTTTAGGATCTGCTCGTCGCTAAAGCCCAAATCGCGAAGGACTTCGAAGGTCATGCGCTCGTCCTCTTCCGGTTCGGGGTCCGGTTCCGGTTCGGGGTCCGGCGGGAGGTGTTGTTCGGAGAGGTCGAGCCTGCCAACCGCCAACCACGGAGAAGGGGGCGAATGAGGGAGGGCTTCGGGATGGGCGAGGAGGATGACCCGGCGCTCGGATGAGTTCTCGTAATCGCGCATTCGCGTTTGTAATGTGTACCAGTCGGTGGAGTAAGGCCCGGTGGAGGAATCGACTGGGCGATCGTCGGCGATGCTCGCGTAATGAGAGGCGCACTTGCGGATATGCTCGGCACCTACTTTGGAACTGCACGCGGGACAGGTGGTGATTCCTTCGTATTGAGCCCAAGAGAGAAGGGTGGCGCCAGCGCGTATGTGCGGCGGGGCACCGGAAAGGGTGGGGTATAAGGTGCTGGCGACGAGACGTGCTTCGGCCTGAGTCGGCGCCACGACGATGAGCCGTGTGTTCATGATGTCCTCCGTAGGAGAAGTGTACCATATATGGGGTAAGAGAGCAAGAAAGTACTGTCCAGGCACTTTTTTTGAGTGGGTGGACAGGGGAAAAGGCAGGAAGGAAGCCGTCTATGCCCGAAGTGGGGAGCGGGGTGGCCAGGCACTTGAAAAAGGGTGGGTGGCCAGGAGACACCAGTTAGAACCTGCGTTATGGCGGGGGTGGCCACCCTGTCCACCCACTTTTCGGCCCAAATGGTGTAGACGTGATGCCTAATAGTATTACTGGGGGCTGCCTATTACTAATAGAGTATACTATATATCAAAGTTATATAAAAAGTGAATGGACAGGGTGGACAGGGTAGGGATATTGGGCTTAGAACCTCGCTTTTGCTGGCCACCCCAACTTTAGTGGAAAAAGTAGAGTGCCTGGACAGCTCCTCCGTTGTCGGGCTTAAACCTGGCTTTTCCTGGCCACCCACTTTATTAGAGTGCGTGGACAAAACAGCGAAAACCCCCATATAGCGATAAAGTATTGACATGTCATATAGAACCCTAATGTATTTTAGATACTTATTAGTGGCAGTTGACGTCTAAATATATCTAAATCACCTGAGGGTTTATATGGCAGTGTCAATAGAAAAATCTTTTCTTAGATCTTATTTGCAAAGACATCCCGGTAATGATATCGTTGCCGAACCGCCCCGATTCCGGCTGGTGCTGTTATGTTCCCCCCTGCACTTTTGAACAAGGAAGTCACTGATGACCCACTTCCATCTCCCTCCTCCCACAGAGGGAACTGAATATGCCCGTAGAGTTATAAACGGAGAAGAGTATATGACTACGGGCCTATTCTCAATAGGCTCTGCCAGACACACGTTAGAGGAGTTAGTATCCTGTCCCGTACTCTGCTTTGACTTTGACTTGGCTGACTATGTAAAACAGGAAATGTTACCCGACGCTACTACTCGTGAAATTAAACAGATGATGTACGGGTTGGACAGAGGAGACGTAGAAGATTTACTGGAGAATCATTTAGAAGTAATCGTATCAGTCCTGTCTACCTTAGGGATTACTCCAAGCTCTATCGTCATGTCTGGATACGGATTCCATGTATACCTATGGACAGAGTGTGGCGGCAGCGACATTGCTCGTATGAGAAAAGCCAATCGATGGCTTATTCATCGTATCAACCAACTCGTTGGTTTCGAACTTGCTGACGCTTCGGCCAAGGATGCAGGCACTCGGATACTCAGACCTCTTGGGACTACGAACAATAAGGGCAGTGAGCCTGTAGAAGTAACCTTAATAGAGGCTGTAGAGACTATATACAGTGTGCCTGTAAACGTACCTGATGTTCCAAGCAGCAGGAACACTCCTAATAACAACAGCCCTTTTGCTGGAATCTCTACTGCCCTTCCTGCTAACCGTCGTAACTTCTCTGAGGTTCCTCTTGTAGATTACTGGCGCACTGCAGGGTACAGCACACTGCGGGATTTGTGTGACCAAGAGCTTGGAGAAGAAGGCAGACACATAAGACTGCAATGCCCCTTCCATGAAGGAACGTCTACGGACTCTGCGTTTCTTACAAGGAACGATGCAGGTCAGCCCTATTTAGTATGTACCTCTGCCAGTGACGGACTGACCTACTGGGACAATGAGTGGATACCTCCTATGCAGGAGCCTCAAGTCGTAGCTGCGTTGACAACTACAAGACAAGGCGGCTTCCGTAATAACCTTGAGAATACCGTAACGATTCTAACGCTTGACTCTCGGTGGTCCGACCGCCTTTGGTACAACGAACGTACCCATGCCGATATGATTGACGACGACCAACTCCTCGATGCCCACGTCGCAGAGATTCGTATCTGGATTAGCCAGCACTACGGGTTCGAACCCGGTAAGGACCGTATGTTCGATGCGGTTACTGTCGTCACCCATCGTAATAGGAAGAACGCCCTGACCGATTGGTTGGACTCCATCGAATGGGACGGGACTAACCGGGTAGATACTTGGATGGAGAAAGCGTTCGACTGCGAGTCATCCAGTTACTACAGGTCGGTAGCTCGTAAGTTCCTCATCTCTGCATGTGCCCGAGCGTATTCCCCTGGTTGTAAGGTGGATACCGTGCTCCTGCTCATCGGCGAGCAGGGTCTCGGCAAGTCAACCTTGCTACGTACTTTAGCTGGCGATGAGTGGTTCGGGGATACCGAGCTGCAGCTTAACTCTAAGGACGCTTACCTTGTTCTGGCTCGTGCTTGGATATACGAGATTGCTGAGCTAACCTCGTTCCGACGCTCCGATGCTGAGAAGGTAAAAGCCTTTATCACCTCGCAGGTAGACTCTATTAGAAAGCCCTTCGCACGTAAGGCAGAGAACTACCCGCGCCATACCTGCATTGTTGCTACAAGCAACGACGAGACGCCTCTCACAGACCCCACAGGGAGCCGACGCTTCTGGCCAGTGAAAATGCAAGAGTACGCAGACCTTGATTGGTTAAAACAGAATAGAGACCAAATCTGGGCAGAAGCCCGCGAAGCCTACAAAGCAGGTGAGGTATGGCACCTTAGCCGCGATATGGAGGCAGAGCAGAAGCGGATAGCGGAGGAGCGGTTTACCGAAGAGGACCCCGTCCTGGGCGTTCTGGCCCGATGGTTAGAGCGCCCCGGTTACGACGTCTTTACTCTGACTGATGTGTATCAGAAGGGATTAGCAGGAGCGACAGTATCCTCTATGCGAGTGTCCCGTCTTCTTCGACACCTCGGAGCGGCCCCTCTTAAACGGCGCAGAGCAGATAATGAGCGAGTCAGCCAGTGGATTAAGCCAGGCACCAGGCTCCCTGACGACTGCGAATACAAAGACCTAAACGCTGCACGCGAGCACATTCGCACATTAAATCAGGTAATAGAGCTTGCACCTATTCGGGAACAGGATTAAAGTACTCACATGAGTACCCAGAAGATTAGTCACGTTAGTGCCTCGCAGTTCAAGACCTTCTCCTTGTGCCAACGAAAGTGGTACATCGAGAAGTGTACGGACACTCCTCGGCCCGAGCCCTCGGCAGCTATGCTGCTGGGCTCTGCTGTCCACGAGCTTTTAGAAGAGTACGTCAGCAACGGTGTAGAGATAGAGGGAGACACCAAGCAAGGTCGTATAGCCCTCACCGCCATAGAACACATCCCAGAATCTACAGACTTAAACGTAGAGCTTGAGCTTCGGATGGAGAGCATCGACCCTCCCCTTATTGGCTTCATAGACCTCTACGATACGATGGATACAAACCGTCCTGTAGTACTTGATTATAAGACCACGTCCTCATGGGACTGGGCCAAAACTGAGCAGCAACTTACTACAGACCCGCAGATGATTGCCTACGGCCAATACGCTTTGGAGCAGCATCCCGATGCTAATGGGGTAGTCGTTGCTCATATTCAACTAAAGACCCGAGGCGCGCCTGAAAGCCGCTTTGTGTCTGTAGAGCTTAGCCGAGACCACGTACAAACTGAGTGGTCGAAGCTCGTAGACCTTGCCTCTACGATGAAAGAGGTATCCAGAATAGATGACGTAGAGGGGGTGACTCCCAACCTCTCTGCTTGCGGAGCTTTTGGGGGATGTCCTTATGCAGATACCTGCGCTGCACTTGGGACCAGAGCAAAACCATTCGCAGGAATACAGAACCTGAAATCGGAAAACAGGAAGAAGGAAGACGACATGAATAGACTACAAGAGCTGTTAAACAAGAAGCGTACAAACAACGTCGAAAAGACGTTGCCCCCTGCCCCCAACGGTGCAGCCGTTCTGTCCCCAGACGCGGCTCCCCGCGAGACCCCTACTCCAGAGGAAGCGGCAAACTCCACGGAGATAACCTTTACATCTCCTATTCCCTCCAAGGATAAGTTCACAGACGAACAGTACTCGGAAGCGGCTAACGAACTTCTTCGCCACATGAGAGACCGCGACGTCAACGTCATCGGCTCTGTTGCATCCCGCCCCCTCGTAGGGAGAGCTTTGGACCTAAAACGTGTCCGACCCTACTACGTTGAGAAAACCTGCATATTGTCCGAAGGCACACTTCGTTTCGGCGAAGACGGTAAGGTATACCGCAACGCTTCTATCCCCCGACTGGTGGTGGTAGAGGAGCCTAAAGTAGCGCCCGAGCCGGAGCCAGAGGTTAAAGTAGAAGTGAAAGGGGAGAAGCCCAAAACACCTGCTCCGGTTTCCCTTAAGAAAACAAAAGCGCCTGCAGCAGAGCCTGCTGAGACCCTCACTCTCTACATTGATTGCCTTCCAATGAAAGGCATCGACGAGGCTCAGCCCTTTGAAGACGTCATCGAACCGATGATTAAAAAGGTTGCAGAGAACAACGGCGTTGCCTCTCCGCTGCTCATGCAGTATGGAGAGGGTAAGAATCACGTCGCTGGGCTTCTCCGAGTCCAGTGCCCAAAAGGTAAAGTCGTGATCTCAAGCGACAACCCCTATTGGGCTTCGTGCAAGACGGTACTCATCCAGTCAGCCGATGTTGTGATTAAGGGTACGAGATAGCCCAGTACCTTTGCCCGCTCCTCTTTCCCTTTTTGAGGAGCGGGTCTTTTCGCCTGTGCCACAGCTGTGTCTATGTTTATTGTACAAGTACAGATATTTTGTACATCGGGAGAAAGATGAGCACTCTTGAACGTCTTCGCAATAGCAAGCCGCTGACCAACGCGGAGCTTAGGCAGTGCATTAAGGAAGCTCGTGCTCATGTAGCCCGACAAGAGTTTGCAGGTAAACACGAGCAAGACAGACTCGATGCCGTCGAGTGGGTCAAGAAGTGGGGGAATCGTGTCAAGTACTATTGAACGTCTTCGCGCTGCTCGACCCCAAGCACCACGGGTTGCCCCCGGAATGCAGCGCGTTCTTTCGTTGCCTGTCCGTAGAGAAGAAAGCATTGACTTGACCGATAAGTATAGCAAACCCGGTGAGACATTCCACCTCAGGTCTATTCAAAGCCAAGCCTTGGCAGAGATAGAAAAGATGGGAGGGTTGGTTGCACCCATCGGCGTTGGACACGGTAAGTTCTTAATCAGCGCCTTAGCAGGTACGGCCCTTAACGCTGACCGACCTTTGCTCCTTGTACCTCCGGCGCTTGTAGCTCAGACCGAAAAAGAAATACAAAAGTTTCAAAGCCTCTGCAAGATACCAAACAACCTTCAAGTTCTTAGTTACGGTAAGCTTTCGGTCGCGGCAGGGACGGCACTCTTAGAGTCAGTAAGACCCGATGTCATCATTGCCGATGAGTGCCACTACCTACGACATCGAACTGCTGCTAGAACCAAGCGTGTCATTCGTTATTTTAAAAACCACCCCAACGCTAAGTTCGTAGGACTGAGCGGTACGTTTACATCTAAGAGCCTCAAAGACTACGCCCATCTGGTAGAACTGGCGTTGCGAGGACACTCGCCCATCCCGCTTCAATACTGGGAGTTGGAGCTTTGGGCTTCTTGCGTAGACGTCAACGGGGAGCCAGATGACTACGCTCATCAGTGCTTTCAACCTATGATTTCTCAGTACGGAGGCACTGCCCGACGAGCTTTCTACCAGCGTTTTAAAACGGCCCCTGGTGTGATTGCTACTACAGACTCCTCTGCGTCTTGCTCACTTTACCTAAGAAATGTAGAGTCGGATTATATTGTACCGAACATCATCAGAACCTCGCTTCGCAATTTAGAGAGCACTTGGACTACCCCGAGCGGTGAGGAAATCGAAGATGCCCTGGCCATGGAGAGGTATCGTCAGCAGATACTCGCAGGGTTCTACTACGAGTGGGAATGGCCCAACGGTAAAGTCGATTGGCAGTGGCTCGACACTCGCGCCGAGTGGCACCGCCAAGTTCGAAGGGTCTTGAAGCGTTCTCTTGAAGGTAAGGACAGTCCTCTTCTCGTAGCTCGGTGGGCGCAATCAGAAGGGTGCAAAGACCAAGCTCTCATAGATGCCTGGAATGAATGGGATTCAGTTCGCCATCGACCACAGCCCCCGGTCAACACAGTGTGGATAAGCGAATACCTTGTGGACAGGTGTATGGGTATCTTATCGGACAGAAACAAACCGCCTACAATCGTATGGTGTCACCACAAGGCGTTGCTGGAAGCGTTCGAACGCAGAGGACTTACTACCTACAAAGCAGGTAGCGAGATTCCAGACAAACCCGCACACCACTGCGCGATGTCGATGAAAGCCCATGGGACTGGTAAGAACCTGCAGAAGTGGTCAGAGAATCTACTGACGTACTTCCCTTCTAACGGCTCGACTCTGGAGCAGCTTATCGGACGCACCCACCGACCAGGCCAAGAAGCCGACGAAGTTAACGTCATGTACTTCAAACAACACAGGAACGTAAACAAGCAGATTGAAAAAGCCCTGGAGATATCTAGATATATCCAAGATACTCAGGGAAACCGTATGAAAATATTATCTGCAACGTGGATTTAATGTTGCGTTAAGTTTGCAACCTGTTATACTCACTTTGGTACTCAACTGAGTACTAGAAACAACGAACCCGAAAAGGGAAGAGGAAAATAGAAATGGGAATTTTTGGTGGAATCACGGACGTAAACGTAAAGGAACAACGCGGAGTATACTTGAAGCAAGGTAGCTACGAGTTGGTTACCGAACGTTGTAGAATCAATGAATCTAAAGTGGGGAACGGAACGTACTTCATTGCAGAGTTTACGGTTAAGGAAAGCAACAGCGACAGCGCGCCTGCTGGCACCCGCGCCAGTTGGGTTGTGGATATGACAAAGTTCCCGCAACTTGCCCTTGCCGACATCAAGAGCTTTACTGTTTGTGCTACTGGAGCGGAGGAGCACGAGGTAGACGAGTCCTTCATGGAATCGCTGGTCGATGGTGCTGGGGACCTTGTCGCTGGACGACAGGTTCACTGCAACGTAGAAGAGGTGCCGACAAAGAAAGGTGGGACTTTCTCTAAGCACTACTGGTCGTTTTCAGGGGAACAGGACAACTAAGACACGCATCAAGTCTTAAGCGTTCTACCTGCCCCTCGTCGGTTCCCCATCGGCGGGGGGTTTCCTCTGGAGTAATCTTGAAAATAGTAGCCTTTGATACAGAAACTCACCTCATAAAGCCCGGTTGTCTTGCGCCCCGTCTTGTGTGTTTGACTACCTACGATGGAGAGGAAGAAGACCTTTACCTTAGAAAAGACGCCATCGATTGGGCTCGACAGGCGCTCGCTGACGATTCTTTGATTTTAGTAGGTCACAACGTGAGTTTCGATTTGGGGGTTTTAGCGGCAGAGGATTCAACTCTGATGCCTCTAATATTTAAAGCCATTGACGATGACCGTATCAAGGACACTCAAATCAGAGAGAAGCTTCTATTCCTGGCGCAAGGCAGGCTCTCCTACGACTACGTGAACAAGAAGCAACGCCCTTCGTTCTCTCTATCCACGCTAATCAAGAACAGGTTTAAGGTGGACATCAGCGAGAGTAAGACGGGAGAAGACGTCTGGAGGCTCCGGTACAATGAGCTTGACGGTGTGCCCTTGGAAGACTGGCCTGCAGAGGCAGTGTCCTACGCGATGGACGATGCCCAATGGACGTACAAGGTATATCAGGACCAGGCTATTCCTTTTGAGTGCGAAGGAAGAGAGTACGCAGGCCCTGATGGTGTGACCAACGAAGACGAGCAGATGAGAGCCGCTTGGGGTCTCCAGTTGATTTCGTTGTGGGGTATCCGAACAGACCCCGAGAAGGTAGCGGAGCTTGAGGACGAGTTGATTCCCCGAGTAGAGAAGCTACAAAAGTCTCTTCAGGAGGCTGGTTTAACCAAGACTAAGAAGGTCAAGGGAGAAGAGAAGGTCTCCAAGAACATGGCAGCTATTCGCGAGAGGGTAGAGGAGGCTTACGAGAAGCTTGGAAAGACCGTGCCCTTGACAGAGACAGGCAAGACTTCGACAGCCCGTGAGGTATTGAGGGCCAGCGGGGATCAACTCCTTGAGGAGTTTGGCTCCGAGACTAACGCCGAAAAACTCCTGACCACTTATATTCCTGTTTTACAGAGCGGCACAGTTGTTCCGTTAAACCCAGCATACGACTTGCTGAAGGAATCAGGACGTACCAGTAGCTATAAGCCCAACATCCAAAACGTGCCTCGCATGGGCGGAGTACGAGAGGCGTATGTGCCCCGAGAAGGGACAGTATTCATTGCCTGTGATTACTCGACTTTGGAACTCTGCGCTTTGTCCCAAGCGTGCCTCGATCTCTTCAAAGAATCAGAAATGGCGAAAGCCATTAACAAAGGAAGAGACCTGCACCTCGCGGTGGCGGCTAACATTCTGGGTATTACTTACGATGCCGCTCAACGGCGAAGAAAAGAAGGCGACGAGAAGGTCAAGGAAGCTCGTCAGCTATCCAAGGCTCTGAACTTCGGGTTCCCCGGCGGCATGGGCGCTGCATCGTTCGTGCAGTTCGCATGGGCTGGGTATCGGGTCAAGCTGACTGAAGACGAGGCCCAAGACCTGAAAAGAGACTGGACTACTGCTTGGCCCGAGATGCAGCAGTTCTTCCGATACGTAGGGAGCCTGGGGGCTATGGGCAACGAGTTCACCGTCGAGCAGCTACGCACGGGCAGACTCCGAGGAGGCACGAACTACTGTGCCGGTTGCAATACGTTCTTCCAAGGTCTCGCTGCCGATGGAGCGAAGAATGCGATCTGGCAGGTCGCTAAGGAGTGCTATGTCAACGAAGAGAGCCCGCTATACGGGTGCCGCCCTGTTGCTTTTATACATGACGAGTTGCTCGTTGAAGTCCCTGAAGATCGCGATGCAAGAACAGCAGCGGCAGACAAGCTCGCAGAGGTAATGGTGGACGCCATGAAGATTTACATACCCGACGTGAAGATCGATGCTGAGCCTGCTGCGATGCGCCGTTGGTACAAAGGAGCCGAAGAAGTCAGGGACGAGGAGGGCAAGTTGCTATGTTGGGAACCGTCCTGAGTATAGACCCTGGACTGCGTAAATGCGGCTGTGCCCTTTGGTCTCCCGACGGAACCTTACGGGAAGCGTGGACTGCAAAAGTAAAAGGAGACGGGAGAGGCCCCGCTGCATGGTCTAAGATGGTGGGCTCGATCCATGTCGCTCCTACAGTAACTGTTCTCGTGTGCGAACAGATGCAAGTCTACAGGGAGCAGCGGACCAACGCAGATGACCTTCTTGAGTTGACGGGGGTGCTCGGCGCTCTGTCTTGGCGCTTTCGGAGCGCGGAGATGTACGGATTCAAGCCGGGTAAGTGGAAGGGCCAGGTTCCTAAACACGTCATGCGAAAACGGTTGGAAAGCAGGTTGACGGAGGAAGAACTAAGCCGTGTACAGAAGGGCTGCACCCATGATGCTTGGGACGCCATCGGTATCGGAGCATACTACTTTAGAAGACTGGGGGTAGAGAGATGGCAGTTGAAGAGATGAGATACAGGGACATGATTTTGACCCTGAAGGGGGCGGGATATACGGATGCCGCAATCGCACTCGGGCTTGCCACACTGTTGCCCGGTACTCCGATTCCTTCTATAAACAGCGTCAGGAGGTGGAGGTATGGATCTACCCAACCTTCTCCATACTATGCAGCTTTGTTAGAGAGGCTTTACGCAGAAGCGATAAGCCAGGGGATTGTAACTGGGGAGGGTCAGGATGATCAGTAGGTTTAGCCGATTCGTTCTTTATCATAGAAAGCAGCTGTCTTGGTCTATTGCGGAACTATCACGTAGATCAAAACTAACATGTCCTGAGATTAGTCGTTTAGAAACCGGAAAGAGAACCCCAACGCTCAGACACGTCAAGGGATTGGCCGAGGCGTTCTCTTCTACGGAGAAAACATATGAAGGCAAGCCAGAAAACTACGCTGGCTGGATTACGTCTCTTGTTGATTTGGGCGAGGCTGCGCGCATCGAGGCGCGAGGCAAGAAGACAATTGTTTGATAAGATGGGGTTATCAGGAGTTTCTATGGACTCAGAAATGAAAGAGGCAGAAGAAGGCGCAAATTGTCTTGTTGAAACGTTCCGCGAAATGGGCGTAGAAGGCATTCGGGTTGCGTATAACGAAGAATCTGCCCATCTCTTTGTAGATGACTTATTGTTTGCCTCTGGTGTAGCCGACAACCCGGTAGATGCTATGGATGCGCTTTACAGCAGAGTTACTGAGAAGCTGTTTATAAACCCAGTGCGCGCATAATGTACGACAAAGCACTCATCTGGTTAGGTGTGTGGAAAACCCCTGACGGTTTATGGATAAGCGGTTTTCATGTGTGGTCTCGCGCAGGGAGATGGACTGGGGTGTACCGAACGCAGAAAAGAGCCCAGGTGGAAGCGCACAATGGCTAGATGCGGAAGATGTTGGCTGTGGCACAGGCATAAGACAGATAACGCCCCACATCAGATTGCCGGTACTTGCTTGTGGTATCAAATACAGTTGACAGGTGAGGAAGAGTACGAGTCCAGGGAATGTCCTGACTTTGCCGAGAGACCAGGGGACATAGACGCCCCTACAGCGTTCGGCATAAAGTCAAAGAAAGAAGAACTCAGAGATGCCTACGAAGAAGCCCGAAGCGCTAAGAAAGTGGCCATCCAGGGGGCTGGAGTCGCCTTAGTTAGCATCTTATGGGACTTTTTAGAGCTGCTTTTAGCCTCGCTGTTCTGAGCTGTAGCTATCGGCGAACCAACCGCCCCCTTTTAGGACAAAACTCGTGCGAGAAATCTGCCGTTGCATGGAGAGTTGGCAAGGTTTGCACATCGGAGGCGGGGTCCCTGTTTTCTGCAAGACTTCCTTAGTCTTCTTACAATCAGGGCATTTATATTCGTAGATAGGCATGACTATAGGCTCACGTATCCGCAGTAAGCGATTCCGCAGATAGCTAATAGAATAAACATTAGCACGAAGTCAGAAGGTTGCGGCGGCGGTAAAAAAGACTTCATCCGTTACGACTTCCAGTATTTCTAACGATGTCGTCGAGTTTTCTGTCAAGGTCTTCTATTTTCTTCGACATGTCGAGGTAGAGCTTGTCTCTCTCGTTATTGTACCTTTCTACTACCTTATCGTACCGTCCACGCACGTCTTCGATCTTGTTCTGGTTCTTAATCTCCAACTCGTTGAGCTGGTTCTGCCAACCCTTCACCATTACATCATGCCGTTCTTGATCTTCTTTCCGGTGCGCTTCCATCCGTTCTTCTAGCTGCGCTTGGTGCTTTTCTGACCGGTGGTAGAAGTAGGCCAGCAGCGGCAGAACGCCACCTGCATCGATCGCGGTGCTGACGATTTCCCAGTCCATAGCTACTTCTCAACGACTACTGTTGCGGTGTCATCATCGAGATTGCCCTCACAGTCCAGTTGCATGATCCGTTTTTCCAAACCATGCCAGTCGTTACCGGCTACGTCGATCGGTGCGGCACCTTGTACGCTTCCGCATCCCATAAAAATGAGCGCTAAGATCAACATGTCAGCCTCCAGGAGTTGTACCAGTACGGGGAAATGCGCGGTT
>TARA_R110002110_G_scaffold415806_1_pt1 | contig 16784 bp, 21 predicted proteins | sample TARA_R110002110 | Tara Oceans TARA_R110002110 (sample SAMEA4397330) | marine metagenome | biome: Polar Biome; feature: [SRF] surface water layer (ENVO:00010504); material: water (ENVO:00002006), including particulate matter (ENVO:01000060) such as... | depth 5 m
GCGTCATTGCGACTATGAAACAGCGTTTAATCATGCAGGCGGTCCAATAATGTGAGCGAGAGCCTAGCAGAAAGGCAACCACATAGAAAGGACTGGACTCCCATGGCGTTAGGTGAGTCCGTCGTGCGGTGGCCTGACGAAATCAAGTGGAGGTGATAATTCAATTGGCTCATCAATATCCCCATAGATAGATTGATATGGCTATAGCAGATAGCCACAGACCGATAATGACGCTCGCCGCGACCCGGCTGATCGGCGTTGGGTGGTGGAGTCTGGCACGTTCGCGATTCTCATGAATGACAATCTTTGGAGTCATTTTTACTACCAGCCAGATGCCCGCCGGAACGATCAATAAGTCATCCAGGTAGCCAATGACCGGGATGAAGTCTGGAATGAGGTCGATAGGGGAAAAAGCATAGGCACCGACGACAAAGGCGAGTATTTTGGTGTGCAGAGGAGTACGCGAGTCCCGCGCAACCAGCCACACCGTATACATGTCCTGCCTGATAAGCCTGGCCCATCGTTTCAGGCGCGTTCGCAATGTCTTCACCGGTATTTCGGAATTAATCGTTGAATGACTTATTTTAAATACGATCGCAGTATGCCGATGACATCATCGAGTTCCTGCTGACGCTGTGCCTGAGAAATGTTTTCGGCGCCCAGATGTTCACGCAGATGACCTTCGAGCACTTCGGACATCAGGCCATTGATAGCACCGCGTATGGCCGCTATCTGTTGCAGTATGGCTGTGCAATCCTTGCCCTGATCCAGGGCTTTTTCAATGGCTTCTGCCTGCCCCTTAATGCGTCGAACCCGGGTTAAGAGCTTTTTTTGATCCCTGTTGGTGTGTGCCATAAGCACTGTTCTCTAGTGTATAAATATATACTGGGGTATAGTATATACCGCGATGCATTAAGGTACCAGTCCTGTGGAAAAATTTGACAACACCATGCCTTGGCAGCACTCCCATATTTTTGATGACGGCAATCCGTTAGCGAAACGAAACACCCGGTGGGCCGTTTGGCTCACTGCAATTACCATGGTGGTGGAAATCGCCGGGGGATGGATTTACAACTCCATGGTGCTATTGGCCGATGGTTGGCGCATGAGTTCCCATGCGATGGCGTTGGGTTTGTCGGTCCTGGCTTACGGCGCAGCACGGCGTTTGGCCCATAGCAAACGCTCCGCCTTCGGCACCTGGAAAATTGAAATCCTCGGGGGCGATACCAGTGCGATAATACTGGTCGGAGTCGCCGGGTTGATGTTGTTTCAATCCGTTGAACGCTTGCTGGCACCGAGCCCCATTCACTATGACCAGGCGACCTTGATAGCCATGGTAGCTTTGTTGGTCAATCTCGCCCGTCCCTGGTTATTGAAAGATGACCATGCTCATCATAATGGCATGGATAGCCACGATGCCATCAAGTCGGCGCCGGTAGAGGTGGCAATATTGGATTTGCATGTCTGGCGAGTAGGGAAGGGAAGCTACGCCTGCATCTAGTCGCTCGTGGTGGATGAAACCGTAGCGCCTGAGGATATCAAACGGTATTTAGGCGTATGCAAAGAGCTTGCTCATGTGACCGTGGAGTTGAATCAAGTCAGAGGGTAGCAAGCTATAATCATCCTGATCTTTTAAGCGCCGCCAAGTATTCTATGATTGCATCGTGAGTAGATAAGGATGCATTGGTAAAACGAAACCTGATTGAACACGCAGGCTTCGATGAGGGGGTGAGCGATCTTGATCTGGCCGCGGGAACCGGCACGTTATCCATTATGATCAAGCGGCGCATAGCCAGTGTGGATGTGACCTGTGTAGATGGTGATCCGAAGATACTCGAGATAGCGGAGAGGAACGCGAGAGAGGCCAATGTACGCGTAGATTTTGACAATGCGATGGCGACCAACCTTCCTTATCCGGACTCGACTTTTGACAGAGTTGTCTCCACGTTGTTTTTTCATCATCTCAACAAATATACGAAGTCCCAGGCTCTGTTAGAAGTTTTTCGAGTGATATAGCCGGGTGGTAGACTGGTTGTAGCTGATTGGGGTAAACCGACCGGGTTTCTGATGCGTCTATTGTCCTATCCTATACAGTGGCTGGATGTGCTCGAAACAACGCGGGACAACATAGAGGGCGAACTTCCCGCTATGGTCCAGGATGCAGGTTTTGAAAATGTTCAGACTCTAGAATCAATCAACACAGTTTTCGGAACGCTCGCCATAAACAGCCCAGAGAAGCGTGAAACGTCCATAACCGAATAGAGCGCGAGACCATATGCATAGCCGTAACAAAGAAGCCTGGAGCCACGATCACACATTTGGTCAGGAAAACCGCAGGCCGGGCGAATCCAAAACACTGCTCGTGATCGCTATAACGTCGATCATGATGATCGTTGAGCTTGTCGCCGGGATTGTTTATGGGTCCATGGCACTGTTGGCGGACGGTCTTCACATGGCCTCCCATGCTGCTGCACTGAGCATCAGCGCATTCGCCTATATCTATGCCCGCCGAAATGCACGTAACCAGGTCTACAGCTTTGGCACCGGGAAAGTAAATGCGCTGGGTGGCTTCTCAGGAGCCGTGCTATTGGCAATCTTCGCCATATACATGGGATTCGAGAGCATTGTAAGAATGCTCAATCCGGTGGAAATCGTATTCAACCAGGCCATTTTCGTCGCGGTTCTGGGATTGATTGTAAACGGCGCTTGCGTGTTCATTCTGGGCAGCGATGAAGATGGGCATATACATCATCATTCCTATGGAGACGACCATCATCACGACCATAATCTGAGATCCGCCTACCTTCACGTTATGGCAGACATGTTAACGTCAATTCTTGCGATCATTGCGCTACTTGCAGGTAAGTATTATGAACTAATCTGGATGGACCCTGCGATGGGCATTGTCGGTGCCATACTCGTTGCTCGCTGGTCATACGGTTTGCTCGGCTCCACGAGTGCAATATTGCTCGACAAGCAAGCCCCGATCGAGCTTCGAGACAATATTCAAGAGATACTTGAGGCCGACCGCGATACCCAAGTTACGGATCTGCATGTCTGGTCTATTGGCCCGGAGATATATTCCGCGCAGATTGCCGTGGTTGCCCACAACCCTCAATCGCCAGATCAATACAAAGATCTCATTCCAGATTCTTTGGGACTGGTGCATTTAACTGTTGAGGTTCATTTGTGTCCTGATGGTGATGGGGAAAGCTTCGGGGTTGCATGATTTCGGCGTGACACTTTGAAATATCGATATACTCAATGTTCATGTTTGTCGTGATCGTGGCACCGTGCACGAAGTTCCACGCGGTCGGTGGTGTGGGCGGTCTGTACTTTCATTTCAGCTGGGCAGTTACAAATGGGCTCGATCCAGCGTTAATTGATCCCGGCAAGCCTTGGCAGAACGGTACCAATGAAAGCTTCAACGGTAAGTTTTGGGACGAATGCCTGGGTATGGAATGGTTCAGAACGCGGGCCGAGGCAAAGGTCCGAATTGAGACCTGGCGATAGCACTACAATGAGGTCAGGCCACATTCGAGTTTGGGCGAACAGACGCTACAGGCGTTTGAAACAACATGCGGCATTGCCGCTCAATCCGGAGTCATCTCTTAATGATTGAATGATCCGAAGAAAGCAGGCAGGTCAGTACCCCCAGTTTTTCAAACTGTTGAAGTGTTTCACGAACTGTATTCTCCGGGATGATGGTCGCGACAGGCGTTGTCATGATGTAAGTGCCCCGGCCAATAGTCCCAAGCAAAACTGGAGTTCTCAGCCATAATCAATGTGGCAAGGAGAACGACAATGCGTAAATCCCGATTCACTGACTCCCAGATTGTGAAGGTGCTGAAGGAAGTCGAAGGCGGCAGACAGGTCATGGAGGTCTGTCGCGAATATGGCATCTCAGACGCGACCTACTACAACTGGAAGGCCAAATACGGCGGCATGGAGGTCTCCGATATCAAACGGCTTAAAGAACTCGAGGAAGAGAATCTACGGCTCAAACGGATGTTCGCCGATCTCAGTCTCAAGCACGAAGCCCTGAAGGATATCGTCGAAAAAAAGCTTTAAGGCCGGCTGCGAAGCGAGAGCTCGTAGACTTCGCCAGGCAGATGCACGGACTGAGCCTCAGGGCTGCATGTCAGATCTTGAACCTCAGTCGCTCTGTCTATCGCTACCGGCCGGATACCTCCAAGGATATGCCTGTGATTGAGGCCATCCAGGCGGTCGTTGAGGAATTCCCTGGGTGGGGCTTTCCCAAGGTGTACAAGACACTCAGGCGTCGCGGGCACGGCTGCAATCATAAGCGCGTGCACCGTGTGTACTGTCTTCTACGGTTGAATAAGTGCCGTAAAGGTAAGCGACGGCTGCCCACCCGCAACCCGGAGCCACTGGCGGTACCCAATATGGCCAATCAGTGCTGGTCGATGGACTTCATGAGCGACACGCTCCGTGATGGCCGTCGATTCCGCACCTTCAACGTTCTGGAGGACTTTAACCGGGAAATACTGGCGATTGAGGTGGACCTGAATCTACCCGCAGCCAGAGTGATCCGGGTGCTGGACAGGATTGCTGAGCAGAAGGGCTACCCCGAGAAGATGCGTTGCGATAACGGTCCAGAATTTATATCAATCGCCCTGGCAGGCTGGGCAGAGGATCATGGAGTTCACCTAGACTTTATCCAACCAGGAAAGCCCACACAGAACTCATACGTAGAGCGATTCAACAGAACCTACAGGGATGAGATCTTGGATCTCTATCTGTTCAGTTCGCTATCTGAGGTGCGAGACCTGACCAATGAATGGATGAGGAAATACAACGAACAGCGGCCCCATGATTCCCTCGGAGACCTGACTCCAGTGGAATATCTGGTGGCTGCAAAACGGGCTGAAAACTCTAGTAATGCGTGGACCTAATCAGGGGATACTTACAATGATGTCTGCAGCCGCCACGGCGTGCGCATCCTCTGAGAGCTTAGTACTGTTCTATATGCATCAAGCTCAGTGTTTGCGTTTCTGTGCGCTTCTAGACCAAGGTTGATGGGGTCAATTGAATGGGATTTCTTTACCTCATCTTTGAACATCGTGGCTAAAGGCATCTGTACGTAGTTATTGGGTCCATATACTCCAAACATAAAATCGCACTCCATCAGCAGTTAATGAACTTATAGACTGGGTGAACCGCAAAAACAGCCGGTCGCCCTTAAAGGTTGAGACCTTGTCGCAGTCCGATTAACGGTGACCAACAGGCACTACCGCTTCCTAGGAGTACGTCTACATTCGGTTCTTTCTCTTTGGTCCCTCATTTGAGTGATAGGGGTATCCAACCCAACTTCACTTTCGACCTAGCGGCTTATTAGTTTTGCGAGCATCAGGATTGTTGTCAAGCCTCATTCTGGAGCCCTCCGGAAGGGTAGAGTAAAGAGAACTAAACACTTCAATAGCCGGTTCAATTATTTATCAATGAATTGAAGTTTCACGCTGTCAATGAATGCCTGCGCCACAGGTAATACACGACGGGTAATACCAGCAAAGTCAGTACTACGGCGCTAATCATTCCGCCCACCATTGGCGCCGCAATCCGACTAACCACCTCCGCGCCCGTTCCAGAACTAAGCATTATTGGTAACAAGCCGGCGATCGTGGAGACAGTCGTCATCATTACAGGTCTTACTCGAAGTCCTGCTCCGAGTGTGACAGCCTCTAACAGCTCTTTTCGGAGCGGCGCAGTACCCCGTTTTTCGCAGGTCTTTAGGAGATGCCTGTAGGACTGATTTAAATAGGTCAACATGATGATTCCGATCTCCACCGTCACGCCCGCTAGGGCAATAAAGCCGACGGCTACAGCCACTGAAAAATTGAAGTTCAGCAGATACATCAGCCAGATGGAGCCGACCACTGCGAGGGGCAGTGTGCCTAGGATAATGGCTATTTCGATAAAGTTACGGAAGTTCATATAAAGCAGGACGATGATGATGACCAAGGTCAGCGGCACCACATAAGTTAATTTCTCCTTGGCGCGCAACATGTACTCGTACTGCCCGGACCAAGAGACCGAGTAGCCGGCGGGGAGGTCCAGCTGCCGTTGAACGATGTCCATAGCTTCTTCGACATAGCTGCCTACGTCTACACCTTCGATATCCACGAATGTCCAGCCATTGAGTCTCGCGTTCTCGCTCTTGATGGCTGGCGGTCCGTCCTCCACGTAGACGGCTGCAATATCAGCCAGAGCAATGCGCTGCCCCCCCGGGGTGACGATGGGCAACAACGCAAGTTGCTCCGGTGAGTCTCGATAGTCTTGGGGATAGCGCAGGTTGACAGGATAGCGCTCCAAGCCTTCAATAGTCTGAGTCACGTTCATCCCGCCAATTGCGCTGGCCACCACTTGCTGCACATCGGCAATGTTTAGGCCGTAGCGCGCGGCCTTTTCCCGCTGAATATCCACTTTGATATAACGGCCGCCGGCCACGCGCTCAGAATACACTGAGGCGGTACCAGGTACATCCTTCAGAATTTGCTCTAAGCGCTGACCAATTTTCTGTATTTCCTTGAGATCTTCGCCCGCCACTTTAATGCCTACCGGTGTTTTTATTCCGGTGGCCAGCATGTCGATTCGGGTCTTGATAGGCATGACCCAGGCGTTGGTGAGGCCAGGAAACTTCACTAGGGCATCCAGCTCTTTCTTTAATTTCTCCGTGGTCATGCCCTCGCGCCACTCCTCCTTTGGCTTGAGCTGGATAAACGTCTCAATCATGGTGAGCGGAGCTGGGTCTGTGGCGGTGTCTGCGCGACCGACTTTCCCAAAGACGGTCTCCACTTCCGGCAACGTTGCAATCAACTTGTCGGTCTGCTGCAGTAATTCCCTGGCTTTCCCTACTGATATGCCCGGGTAAGTCGTGGGCATGTACATCAGGTCGCCTTCATCCAGATCGGGAATGAACTCGCTGCCGATTTTATTGACTGGCCATATGCCGATCAGGAAGATCAAAAATGCCATAAGAAGCGTGAATCGTGGAAATCGCAGGGCCCGCTTAAGTAGCGGCATGTATCCGGCGATCAAAATCCGATTAACCGGGTTTTTCTTTTCTGCAACTACCTTTCCGCGGATGAAATAACCCATCAGAACAGGTATGACGGTGACCGCGAGCGCTGCGCTCGCTGCCATTGCATAGGTTTTAGTGTAGGCCAGTGGGCTGAACATACGTCCCTCTTGGGCCTCGAGGGTAAAAACGGGCATGAAACTGACGGTGATAATCAACAGACTGAAAAACAAGGCCGGCCCTACTTCCGCAGCCGAATCGGCCACGACCTGCCAGCGGTTTTCGGGAGTCAATGGGGTTTGTTCCATGTGCTTATGCATGTTCTCGATCAGTACGATTGCCCCGTCAATCATCGCGCCGATTGCAATTGCGATGCCACCGAGTGACATGATGTTGGCGTTAATGCCTTGCCAGTACATGACGATAAACGCTGTCAGTATCCCTAGCGGCAGACTGATCACCGCGACCAAGGACGACCTGAAATGAAGCAGGAATACGATGCAGATCAGCGCCACAATGGCCAGTTCCTCGGCAAGGCTCTTCCACAAACTCGAAATGGCACGAGAGATTAACGCGGAACGATCGTAGACGGTGACGATTTCGACCCCGTCCGGCAAGCCGGCTTTGAGTGTCTCCAGCTTGGCTTTAACACCGTCGATGGTTGTTTGCGCATTTTCACCGAATCGCATCACGATGATGCCACCCACCGTTTCACCCTCACCATTGAGCTCCGCGATCCCTCGGCGCATCTGGGGGCCCATTTCGATATCCGCCACGTCCTTGAGTAATAGTGGCGTTCCCTGACTGTCTACGCCCAGTGGGATGACCGCGAGATCTTCAAGATTCTGAATATAACCAGTAGCCCTCAACATGTATTCCGCTTCGGCCATCTCCACGACGGAAGCACCTATTTCCTGGTTGCCGCGCTGGATCGCCATTTGTATATGAGATAACGGTATGCCGAAGGCCCGCAGTTTCTCGGGGTTTACCTTCACCTGATACTGTTTAACCATGCCACCCAGTGCAGCAACCTCTGAAACGCCGGGAACCGTCTGTAACTCGTATTTCAAAAACCAGTCTTGCAAGCTACGCAGCTGACTGATGTCGTGCTGACTGGTGCGATCGACCAATGCATAGAGGTACACCCAGCCAACACCGGTTGCGTCCGGCCCCAGCTGCGGGCGTGCGCTGGGCGGCAAAGTAGGAGCCACTTGTGACAGATACTCCAATACCCGCGAGCGCGCCCAGTAGGCGTCGGTGTCCTCGTCAAAAATTACGTAGACGAAAGAATCTCCGAAAAAGGAATACCCTCTCACGGTGACGGCGCCTGGTACAGACAACATGGCGGTTGTGAGGGGGTAAGTCACCTGATCCTCCACGACCTGAGGCGCCTGCCCCGGATAGCTGGTTTTGATAATAACCTGCACGTCGGATAGGTCTGGGATAGCATCCACCGGCGTAGTCTTCAGAGCAAACAGGCCTCCTCCAATCAGCGTGAAAGTAGCAAGCAATACGAAAAACCGATTGCCCACGGACCAGCGAATAATAGCCTCAATCATGGTTGCTCTCCCCATGACTGTGGCTGTTGTGCCCGTTGCTGCCTTGGTCGCTGTGTGACATCCGTTTGAAATCCGACGTCTTACTGGACTCCGAGTCAATCAGGAACTGTGCTGAGGTAACGATACGCTCGCCTTCGTTTAGGCCGGAGAGTATCTCGACCTCCTGCTCACCAATACGACCGACATCGACGGCAACCGACTTAAATCTCCCATCGCCCAAGGCAAGGACCACGCGCGCCTGACTACCTGTTCGGATCAATGCTTCCCGCGGTATCAGCAGCGCAGCAGGCCGCGGTTGGGTATTGATGACCAACTGCGCGAACATGCCGGGCTTCAGTAAGCCATTCGGGTTGTCGAAGCGCACGCGAATTTGTACGGTACGGGTTTGCGCGTTCAGGGATGGATACACGTAACCCACCTGACCCTGTAACTCTTGGCCAGGCAGGTATTCCAGTCGTATAACGACTTTGTCACCCACTTCAACGAGCCCCGCTTGACGCTCGAAGACTTCCCCGATAACCCACATATGCTCTAATTGGCCCAGGGTCATCAGCATAGACCCGGGTGTCACAAACATGCCCTCACGTACTCCTAGATTGTCAATGACGCCCGATTGCGGCGCCGTGATCGTGATCGTTTGACTGACCTGCTGTGTTCGACGTAACTGCTCGATCTTTGCTCTTGGCACCTGCAACGCCGATAAGCGTTCAATGGCTGCGTCGATCAGGTCCGGGTTATCCCGCTTCAGCGCCAGGAGGAACTCTTCTTGGGCGTTGACCAAGGTTGGCGAATAGAGTGTGTACAGGGGCTCTCCCTTTGTAACAGGGTCCCCCGCCGCCTTGACATGCAGTGTGTCCAGCCATCCTTCCACCCGCGGGCTAATCGTTACCAATCGGTCCTCATCGTATTGGACGTAACCCACTGTTGTTATGGCCAGATGCAAACGGCCCGATGTGGCGGCGGCCGTTCGTACCCCAAGATTGTTGATAACATCCGGTGATATGCGAACCGTGCCAGCTTCGCTATCGCCATCCTGCTCCTTGTAGACAGGGATCAAGTCCATCCCCATTGGAGATTTTCCCGGCTGGTCGCGCCGGTAGTTCGGATCCATGGGTGCAACCCAATACAGGGGTTCACGTTCGTCCTCAGTTGCCTGCATCGCGGCTTCGTGTGAAGAGGGCAGCAATAGAATGCCGCCCGCCCCAATGCCTGCGCCGACAACAGCCGTTAGCAGTGTTTTGTAAAGGACTTTCATTAGTTTACACCTCAGATAGCGTTCACGGGCCCCGTGGGTTCGGATGACGCTTGTACAAGCAGGTAATTGATTTGAGCCATGGTCTTACGCCGATCAACCGTAATCACCAGCGCTTCTATTTTCGCGTTTAACTCAGCGATACGGGCTCTCACTGCCTCTGCGAAGTCGCCGTCGTCGTTGTTGTAGGCGGCTAAGGAGGCTTCAGATTGTTCAGCCATTTGCGGTAGTAGGCGGTCAGCATAGAGTGCGTATCGCTGATCAAGGCGGTCTAAGTAGACACTGGCGGTTTCCAACTCCGCCATCAAACGGCGTAAGAGTAACTGCTTTTCAGTCCTGATCGCTTCGGCATGGGCGATAGCGGCACTCACTTCTTTATCCTGTCGATTGGCCGTAAACAGCGGTAGGTCAAAGGTGATTCCAATGGAAAACAGATCGGACCTGTCCCTTCCGAGCAGATCCTGATCACGATAACCGTATTGGGCGTTCAGGCCCCATTCTGGTTTGTATTTCTGCCTCGCCAAATCGACATCGGTTTCTTTGGCCTCTATCTTCTTATCCAATGCCAGCAGGAGGGGGTGATGACTGACTCGCTCGTAGCGGGCCTGCTCGGAACTCGGAGTCCCGACCGATGAAGAGGGTGACTCTGCCATGGTTGTTAGCGTGAGCCTGCCGTCGGCACGTGAGCCAATCCACTCTGACAGCTGCATCTGCGCGGTATCCTGTCGTTGTTTTAGTGCAGTCAAACGGTCTTCAAGCCGCGTCAACTCCAGTTCTGCCCGGATGACATCCTGCTGGCGCGCCTTGCCCATAGCTGTTGCGTAGCTTGCACGCGCTGCGTCGACCAAGTGCTCGAATAATGCCCGGTCTTGCTCGATTAAGCGGATACTCTCCTGCGCTTCATAGCCGGAGAGCCACAGTTGCTCGACGGTTGCCGACACCTTGGCTCGGCGATCTTCGCGCAACAATGGATGTTGTAGCGCAAGCTCCAGCTTTTGTCTTTGCGCCAATGCCAGCGTATCGCCCCGGGGAAACATTTGGCTGATACCGACAGAAAGCTGTGTCATCGCCTCCTGATTGATATCGAACGTGTCGAGCGGAAAGTTGCCTGCCACTAAGCTCATTCTCGGATCAGGTAGCGTAGCAGCAGCAGTACCTTCATCGATCAATGCAGCTTGTGTCTGTCGACTGCCCGTCAACCAATGGTCGTTTGCGAGGGCAGTGTCGATGGCCTCGCTAAGGGTTAGTTCCGTTCGCGGTGCCTGTGCAGTGGCTGAACCGGCACCAAGTATTAGAATGAGCAGGGGTATACCGATTTTCATCCTTCTTGCTCCGTTTTTTTATTGCTGCGCCGCAGTTTCGATAGTGGCATATACTTCATGGCCACCATCGTTTCTCAGCAGAAGCACTTGATAGGGCGTGAAGCGGTTCTCGACTTCCATGCCCGGGCTGCCGACAGGCATGCCGGGCACCGCGAGCCCGATGGCTCCATCGGGTGGATTTGCTAAAAAAGCTTTAATATAGCGCGCCGGGATATGTCCTTCGAAGACATAGCCCTGAGATGAAGTCGCCGTATGGCAGGACTGATAGCGGGGTTCAATCTGGTACCGATCCTTGACGGCAGTCATAGACGTCATGTGTCTACCGGTGACGTCAATGCCTGCTTCTTCAATATGTGACATCCACTTCTTACAGCAACCGCAGGTCGGTTGCTTGTAGACCGTTAATGCTTGACTCGTAGAGGCAGCGGGCGAGTTCTCGGTGGATGGGGCATCCGATTCTGCGTTGCAGGCCGCGAGCAGCATGCTCACCATCAAACTCAGAAACACGCCTTTTCCTGTTGATAACAACTCCATGTTTGTCTCCTGCGGCAGTACGTTAACGAGTTTCGGGCCAAAATTATAAGGATGGACAGCCTGCTTTCTCACAAACTGGACGACTGACTGCGATCGTCGATTGTAAATTCAGCAAAAGGATGGGCGCTTCATGTCATATTTCAGCCGGGGTCAGTCCGCTGTGTTCATCGCCAGTCTGAAAACAGTACGTCCCGTTGTTGGCATGCATGGTTTTCTATTCTCAAGTATCTATAAGTAGCTCAAGCGCCTTTCTGACGAGAGAAGGCGTTCGCTAGGTTATCAATCTGTCCTGTGTGGACCCCGTTTTTAAGTCACGCCGAACCTCGGGTGGCAAAAGTTCTTGATGAAGGATGATAGAGGGCCACAGCTAACCACAAGATTACCTTTCAATTACATCTTTGTAATCTGAGTGTCACACGGCTGAAAGGCCTGCGGTTGTACGCTGCAGGTGTATTGCCGCGTTTGATTTTCAGCAATATTGGAGTCGCTAAGTCAGGTTGTGTTCTGTCCGAGTGCTCTTCGTGGTCGATGCATGGCAATGATGGTGTTTGTTTAGCACGTAAAATTGATGGAAAGGGAGGATTCACATGGCGCGCCCATCCGGTTACTGGACTAGCCTCCACGGGCTAACGACGCTCACCTTGATTGCCGCCGCACTGTATTTTCTTTTTGTAGAGCACGCTGGGCACTTCCTACCTTACCTGCCTTTCATGATCATTTTGTTGTGTCCGTTGATGCATGTATTCATGCACAAAGGCCACGGCGGGCAAGATCTCAGGAAGCACCAGCACCAGGATGTTACTGAGGCCTACCGTTTGGGATTAGAAGAGGGTCGCAAGGAGAAGAAGGAAGCAACGCTGGAGTAAGCCTAAATGTCAGCGGATAGATACGGTATTGATCAGTAGCGGGGCTTGTGACTTCAAAATGTTTGGGTAGGAACATAAGACTGTTAAGTTTTACGTGATCACGCAGAGCAACGCTTTCGATGCTGGACGAAGAAAACAGAGGTCTGAAAATAGACGATGAGCAAAAAAACCTATCGATTGGGGGTTTCCGAAGTTAATATGGTTAATCGCCGGCTTGCGTTGGAGAGCCCGATAGCAGACGACCAGCTAAATGCCGCGGTCTCCGAAATTGATCAGCTGTATGGTATTGAATCGGTGGCGCTAGTCAGTAAGCGAGCAATGTTAATGGTTTCTTACGATGCATCCCGACTGTGTATTCAATGTGTGGAGGACGTTCTCGCCATGTACAGTGTCCGATTAAAGGGTGATTGGTGGACGCGTTTTAAAGAAGAGTATTACCGGTTTGTCGACCAGAATGTTAAAGACAATGTGAGTCATGAGCCTTGGAGTTGTCACCGCATGCCCAGACATACGCGCATGTAGGGTCTAGATGCTTGTATTCTGACGCGCTTGCTGAATAGGGTTATCCCGATGAATCATGGACAGAAAGGAATTGATGATTTTGAGAAAAACGTTCAGAACGCGTACGTAAAGTGGCGATACTGGTTTGTGTTCCTTGGCTTCACGTTTTTAGCCTTATTACTCCTTCTACATGAACACAAGGCCCATTTGTGGGGCTCTATGCTGTACCTGATGTTGATTCTGTGTCCTTTACTGCTTGTCCTAATCTTCCGAGTGGATGAATCGCGAGATTTCGCGGTTGATAAAGTGATGGAAAAAGATGAGGACAGCGAACCGTGAACCATGAAAGTATCCAGGCCTACGGCTTGTGGGGTCTAGCTATCGTAAACTCGGCAATTTTCATTCTTTTTGCATTGAGCTTCTTCAAGCCGAAGACTGACACGGACTGGCGAAGCTTCAGCGCTTTCAGCGCTTTTTTGATTGCATTATTTGCTGAGATGTACGGCTTTCCGTTAACGATCTACTTGTTCTCAGGATGGCTGCAGTCCCATTTCCCTCAGGTCGACTGGCTCTCCCACGACGCGGGCCACTTGTTGGAGATGATGTTTGGCTGGGAGAGCAATCCGCATTTTGGACCTTTTCACTTACTCAGTTTTGCGCTGATTGGCGCAGGATTCTGGCTGATCTCGAAAGGCTGGCAAGAGCTGTACACGGCCCAGCAAACGTCTGCGCTCGCGACCCGGGGATTGTATGCCCGGATACAACACCCTCAATATGCAGGCTTTATCTTGATCATGACAGGTTTCCTGTTTCAGTGGCTAACGCTTTTGACCCTTGGTATGTACCCAATACTGGTCTACATGTACCTGACGTTAGCAAAAAACGAGGAGCACACCGCTGAGGCCGAGTTCAGCGAGCGGTGGCTTCAATATGCTCAGGTTACTCCTCGCTTCATTCCTGATTGGCGGCGCATGTTCTCTCGAGATCGGTAGAGTGAACGCGATGGCAACATGGACGCAAGAAGGCGCACAACGCAGCAAAGATTTTTCTTGTGTTGGGTTCACAAAGCCTCGGGCGGGTCGTTTTCTGCGCTATTGCCAGCAGCGCCTGAGCAGATCTGTTGCGATGGTTAAGGGTGTCCGCTCCAGTTGTAATTCTTTTACTGCAACGAGCCATCGTCGACGATCTGCACGGGTTTGCGCTGAGGCCTCGCATTGTGAAACTAATTCCAAAGGAGCTTTCCCGGGTGCACCACACGTCTCTAAAACCCGCAATACGAAAAGAGGATAGCCCGTGCTGAAGCGGCTACATACCTCGCGCTTAACCTCAAACGCACGATCCGGCCAATACACGCAAAAGGGGTCGCTATGCTTTGGCAAGTGGTGATTGCGTTTGGTGCGTTACTCTTGGCTGGTGCCTGTCACTTTGCCATTCTTAGTAAGTCCCATCGATATCTTGTGAAATCACAAATGCCGGAAATAGCGAGGTTTCTTGTCATGCTTTCAGCGGCGACCGTTGGACAAATGCTTTCTGCTGCATGGTTTGCAGTCAGCTTCCGGATTTCTAGTGAAGCTGGGCTCGGGGGTTTTGAGATCGAAGGGCAGATCAGCTGGATGGACACTTACTATTTCTCGCTAGTAAATCTTACGACGCTCGGTTTAGGAGATATTGTGCCTACGGGACATTTGAAATTTCTCGCTGGGATTGAGGCAATGACCGGCTTCCTACTCATAAGCTGCTCTGCTTCCCATATCTTCATGATCATGAAAATGGAGGGATATGACTATGAATAACCGCAAAACAGCACAGCTTTACCGCATGGTAATGTCTGATCACACCTGTCCTTACGGCCTGAAGTCTAAAGACTTGCTCGAACGCGAGGGCTATGAAGTCGAGGATCATCACCTCAAAACGCGTGAAGAAACCGACGTATTCAAAGACACACATGCCGTAGAAACGACACCGCAAACCTTCATTGACGGCAGCCGGATTGGTGGGCATGACGATCTCCGACGCTTCTTTGGAAAGAACGTCCACGATCCAGAGGAAACATCCTATCAGCCGGTTATAGCGATCTTTGCGATGACACTACTGATGGCGCTTGCGGCCGGTTACGTTGCCACGGGTAGTTGGGTGTCAATCCTAGCTGCGGAGTGGTTCATCGGATTTTCGATGTGCGCGTTGGCAATTCAAAAGCTCCAAGATGTGCGCAGCTTTTCTACCATGTTCCTGAACTACGATCTCCTTGCTGCGAAGTGGGTGCGATACGGATTCATTTACCCCTTCGGCGAGGCGCTGGCAGGTGTACTGATGATAGCAGGCGTGTTGATGTGGATTGCGATACCCGTTGCTCTGATAATAGGCACCATTGGTGCGGTTTCGGTGTTCAAAGCGGTGTATATCGACAAGCGTGAGCTCAAATGCGCCTGCGTGGGAGGGGACAGCAAAGTGCCACTTGGTTTTATCTCCCTGACGGAGAACGTCATGATGGTGAGCATGGCAATCTGGATGTTTTGGAAGTAATTGGCGGAAGAGTTCAGTGCGCTTCGCATCAAAACACAAAGTGCTTATAACTGGATCATATGAAAACATTCGTTGCCAATTTTTGACATGAAGTTCGTTATCTTTTTCAACACATTGCACATACACCGCGACACGTGGGGTCGGCTTCGACCGGAGACCCTGAATTTCATTGCGCGAATGAACCCTCTTCTAGAGTCTTACTGAGTCATGGACCTACGAGCCCGTGCTGCTCTGAGTCTGCCATGAAGGTATCGTCAGACCTCGCTGACATCGCGTTGATGGTCCTCGTGGCGTTGCTTTGGGCCATCTGTTTTCCGTTCATTGTGATTGGGTTGCCTGACGCACCTCCACTACTTTTCGCGGCCTTGCGAGCTTTTTTGGCCGCTGGATTTTTGGGCTGCGTGTGTCTCTTGGCGAGGAATCGCGAGCCTTATCAACTGAATGTCCGGAACGTGGTGCAGTTGGGACTGATTGGCCTGTTATACACAGCAATGGGTTTTGGCGGTATGTTTCTTGGGGCCGGCAAACTGTCACCGGGACTGGCGACCGTGCTTGCAGGGACTCAGCCTTTGATTGCTGCGGTAATGGCCGCTGTTTGGCTTGGAGAAATACTGAAAACCCAAGGCATCTTGGGTCTTGTAACCGGTTTTCTAGGGGTCGCGCTGTTGGCATGGCCAGGATACGGTGAGAACAATGCTGGGTATTTCTGGGGCATGGCGTGGGTTGTGCTAGCAGCTGTGGGAACGGCGGCAGGAAATATCCTGTTAAAAAAACAGGCAGGAGGCTCTATTATGATCCCCATGGTCGTCCAGCTTTTTATCGGCGGTGGAGTGCTGCTCGTTACATCAGCGATTGCGGGCGAGCAATGGGACGTGCGGTGGACCCTCAGGTTTTCTGGATCTTTGCTTATTCTTTCAGGGCTGGCAACGGCACTAATGATTGTTGTCTGGTTTGGGTTGCTTGCGCGCTCAACCTTGAACCGATTGAATGTATACAGCTTCCTAACACCGGTGTTCGGCTTGTTTATAGGATTTCTTTTTTTCGAGGAAACGCTGACAAGCGTACAGGTTTTAGGAGTTTTGTTCATCTTCTGTGGTATAGCGCTTTTGCAGCGCAGAGATGCATCAGTAACTCAGTTAATTAACCCGGTAGTTGCATAAATACATCGGCATTCAGTGATGAAACCCC